>ERZ1106983.1632-NODE-1632-length-18635-cov-4.488321_pt1 | contig 18635 bp, 17 predicted proteins | sample MGYA00403693_ERZ1106983 | MGnify/ENA primary metagenome ERZ1106983 (study PRJEB35170, sample SAMEA104062420) | human gut metagenome | biome: human gut; feature: human-associated habitat; material: faeces | place: Denmark | collected 2012-07-13 ...
GGATGCTGGAGGCAAACGGATTTGATACCCAGCGCCTTGGCCTAAACTTCACAAAGTCAGTGGAATCTGTTTTTAAACGGGGTGGGCGTCCGAAGTTTTCAAAGGCATCGCCGGAAACCCAGGCAAACTGGGCCAAAACAATATATATGCCAACCATGACTGCGGAGGAATTGGTTGAAAGCGGAAAATTTGTTTGGGATGTCAACAGACTGATTTTACATCCGGATTTTGAGGCGGAGCTATACCGAAACTATCCCCAACAGTCCATAGAAGATGGTTTGCTGTCCGCTGGGATTTCGCCAGCAGACATGGGCTACCACAAAATATACTGGCTGCAAGAAAAATTTGAACATTCATCTGGGCAGGACACAAACCGCAGTGCTACAAGGGGCCGTACAGCTTATTATACTGCCGCCACGGTAGAGCAGTATCGTAAACATCCTTATGTCCAAACAGCCACCCGTGAAAAAATAGAGTTGAATAAGGCATTCTTTGAGGCTGCCGCACCTATTGCAGTACTGGCATTCGACGACATCCTCCGTGTGTTTGATATTGACCCGGAGATATTTTCAGTAACGGAGCGATATCGCATGAGCCGAGTTTTGGCTGCATGGGCTACACCGGCTGACGGAGAGACAATAAACGCCTCTCCCACACGGAAAATCCTTAGAAATAGGATGCGGGCATTGGACAGTATTGTAGAAAAAGGGTTTCTTCAAATTGGAGATATTGTTTCTTCTCTGAATGTTCTGCAGAAGAAATCGCTCTGCCTGTGGCTCCGGGATCTTCCGCCAGACCCAGGAAGAAAGTATAGCGTTAGAAAAATACTCTCTCTCATGAAGATTTCTCGTGCGTCATATTATGCCATACTGAAGAATGGCACCTATGGACAGTCGGTAGTACAGAGAAACGCACAAGACGAGCAGGATGCCGAACTGATTCGAACCGTTATGGAATACAAGGGGTTTGCCAAAGGCTCAAGGCAGATCTATATGATGATGCCAGCTCTGACGGGAAAGCGTATGGGGCTGAAAAAGATACGCCGTATTATGAAAACGTACAACCTCACATCGTCGATTCGGAAGGCAGCGCCTTCCAAGCGCATGGGTGGAGCGGCACTGAAAAAGAATGTGAGACCTAATTTGCTGCAGCGCAGATTCCGCCTTTACCGGCCCAATGAAGTACGGCTGACAGACGTTACACATCTTCTCTATGGCGACGGATGCAAGGCATATGGCTCAGCACTGCTCGATCCCGTCACCAGCAAGTTAGTTGCGTTTTTAGTCAGCGAACACAATGACTTGGAACTGGCGCTTGCCACACTGCGTCAATCAGATCTTCACCCATGTGTCAGCGGTGGACTTTATCATTCTGACCAGGGGACAGTTTATCTGTCTGGCGCATTCCAGCAGGAAGTAAGCAAAAGAGGTTACACACAATCGATGTCCAAACGAGGAAATTGCCAGGACAACGCCCCACAAGAGTCTTTCTTTGGACATTTTAAAGATGAGTGTCCGTATTCGGAATGCAAAGATATCGAGGAGTTGAGGGAACTTGTCGCGCGATATGCAGAGTATTACAATTATGAACGCCGCATGTGGGATAAGGGCCGCATGACGCCAGTCGAGTACGAGCAGTATCTTCTGGCCATGAACGAAGCTGAATTCTCGCTCTACATCGCAAAGGAAGAAGAAAAGTATCAGCAGATGAAAGAAAAAGCTGCCCAACGAGCCATTGAACGGGCAAAAAATTTAGGAGTATGAGAAAGGTGGGCGGATGAGGGAATATGAAACAAAACAGAATGACCAGGCAGCCGCCAGAGGAGATTCAGCCGTTTCTGGATAATCCGTTCCTAAAGGATTTTCGTGGGCGGGATATTATTTACACGAAGGACTTTTATGTTGCCATGTATAAGAAGATCTCCGAGGAGCATATGACCTATGTGGCAGCGTATAACAGCCTTGGGTTTTCCACCGCTGTACTCGGAGAGGACCGCGCGAATTCCGCAGGAAAGCGGGCGATGCAGTTGGGCCGGGAGGGTCGTTTGTTCACCGCAGATCCCTCCAGCTATGATGGCTCTGTACCCAGAGAGGCTATGGGGGCCATGTCCCCTCTGGAAGAACTGGCCTATCTGAAAGCCAGAAATGCCTATTTGGAGGAGCTGGTTGCAGCTCAAAAAAAACTCCGTTCCGCATTGGAGGACACAACTATATCATTGAATCCGAAGGTGTAAGCGCCGACCGTTTCTATATGGTAGATTCCTTTATCCGTAGACAAGCGGATAGAGCGGACGGTCTGTCTATCGTGCAATGCCTTCACATATTTGGAGTGTCCAGATCCGGCTACTATTCGTGGGTCAGGCGTAAAAAAGATATAGACAGCTCCTGTGCCGCAAAGAAAGAACAACAGGAGCAATTGAAAGAAAAGTTTAGGAAAATCGTGAGAAAACTTGGATATGTTCCGGGAAAAAGGACCTTTCAGACCCATCTATGGCGCGAGTTCAATATCAGTATCAGTATAAAACGCTGTCGAAAGGTTATGAAAGAAATGAATCTCGTGGCCAACAGACCCAGGAAGGACGCTTATAAGAATCAGGCCACACACAATCACGAATATTCCTCCCCGAAAAACGCGGTGAAACAGAATTTCTCCGTTGGTCCCCGCAGAGTTATTTTGACAGATATCACTTATTTGTATTATGGCCCTGTGCGTACACCGATTTATCTTTGCGCTTTTAAGGATGCTTATACAAAAGAGATCTTGGGGCATTGCGTGTCCTCCCGCATGACAGTCTCGCTTGTCAAGTCCGCCTATGACGTTATGATGGAGAACCATGGACACGAACTGCGAGGTGCTGCATGTGTGATCCATAGCGACCAAGGTTCTCAGTACCTCTCGACCACATTCCAGAGGCTGCTGTCAGATGACGGTTTTCTCCAGTCTGTTTCCGATAGGGGCAATTCTCAGGACAATGCCCCCATGGAATCATTTTTCGGACGGCTGAAATGTGAATTGCTTGACCTCGTGGCGCTATGTCCAGACGCGTCAACTGTAAGCCGGATGATCAGCGGCTATATTGATGCCTATAACCATCGACATTACCAATATGCGCTGGCGGGGCTAACTCCATCTGAATACTACACCTATGTTACCACTGGTATCTACCCGGTGGACAACTACTACGGCATCAAGGCGACAGAACTTATGCCAATCCAGGCGTTGATAGCCGCCCGTCGCCGCGCGGCAGAGGAGAAGGCCAAAAAGTACAGAGAGGCCAGCGCAAAGAAACGCGCTATGGCTCAAGGAAAGAAAAAGGACCCAGAATTCGTCATAGCAAGGGATCAACGCATCTTGCGCCGCGAAATAGCGAAGTGGACCCGCTCCAAAGAACTTGCGCTTCAACAGATATCCCATCTGAGAGAAATTCTTGAACTATCCCAAAAAGCAAGGGCCTATTTGATGACCGCATCAGCTGACCTGATTTTGCAGCTATACAATGGAGAAAACTGGGGAGCCCATCCAGAACTCGCTTATATTTACAAAATGCGTGAACTTTTTTAAGGTACTTTCTCTATTCGCCTTTGTGATACTTATCAATGCGATAGAGTGAACCCAGTAACCCCGTTGCCGCAACAGACTTAGTAAATCTGCAAAAAAAAACACCCCCTATTATAAGCACAGCATGGCCGGCATTAATATGGCGGCCATGCTGTGCTTACGCTTTTTTCACCAGTAACGGTGGTTATTTTGTATCTGTTACTGTCAAAAAATTGTCCTTGACATTGGAACCAGTTTAGACAACGAAGGGATGATTGCAGTGAACAACGACACCTGGATGCTGATCCTCCTGCTGGCGGTGGTATTCGGCGCCCTGGTCGCCACCACCACCTTTTCCGGCCGGGGCAGCCTGGACAGCATCAAGAGCAAAACCGTGGGTGACGGCCAGCACGGAACCGCCCGCTGGGCCACACCAGGGGAAATCAAGAAGGCCTTCCGCTCCGTCCCCTTCCAGCCTGCGCTGTGGCGGAAAGGAGAACGCCTCCCGAGCGCACAGGGGCTGGTGTTGGGCTGTACCGGAAAGAAAGGGCAGCTCACGGCCCTGGTGGATTCGGACGACATTCACTGCCTCATGATCGGCGCCTCCGGCGTGGGCAAGACCGCCTTCTTCCTGTATCCCAACCTGGAATATGCCTGCGCCAGCGGCATGAGCTTCTTTGCCAGTGACACCAAGGGTGATCTGGCCCGGAACTATGGGGCCATTGCCCGGGACTGCTATGGCTACCAGGTGGCGGTGGTGGATCTTCGGAACCCCACCCGCTCCGACGGCTACAACCTGCTCACCCTGATCAACCACTACATGGATGTCTGCCGGAAAGATCCCACCAACCTGGCTGCCCGGGCCAAGGCGGAGAAGTATGCTAAGATTCTCTCAAAGACTATCATCAACCCAGACGGGGAGAACTTCGCACAAAATCAATATTTTTATGATGCAGCTGAGGGCGTGCTTACTGCTGTGACCCTCTTACTGGCGGAATATTTGCCGCCCAAAAGGATCCATGGTGAGCTGCGGGAGCGGCGGCACATCGTGTCCGTGTTCAAGCTGGTGCAGGAACTGATAGCCCCCAGCATCCTTCCGGGCAAGAACGAGTTCCAGCTCCTCATGGACCGCCTGCCGGAGGAGCACAAGGCCAAATGGTTCTCCGGCTCCGCCCTTACCGCCGCCGAGCAGTCCATGGCCTCCGTCATGTCCACCGTGCTCTCCCGGCTCAACACCTTCCTGGACTCGGAGCTGGAGCAGGTGCTCTGCTTCGATAGCGCCATAGACGCCGAGAGCTTTGCCTCGAAGAGATCTGCAATATTCCTGATTTTACCAGAGGAAGATGCCACGAAAAATTTCATGGCTGGGCTGATGATCCAGACCCTGAGCCGGGAGTTGTTCTCCGTGGCGGATGAGCACGACGGGAAGCTGCCCAACCGGGTGGTATTCTTCTGTGACGAGCTGGGCACCATGCCCGCCTTCGACATCCTGCCTCTGTTTTCCGCCGGCCGCTCCAGGCGGCTGACCCTGGTACCTATCATCCAAAGCATTGCCCAAATTGAGAAAAACTACGGCAAGGAAGGGGCGGAGATCATCATGGACAATGTGCAAGACACCATCTTCGGAGGCTTTGCCCCAAACAGCCAGACCGCCGAGGTGCTGTCCAAGGCCCTGGGCAGCCGCACCGTGATGAGCGGTTCCATCTCCCGGGGGAAGGACGATACCAGCCAGAGCCTCCAGATGATAGAGCGCCCCCTCATGACCCCGGATGAACTCAAGTCCATCCCCAAGGGGCACTTCATCGTCATGAAAACAGGCACACACCCCATGCAGACCCGCCTGCGGCTGTTCCTGGAGTGGGGGATTACCTTTGGGGAGCCCTACCAGGTATCCCAGCAGGCCGCTCGAAAGGTCTACTACGCCAGCAAGGCAGAATTGACCGATGTTATATACCGGGCATTTCCTGCGTCTGCCCGCCAGAACAACTACCGTACGCCGAAAAAGGAGAAAACCATACCATGAGCTATTTTAGCGAGATTTACGGCGACTTAGAGCTGAGCGCCAGGGCCAAGCTGGTGCTGGTGTACCTCCATGACCGGGCAAACAAGGATGGCGAGAGCTGGTACGCCATTGGCACCATGGCAAAGGATCTGAGACTTTCCCGCTCTACAATAAAGCGGGCCCTGACCGAACTTGTTCGTCAGGGCCGAGTAGAAAAGCAAGCGAGGTTTCGGGAAAATGGTGGGTGCACATCTAACCTTTATGTATTTTCGAAGTATTGTAAGCAACATCTGTGATCATTATCTTCATTGAAAAGTGCAACGGGTTTTTCAATAGTTATTATGTGGTGATCCTCCACCCTCTAAAGCACAAAAGGAAGCCCCCTTGAAGCTTATGAGATATCACCCATATAGATTAGTTCCCTGTTGCCGGTGAGCCGGTATAGGCATAAAATTGGGAGTCGAATTTGTTGCGTAGTGGTTCTCACTATTGCCTATTGATAGCGCCGAAGCTTTTTTAACGCTCTCATCTTTACCTGATTGATATTTTGTTTTGTTGTATGGACAATCCTTGCAATATCGACTGATGTATATCCATGGAGGTAGATTAGGGTAAGGACTTTTCTCTCCTTTTTAGTAAGTTCTGGACATGTGTCTAAGAGTTCAGAAAAGTCAAGTACTTCGCGTTCTCTGATGGGTGCCACTAATCCAAGAAGCTGTGCTTCTGTAAGTTCTTCCCAAGATACCGGCGGCTCGACCGTCTTCTTGAATGGAAGCAATGAGATGTAAGCATTTCGTACAGACTGGGCTAAATAGGCGACGATCGTACCGTCTCCTTGAGAGCGAAGCGAGTCAAGATTCATCGCATGTATAGTTTCAATAAAACGCAGGGTTAGCTCACTTTGTGCGTCCTCCGAGTGTAGTCGTCTGCTATAATGTTTGAGCTGTGGTTCAAATTTCTGGATGATGAAAAGCATGTCTTCTTGGCTTCCAGACTGGGCACGAAGTATACGTTCACTGAACACCGCTTACACATCCCATCTTCGTAAAGATGAGAGTTAAAGAGCGGATTGTGCCCCAAAAGTAAACTTAGTTTCAAAAAAATCTACTTTGTACACTCTATTAGACAAGGAAATTCCAATTATGCAACCAGACTTCTATGCTGTAAAATGGTTCAAAAGTAAGAGAGAGGGCATGAGTAGACTCATGCCCTCTCCCCTGTAAAGTGGATTCAATTGATGAAACTGATAGTGTTGATTTTGTTGCAGATTTGATGAAAGCTTGTCTTATATAAAAACAGCACCTTCTCTAAGGTATGGAATCTGCCAAGTCATATCTTTGTATGCTTAGTTTGCTTTCGATTTCAGAACGATGACCTGGCACAGTAACCGCCCCGTAGTAATCTCGGCTTCCGCACAGCGCAATTGTGTAGAAGCGCCGCCATCCAAAAAGAGGCCCTTCCATGCAGGATCATTGGTAGCAGCGGAATCCTTGAGCCCCAGATAGGACTGGATCGCGCTTCTAAACTCAACATAATTTACATTCTTGGCAGTCGCGATTAGATATACCTTGTTCGTATCCAGGTTCACTACGATTGCACTCAAGCCCTCGTGATCGCTATTGACATCAACGGCTTTATTAACAACAGATACCCAGTTCTGATTACCAAGAGACATCGCTACGCCGCCCTGAGCCCAGGCTCTCGAATTTCCCTTAACACCAGGAAGATCCTCATAATTAGTGGCCTCCATATAGCCCATATAACTGCCAGTGTAGAAGATGGCATGCTTGCCGACTGTGCTTACGCTTCCGTCACGGGGTTCATTTTTATTGTTCACTCCTCCGCCAACAGGACGGCCGCCACTAACTGCAATGTTTAGAATATTGTAATTATTATCATCGGGTTTCGTACTGGTGTACCACCCGCCATTGATTCCATACTCATTGGAACCCTTTAAATTAGACGTCTTGAGCAGCTGAACGGGCCTAATATTGCTGGCATCCGTCTCAATAATGTGTAACGTCATACCATTCTCTGTAGCTTTATGATAGGTATACATTTCTTTTCCTCCGTTAAAATAAACAGATTTTGATGTCTTGTAAGCGCCTACGTAATATGAAAGAAATTGTTGCCCGTGAAAAATAAACTAGAAACAGGAGGCTACTATGAAACTTCACTGTCGCTTGAACCGCCTTTGGTGCATCCTACCTATGTGTGCTTTTATTGCCGCATTTTTTATCGGATGTACCATCAGCCGGTCAGATTCCGTTCCGTCTTCTTCGTCCGAGCCGCTGCCCGCGGCCACGCCGGCTCCCACCCCCCGGACACTGATGGAGGGGATCACCCCCATGCCCATCGCCTCCAGCTACATGACCTACTATGCAATACAGACGGACGGCACACTGATCGGCTGGGGAGAAAATCTGCGCGGACTGATCAACTATCCGGATTCTTTACCGAGCTATGAAGATGCCGTTGTCATGATGGAGGATGTGGCAGCCGTCTATGCCGGGGATTGGGTCACATTGATTTTGTGTTCCGACGGCACACTCTGGGGGGTGGGCTCCGGGCTGTTCGGTCTTTTGCCTGAAAGGGCGGCTTCGCAGGATGCGTATGACCCTCTCTTTCTGATGAGCGACGTGGTTATGGCCGCCGTTTCCTCCGAGAGCGCCTGCGCCCTTCGCTCTGATGGCACGGTGTGGAGTTGGGGCGGCTCGGAGGGATTTCAGCCGGAACAGATCCTGAAAGGTATTGTAAAGATAGCGGCATATTCCAGCGGCCACTATGCCCTGGACATAGACGGCACCCTCTACGTCTTGGGATCGCTCCTGCCTCTGGAAGTAGACCGGAACGAATGCTGGTTGACTCCCCAGCCTATTTTGGAGGGCGTCACAGACATGGCCTCCACTGGTCGCCGGCTTCTGGTGCAGAAAGGGGATTCCAGTCTCTGGCGGATGGGCTGGTGGGAGGGGTATCAATATCAGCCGCTGGAGAAGTGGATGGACAACGTGGTCTACTTCACTGCGGATCTCGCAGTTACCGGGGACCACACACTTTGGTACTTGGCCTCAGATACCCCAAGCATGATCATGAACAATGTGGCCTGCGCAGTAAATGGTGAACAAGGAATTTTAGCCCTGGACTGGGATGGCGGGCTTTGGCTGCATCCCCAGGAGGGCGACGGCTCTGCCGATGCGGTACATCTGTGCGATGATATTTGGGTTCCAGAGTCTTGGTATTCACAGCAGCAATCCCGCAATACGGATTAAGGAAACTGCTTAAGTATTTGAAAGCCCAATAAAAATGAGATCGCAGAATGGAGAGGAGAGTAGATTTATATGAGACGAAATGCAGCCTTTGCAATCCTATCTTTGCTTGTATCATTCTTATGTTCTGCCTGCGCGCCCGCAGCTCCCAGTGACCACCCCCCTGAATTCTTGAATGACATTGGAAAAACACTCATCGAATTAAAAAATGAGCATCCGGAAGGCGAATTGATTGTAAGGCCGGGGGGATTCCCAGATAATGCCGCTGTATGTTTTGGGGAACCGGAGGCGGAATTTGCTTATTACTTTTTCAGAACGCAGGGCGGCGATGCTGAAAAGGTCATGAGCGAATGTGAGGATCAACTGAAATGCGCTGGTTTTCTCACAACCGCAGACATACTTTTTCCAGACATGGAAAATGACATGTCCTTTGAAGATTTCTTTTCCCTGATCGGGGTCGATGATTATGAGTACCTGCTAGGGGAAGAGGTGAGAACCGGAGAAGGTTGGCTAATTTTCATGTATAGAGATATGGAAGTTATGGTGAACACAAACGAAATTACTCCTGGCGGCGGCTGGAATTTTACAGGAGAAGACGTCGTGAAGCGTAATGCTCCAGTGTCTATTGCAGACCCAGAAATATCAAATACCAATCAGGACATAGCCGATGCGGTTATGCTTGATGAACCCATGTCTTGAAAACACATTATTCAGATGATGTGTATTTATTTCTTAAATTTTTGACAGGCTGCCCGCTGTGTATATTGGCAGCGGGCGGCCTGTCGATACAAATAGTGGCGCTGTTTTCCATCTCGCAAATTATCATATGGATTGTGCGCATATCTAACAGAGCTTCTTTGGAGATCTTATCTGCTTATAAACATTATTTCAGATAATTACCCAGGTAAACAAAGGTTACTCCGGTTGCCGGATATGAATACGTATCTACCCAAGAATTTGGATTTTTGCCGTCTAACGAGTTTCCTGTATGAATAACGGTAGCTTTTTTGTTCTTGGTATCTACAGAAACTACAATGCCGGTATGCCCATATTGAGAGCCAGAAGATCCCCATTTGCTATATCCACCAGCCACGCTAAAAATCCCTGGTGCTTTTGGAGTGCTATCAATTGCGAGACCATAGTTATTCGCAAGATTTGCGACTAAATCCTTGCCGTGTCCGGATGTAGACTTCAGTGTGGTATATGTATCAATATACCATCTTACAATGTCTACACACTGAAGTCCATTTACACCATCATAGTTCCCCACCTTCTGGAATTTGGCTCGAATCTCTGATACATTAGTAGCTCCACCGCTTCCAGAACCTCCAGTACTTACTTTAGTAAACTTCCACTGCTGTTCAGTACCTCCGGTAGAAGCTCGCCAGGAACACTTAGCGCTGTTCCCCGTTCCGTCAGCAGTCAAATAGCGGTTAGAGTACTCAGACAGTCTGATGGTGTAAACGTTGGTCTTGTTCGCAACCTTGGTAAGAATTACGTAGCCGTCAATATTGCCCGAAGCTTTACGCAAGGTGCAGTTCCAATTGGTGCCGGAACGGTATGCGTTCAGGGCATAGGCCTGGTTGGAAAAGTGCTTGATATATTGTCTGCTAGTGGAGGTAAGGGAATCAACAACCCAATTCTGGTCATTACTGCCGGAGGTCGCGTAGATGTTGACCTGCGTGCCATTGGTGATACTCGCGCTGCTTGCAATATTGAGGGAGCGGGTCGGTGCGGACAGCGGACTGATCGTGTAAGTTGCCATACTTGAAAGTCTCCTTTTAAAGTATATTCCCGAGGTAAATGAGCATTGGATATAACTTGGATATAACGACACTAACTGGGACCGGGTAATTTGCTTAGGATCAGCTATTAAGGCATCGGGACTCCCCTCCTTTAGATGGATGCTTTATAGAGAGGGAAAAGGCTCCAAAGAGTAAATCTGAGCCAGTGATTGTTTGAAAAATCCCTTCTCCACAAAAGAGAAGGGAACAACTCCAACCATGAAGGGAGAACTTATTTTATAGATCCTTTACTTGTTCGAACAATAAACTCAACCGCAATCGCAGTAGCACAAACCTCGCCAATTAGATCACATATTCAAATAAGAGTTTTGGCCTTTATTATATGTGTCCTCGGGCACACCTGCGAGAGCGGAATTTATATCGGTCTGGCACATGAAAGAATCAACAATATTTTTAAACAGCTAGAGAAATCGGTTGCAAACTAGCAAATCGTTTGTCTTATAAAATATAAGCATATCTCAAGAACTCGCTTAAGATTTCTCCCCTGCGAAAATCGAGTTCGGCTGAATAAAACGATGGAAGGAGGCATGTATTCCGGTTGCACAATTAGGAATACAAGAAGTGTGAATGGATGGATTGTTAAGACTTTGGGGCTGTTGCTCATCACGTCTTTGCTACTCACGGGGCCAGGGGTTGCTAAGGCATCTGAAACAAGCACCTTTTCTGACATTTCAGGGCACAAGTATGAAGCACTCATCGAGCAAGCAGCAGAAGATGGCTGGGTAAACGGCTGCCCAGACGGAAGATTTTGGCCAGACAGGCCTATAACCAGGTGGGAATATGCAAAAATGATGTTGGCGGCCCTTAATATTGTCCCGGGCAGTCAACGGGCAAAAGAGGTGCTCCAGTCTACGGAAGTGCCCAAAGAGGTGCTGTCTTTGGCCGATGACGGCTGGGCCAGTAAAGAAGGATGGGTTGAGCTTGGGTTCGCGTCAGGACTGGTAGTATTGGGCGACTATGGAAGTTATCTTGTGCTGCCGCATGACGAGGGCATTTCGCGCTATGAGGCGACCATATTCGCAGTACGGATGCTCGGCCGATTTGAAGAGTCCTTAACGATGGTCGTGGAGGAACCACCATTTGATGATCTAGTGCCCGATATGCAGGTTGACAATTTTGGAGTAATTGAAATTGCCGTTGAGAATGGCTTGATTTCCGGATACACGGAGACGAAATTTTATCCTGCAGAGTCTTTTACCAGAGGAGAAGCGGTTGCTACAGTATCAAGAGTCCTGACCCTTTTAGGGCGAAATTAGGAGCTATAAGTCTGAAAACATACCTCTTAACACTATCCCCACAGGCTCTCATATCTATCAAAAAGCGGCCCAAGTTTCGACTTGGGCCGCTTAAAGCAAATCAGGTCAGGTAAACACAGGAAGCTGTACCATAGTAGTCTTGCTTGGTATTGTTGTTGCCACATACCTGGCCAGGGTCTTTAACACCATTGGTATACCCACTCGCAACACGCATTCTGATAGCCGAAGATCCGTCCATATTTACGGCGTAATCGCACCCAAGATCGGCCATCATTTTCGCGGCTACCCTCAGATCCATTCCGCACCATGTGCAAACTAGCACAAACGCTCCGTTTGCCTTATGTCCCAACAGCGTGCGATTAGATTTGAGCTCTGTGCTTCCATTTGCCAATGTGTTGTTGTGATGATAGTTCGTATTATTTAGGTCATCCCAATCGGCAATAATACGCTTATCATCATCTTTGTCTCGCACAGTATACTCAAAAACCGACTTAGAGTCATAGACCAGGGCATGAAAGGCGGAAATGATAGTCTTACAGTACGGGGCCGCCACCTTGAGGCGGTCATGGTTCATCCAGCGGATGGTAGCAGTTCCGTCCGTTTTGATACAAAAGGCAGGATATTTTCTCCAAGGCTGATAATTGATATAGTTCTTCAACTTGGTATCATTGATTCCACTGAGCTTTTCGCCGGATAAATAATATTTTCCATCGACATAGTGCCAGCCAACAAAGGACATACCGTCCGGCCCATACGTATCAAAGCCTGCTGCGTTTGTCTTTGCGACAACCTTATTCGCCGCAATCCCGGGAGGATTCATCTGAGCTAGGGGTTTCTTATTACCCGTCGTATAAATTGCCTCTTCAAGAGACATCGTTTTAGGATCTGTGATAAAGATACTTATCCCGGAATATGCGCTGTCTGTAGTATACGTTACCTCACTGTAGTACTTGCTTTTCAACCCTTTAAATGTTCCGTATGCCATGAGTCGACATCCTTCCTGTTTAGTATTTGTAGGCGCCTACACATCATAAAGAATACTAATCGAAGGGATTGTAAACTAGGCATTGTTCGGAAAGCAAGAAAATTATTGTCGTAATCTGTGCCGCCGTGCAGTTCTCCTCAGCCCACCAAATTTCCGTTCTCGATGGTGTACCAGTCCCCGCCGCTGCCAGCGATGAGTGAGAACTCCGTGGATATTGGGATCGAAAGCGAGAGAGATTTATCCGGGGACTGCTGGTGTGCTTCTGCCGCACGTCCTGACGCCTGGGATGGGAATAGTGCGCCGGCGACTGCGGCAGCTTCAAATCGCTTTGTGCTTCCAGATCTTTTCATGTGAAAACGCCGCCATGACAGTCGGGTAGTCCGGTGAGGTTTGGCATATTTACTTCTGCGTCCTTTTCCAGTCCCTATATACTATACCGGTATAAGAAAAGCAACGAAAGGGTGCACGAAATGGAAGCAGAAATGGCCTTATCATGGCTCAGCGATCTTGGCAAGAGTATATTTGGCAACATGGACGGCCTATTTTATACGTTAGTTGCCTTTGTGGTGATCGATTATATCACCGGCGTATGTGTTGCCATCCACAATAAGCGGCTGTCCAGCGATGTTGGCGCCCATGGGATCGCCAAGAAGATCGCTATTTTTGCGCTGGTGTCCCTGAGCAGCATAATCGACCGTTTCCTGCTGGGTTCCGAGGACGTCCTTCGTACCGTGACCACCGTGTTTTACATTGCCAATGAGGCAATGAGCATATTGGAAAACGTGGGAAAGGTAGGGTTGCCGCTGCCACAAAAGCTGCAAAATTTCCTGTCCCACTTTGAAAAATACCAGGGCAGCAGAAAATAATTTGTCAGGGCATCCTGCGAAGTATGGAGCTAATATGAACTCCTCAAGAGCCAGCGTCCACTGAAAGAAGAAACCTTGCTTCAAATTCTGAAAATTTTTGTTGCATAATACAAAAAACTATGTCTTTACTAATAAGGAGCACAGTGTTTTCAGATATCGGATCAGCCCGAGTTCGCCAGACTAACACGAATAACTATGGCAGCCTTTTTATTCTTTTTCTTTCGGAGGAACCATGAAAGGTGGCTTCATAATGAGACTTCAGTTAAAAAAGTTCATTGCGGTGACACTCTGCCTAAGTGTGGTACTCTCTTCCTGTACCATCCGTCCAGGAAACCATTCCAAAGAAGCCCTATCTCAAAGGCCTGTTTCTACCGTGGACACTACCGGTTCTGACCCTCAAACCTTTGTCATTACTCTGTTGGAGGGGCAGACCACAGCTATGGTGAACGGAACGGAAGCCCAGCTATCTGTTGCCCCCTTCCTTCAGAATGGCTCCTTCTACTATCCCCTTGCTGATGTGGTTCGCCTTATCGGCGGCGGCTTCTCCCAGGACGGCAATACCGCCACCATTCAGCTTTTCGGCACAACCGTAAAATACACCGCCGACGATCCCGAGGTGATCGTCAATGGTACTTCCTATCGCAACAACTACCGCCTGTTGCGATTTGCACAGGACTCTGACGAAGAATCCGGTGCAATTCCCCCACAGCTTTTAAACGGGACTCTCTTTGTTCCCCACGATCTCTGTCCCGGAGGCTGCCCTAATTTTGGGCTCAATGTGACCCGAGAGGCCCCGGAGGCCCGTATGCTAATCCTGGGTGGCTATACCGATGAGCTTGGAATCGAAGGAATCCAGCTCTACGACCTCTTTGACCAGCTGCCTGACGAGACCAGAGCGCCTTTTCAATCTCAGGGCGTTGCTGGAACTGTGTTGAACTACTACATTGAAATGTATTTATGCGAAGGAACCGAGGTATATGTCATGCGCTGCCCCGATGGGCAGGAAGATGTAGAGGGTATGAACGGCAAAGTTGCCGCGATCCGCCTTTCCGGCGGAACGGCATACCGAACCCCACGGGGCCTGACCGTGGGCGATACCGCCTACCGCGCCTGGCTTTTATATGGCAAGTGCGCCTTTACCAGCTCTTTTTATTATCAGGTGGAAGACGGCTATGTCAGCACAATCGTCTTCCACACTCGGTACTGGGGAAGCAGCTTCTAATTCAGATCAAAATTTAAAAATTGTAATTTACAAATTTAAGTATAACCTCTCTTTATAGAATGTACGGCGTACAACAAACAACATTTTATAAGGAGTGAATTTTATGGGAACTTTGTCTTTGATTACGTCCAACGGCCAGTATAAAAAGTACACCTATACCCATGGCGGCGCAAGCACAACTGGCGTACATGTCTTCACCACCCAATCCGGCCAGTCCGTGGCGCCTGCCATTTCCACCACCAAAAAGCCGTTGTCTCAGCTAAATCCGCTCAGCGTCTCCCCCTCCAATGTGATCGCGAAGACCAACGGATGCATGTACGAGTACTACGAAAATAAGTTTTATGGATTTTTTTATCAGGGCAGCGGTAATCCCATGTACATCAATGGTACTAAATATACCACTCTGCCTACTTCGAGCATCATGTACACCGACCCCAAGTACTTCCCGTCTTTCTGCATCAAGAGCGATGGAACGGCGACCATTCGGTGGTTCTCCAGCAAGGACGATGCCGAAATGGCACTGCAATATTGTGATTATGTGATCGGCGCCTGCCATCCTCTGGTCTATGATGGCAAATGCGTATTTAATCAGGATGTCTATGAACCAGAGGTTCTGGGCGGAAAGCTCATTTATAACCGTAATAACCCTTCGGACAGCAACAGCAGATATAATACCGGCATCAATCAGAGCACCGACAAGCGAACCCTTCTGGGCCATAAGGAAAACGGGACATTTGTCATGGCCGTTACGGATGACTCTATGTCCATGAAAAACGCTGCCAATCTGATGTATGATTTGGACTGCGACTACGCGGTCAACATGGATGGCGGCAGCCCTGTCGAAATGCGGATTGCATCCGGTTACGGCCCTGCTGGCAAAGTAAGCGAAGATGGTGGGCTTTCTATCCATACTGCCGTTGTTGCATATCGTACGTAACCTTGCAGCCCCTCCACATAGCAAATTCTAAAGTGAGCACCAGACCCGATAAAGTCAGCCGGGTCTGGTGCTCTATCTGTATACACATCAGGCTGCAAGTGTGAGAGTGTCGGCCTATGACGGACACCCCCTGCGCGCGGCAGACTGCAGCTTTCTCGAGAAAATGGCAAAACCACTTTTTCGACAGTTTCAAATAATTCTTCAGGCTGTCCCGATGAAGCGAGGAGTGAAAATGGAATCCTCAAGAGCTGGCCTTCAAGGAAAGAAAGAAATTACGTCCAGAGGGATCCCACACTACTTCTACTCCGGCGGCCTCAGCAAAGAAGCGGACGGGTATGCAAAAGACTCCCCCTTGAAGCTCTGCGGGCACGGCCAGCCAATTCGTAGTTTTTCCGTTCACCGTGGCCCAGGTACTGTCCACGGACACCTCAATGGCGCTACCGGATTTAGTGCATACGGCGGTGCCGGTAACAGCGTTATAAGAGAAGGTATACCCCATGGCCTCCGCCATAGCCCGCATAGGGGCCATGGTGCAGCCCTTCACCTGGTAGGGTGCGGCAGGAAAAGGCACCGGCACCCCATCGATGCTTACGCTGATTCCGCTCTGGGCCGGCCTCCCGCCGCCCAGGAGGGTGTTCAGTGTCTGGAGAGAATAGGTGTGTGCATAGTCCATCTCATAGTCAAATTTTGCATAGACAATCACCCGGATACCCTGCGGCACCGGATATGCCTGGATTTCTGACGGGAGAAAACCTCTCTGGGTAAAGGCATCAAATTCGGCAAGCCGCGCCTGCAGGCCAGAGCCATCCGTGACCCAGACGTTCCCATCACGATCGCATTGGAACGTATAGCCGTTAAGCTCGATGCGCTCCAGCTGGAGCGGCGAAAGGGTATCCATTTCTTCCATGGTGAACTGGTTCCAAGTAATTCCGTCATCAGAGTACAGGACAGGCTTATTGCTCTGAAAGCTGCACGCCAAGAACTGCGTGCCGTCATATCGTCCTCCGCTTGTATAGCTTGGGGCGGGGCCAGAAACCGACCAGTTTATTCCGTCTGCGGTATAGACAAACTCGCTTTTAGCATCCTGTATAACACTGTCGCTAACTCTGATGTCGCCGCCGTAGGTCGTCCGCACACCTGTTGTTATCGTACCGTTTGTCCCCAAAATGCGGAGGTAGACATCTTCCTTTCCAGGTTCTGCTGCAATAGCAGACGGCAGTAGGAAGGCCACAGACAGCATCGTCAAAAGCATACAAACAAATCGTTTCATGGCGTTCTCCTTATAAAATCAGCATTTTATTTCCGCACAAGGTTTACTAACAAAACTCATTTAACTCTTTGACCATATGTAGAGAATCAGAGTAAACATGATTTCAAATTTGAAAAAAGGAGCGATAATCAATGCCTACTTCTACGTATATTGATCGACTGAAGTATCCAGAGTGTATCATCAAAAGCAAAACGAAGAGCGGCCCTATTGATAACATCATTGACCAGTCTTATTATCCTGAAGCGACCATTGGATGCTATATGTATAAGTCTGTTTATGGAAGCACTCCTCATACCTTTTCCGATCACATTCGTGGCTTTGTAGAACCTAATGCTGGTGCTCACTATTATGTTCAGTCTGCAAATAGCACCAATTTCAGCGGAGCAAAGCTCACGGTTAACCTGAGCAATGTAACGGTTGACACCAAAAACAATCGGAATGCGTATATCGCAATCTCTATGATTGCCAGTGGGACTCGGTTGGGCAACTGCGACATCGGTCTCTGCAATATTGGCGACGGCTGGTACCCAATGATCTGGGCTCCAGATCATTCCACTGCTTCTACGTCTGGGATTGACGCAAAGGAGAAAAACGGCGTTTATATTAAGCTCACTGACAAAAAGACTTATTTGACTGGAACCGTTACCATCGAGGTCTCTGTTGAAAAGAAAAATGGCCGAGACTATGTAAATGCTCGCTACCTCAAGAACAGCTCGGTCGTGGCCTCTGCTACCCTGTACGACCCCGCGGGTGATTACTTCAGCAAAAATTCCACGAAGCCCCTCCTGAGATGGGTTCGCTTCGTCTCCCTTGTCCCGAAGGATGACAAGACGGGCGATTGGAATGATAAGTCTTTTCTGAATGTAGACCTTACCAATCTGAAACTTGTGCAGGCATCTAATGGAGCGGATGTAACCTGGGGTAATTCTAACGCACATGTGGAGTATGCATGGTCGTTGCAAGGCGCAAATATTTCCTCCCTGAAGATTTCCAATGTAACTCCTGGGGGGACTGCAGGAAAGGATCACGTCGAAATTATCCACCGCTATAAGCTACACTAATTGAAACTCTGATCGAGTCTGAGATTCTAAAATAGTATGTTACTCTGATTCTTTTAAAAAGCCCTAACGCTTAGAAAGTATCGATAGGGTACGGCATGCTTAGGGCTATGTCGTGCCCTTAAATAAACATTTCCTACAAGTAAAGCGCAAATCTTTATTCGTCCTTATTTATAAAGATGAGTTTCATGAAAAAGTGCAACAGGCATTTGAAACATTTTATGCCGTGTGCCATATCGCACCAAAACATAAAAGCAGCCTGTCAAAAAACCTCCCTGCAAAGAAAAGACTCTCAGAGTTCCTGCGGCCGCAACCGCAGGAATAAAATAGAGGGACAAGTCTCAGGATGACGACTCATCCCTCTATAGTTCTAGATTTTGACCAGCGCGGGGAGAAAATCAGAGAAAGTAGTCCCCCGATACCTTTATTGC
>ERZ1106983.1635-NODE-1635-length-18594-cov-3.517881_pt1 | contig 18594 bp, 10 predicted proteins | sample MGYA00403693_ERZ1106983 | MGnify/ENA primary metagenome ERZ1106983 (study PRJEB35170, sample SAMEA104062420) | human gut metagenome | biome: human gut; feature: human-associated habitat; material: faeces | place: Denmark | collected 2012-07-13 ...
CGCGAACAGGCGGTTCAGGTCCGGGCCGAACAGCTTGATTGCGATATTGGCCTTGGTGCCCGACAGCATCGCGTCGATCCGGTGCGAAATGGGCTGTCCGATTTCGATGTTGACGCCGTGAAGCACGCCCAGCCGTCTGCGCACGTCGGCCATGAATTCGCTGCGCGATCGGTCCGCGAGTTCGTACGGCGCTTCGATTTCCGATACGCCGACGCCCAGCGCATGCTCGTCCAGCTCGGCGCGGCCCGTTTTGCGGACGACCGTCCGGATTTCGGGTATTTCGAGCAGAATGCTTTCCACTTGGCTGCCGATCTTGTCGGACTCTTCGAGCGAGATGCCCGGCATCGTCGAGGCGTTGATCGTCAGCGAGCCTTCGTTGAATGGGGGCAGGAAGCTACGGCCCAGCGAGAGGAAAACGGCGAGCGCCCCGGCGAACAGGACGACGGTCGAGCCGAGTACGGCTTTCTTATGGGCGAGCACCCATTCGAGCGCGCGGCGGTAGACGCGCTTCAGAAAGCGCGAGACGACGGGTTCCTTTTCGTTGCGGCGGAGTACCCGGTCGCCGGGCAGCAAGTAGCTGCACAGCACGGGCGTCAGCGTGACCGCCACGATCATCGATGCGAACAGCGCTACGATGAACGAGATGCCCAACGGGCGCAGCATGCGCCCTTCCATGCCGTCGAGGAAGAAAAGCGGGACGAAGGCCACGATCGTGATGATCGTCGCGTGGACGACCGACGTACGGATCTCTTTCGACGCCTCGAAAACGATGCTCAGCGTCGGCAGCCGCTGGTCCTTGGGGCGCGCGAAATTCTCGCGCAGCCTTTTGAATACGTTCTCGACGTCGATGATCGCGTCGTCGACGAGCGATCCGATCGCGATGGCCATGCCTCCGAGGCTCATCGTGTTGATCGTGAGCCCCATCCATTTCAACGCCAGAATCGACACGAGCAGCGAGAGCGGCAGCGCGACCAGCGAGATGACCGTCGTGCGGAAGTTCATCAGAAAGACCAGCAGGACGATCACGACGAAGACCGCTCCTTCGAACAGCGATTTCTGAATGTTGTCGATCGAGCCTTCGATGAAACGGGCCTGACGGAACGAGTCGGTCGATACGTGCACGTCCGCAGGCAGCGTCTCGCTCAGTTCGGCGACGGCTCGGTCGAGTTTTTCGGTCAGTTCGAGCGAGTTCGTGTTAGGCTGCTTCGTGACGGTCATCAGCACGGCCGGCTTACCGCGTTCGGATGCCGTGCCCAGCCGGGGCGTCTTGGCTCCGATCCGCACGTCGGCCACCTGTTCGACGACGCAGATCGTCGTATGGTCGCGCTCGTCGTCGGCGCAGATCGGGCAGACATCCTCGTCGGAGAGGTTGTTGCACTGCGTGCAATATTTGACCTCGTTGCGGAAACGGTCGATGCTTTCCGTCATTTCGGCGACCGATTCGCGCTCCATCCGAAGGATGTGGATGGCCAGGCGCAGTGCCGTACGGCGCCCTATGCCCGGGAGTTTCGACAGCTCGCCGACAACGTCCTGTAAAAGCCTCGACATTCAGATGATTTCGATTTTGCGTCCTTCGACCCAACCCTTCTTGCCGTCGGCGATTACGACCTCGCACCACCCGTCGAGGCGGTCGGTGATCGTCACGACCGTACCCTCGTGCAGCACGAAGAGGTCGGTCGACGACTTGTCGGGCGAACTCTTCACCGCCGTGGAGGCGGTCATCACCACGGCCGAGGTGTCGTCGAGCATCTCACGGCGTTCCCCCACGGCGAACCACGTGGTCAGCATGAACAGCAGCGCCGCGACGACCGTGCCGTAGAAACCCGCCTTGCGCAGCGAAATGCGCTGTGCCAGCAGGTAGACCAGAAACAACCCCAGCATACAGGCCAGCAATGCGAGCGAAAGCAGGCTCCACGCCGTGCATCCCATCATGTGGCGGATGTCGCGCATCCACGTGACGAAGAAGAACTCGGGGATATCCTCGATGTTGTCTTTGGTGCGGGCCTCGGCGACGCTGAGGTTGTAACGGATGTCGTCGTTGCCCGGCGCAAGGCGCAACGCCCGGTTGTAATAGAGGATGGCCTTGCCGATACGGTCGTCCTTGAAATAGGCATTGCCCAGGTTATAATAGAGTTTCATGGAGCTCACCCCGCGCGAAAGCAACTCTTCGTAGGTATCGGCGGCCGCATGGAAATCGCCGTTGATATAGGCCGTATTGGCTTTGTTCCACAACTGCTCCGCAGTCTGCTCCCCGGGGGCCTGCGCCTCGGCAGGGGCTTCCCGGGAAACCCGTTGCAAGCTGTCGGCAGGCTCCTGCGCAAAGGATACCGCGGCCAGGGCCAGCGACAACAGAAAACACAAGATCATTCGTTTCATGGCGTTCTTATCTTTTTATCACCGCTTCGATCCGGGAAATGATGTCCACGCCCTCGGCGTACACCTCGCTCATCTGTGCCGATGCAGCAGGCGAATACTGCGCCTCGTCGCACTTGGTGATGATGGACGTGAAGCGCTGCGATTCCTCGACCGACACGCCGCGCTTGTGCAGTTCCTCGCGGACGTTCTCCTTGGTGAGGTTGGCCACCGGGATGTTGAACTTGTCACCCATGTACCCCCACAGAGCCCGGAGCATCTCCTCGTAGAAGGCATGGCGGTTTTGCTCCTCCATATAGCGTTTAGCGACCCGGAAACGCTGCACGGCGACCTTGTTGGCACGCTTTCCGCGCACCAGCGCGGCGTTCTGCGACTCGCGGATCTGCTTGCGCAGCGCCACGTAGACCGCCGTGAAGAAGGCCAGGATTCCGAAGAGCAGCACCCAGTAGACCGCACCGAAAAGGAACGGCTCGCGCACTGGGCGCAACTGCGCGTTGCCCAGCTTGATGAAACGGATGTCCTGGCCGAGCATCTTGACCTCCTCCTTGGACATGCCGCGTCCCTGCACGACATAGGCGTCGCCCCCGCCGCCCTTGGCATCGGGCGTGATCTCCAGTTCGAGCGGACGCGAGCGCAGCGTCATGTACTGCATGCGCGCCGGATCGAAATAGCTGAATTCGACGGGCTCGACTTCGTACGTGCCTTCGGCGCGTGCGATAAAGGGGTATTCGAACTGGCGGTAGCCGGAAATCCCGGCCGCCGAGGCGTTGATCGACTCGGTCGTCTTGACGTTATACTGCTCGAACGAGGCGGGCAGCGTCAGCTTGGGTGCCTGCACGAACGTGAGGTTGCCCGTACCGGAGATCTTCACCGTATAGGTCGCCGCAGAATTGGCTGCCAGCCGGTCAGGCGGCAGCACCGCATCCATCGCAAAACTGCCTACGGCGCCGCTGAAGCTGGCAGGAGCGCCCGCCGGCAGCGGTTTGACCGTGACGTTTATCCGCGGGCTCTGCACCTTGCGGGGTACGTTCACGAAATCGTGCCCGCCCCCGAAGAAGGGATCGAGGCTGCGCCGGCTCTGGATGACGACCTGCGCCACGGCGGTGATCTCGGCAGGCTCGATGACGAGCGTACCGGCCTGCTGCGGATAGAGCAGGTAGTCGTACAGCACGCGCGTCTCGTAGACCTTGCCGTTGTAGGTTTCACGCCCCACGCGGGCCCCATTGGGATCGCTCAGGTCCTGCGACCAGAAGCCGTTGAACGAAGGGAATTTCACATCGTTATACCCCACTATAGGAACCCGCTCGTAGAGTTTGAAGGTCACGCGCAGCGGCTCGCCTTTGAAAACCGAAGTCCGCGACACGATGGCCCGCAACAGGATGTCGTCCTTGGCGACCCGGCTCTGCGCCGCACTCTCGGAGGAGGCTTCCTCGCGGCGCTGCGGCTGCCCGCCGGCGGCGGAACCGCCGCCTCCCGGCGCCTTGCCCTCATCCACCACCTCGATCGCCAGCGGCTTGGTACGGTAGGTAGTCCCCTCGACCGTCACCTCGGCCGCACCGACGGTGACGTTCCCAGCGCCCTGCGGCACGAGCACATAGGTGATCGTGTAATTGACCACGCGCGTCATCGAATTGTTCACGATCTGGATCGACTGTCCCTGCGCTTCGGCCGGGCCGGCGATCACGTCGAACCCTTCGAACGAAGGAGCTTTGAACGAGCCCGGCTCGGGCTGCGCGTTCAGTGCGAACTCCACGCGGAACGGCTCGCCGACAGCGACCGTCAGCGGAGAATTAGCCTCAAAAGTGACCTTCTCGGCAGCCGATGCCGAGAAGATCGCCAGCACGAAGAGTGCCGTCAGGGATATTTTCGCAATGAAATCTCTCATTGAGCTCTACAATAAAACCTTCTTTCAGATTTTACAACGTAAACTTTTGCCCGTTAGTATATCCGCGGGCCGGTTTTTAATGCTTGAAATCGGCAAAAAAATCGTTGCCTTTGTCATCGACGATGATGAACGCCGGGAAATCCTCGACGTAGATCTTGCGGACGGCCTCCATACCCAGCTCGGGGAAGTCCACGACCTCGACCGATTTGATGGAGTTCTTGGCCAGGATCGCCGCCGGGCCGCCGATCGAACCGAGGTAGAAACCGCCGTACTTCTTGCAGGCGTCGGTCACCTGCTGCGTGCGGTTGCCCTTTGCCACCATCACCAGCGAACCGCCCAGCGACTGGAACAGGTCGACGTAGGGATCCATACGCCCGGCCGTCGTGGGGCCGAACGATCCCGAGGCCATGCCGTCCGGGGTCTTGGCAGGCCCGGCATAGTATACCGGATGTTTCTTGAAATATTCGGGCATCGGCTTGCCCTCGTCGATCATCTGCTTGATGCGCGCATGGGCGATGTCGCGGGCCACGATGAGCGTGCCTTTCAGGTTCAGACGCGTCTTGATCGGGTATTTCGAAAGGATTTCACGCACCTTGTCCATGCCTTCGTCGAGGTCGATGTCCACGGCGGGCGACATGTTGGGCGCCTCCTTGGGCAGGAAACGCGCGGGGTTCTTCTCCAGTTGCTCGAGGAAGATGCCCTCCGGCGTGATCTTGGCCTTGATGTTACGGTCTGCCGAACAGCTCACGCCGATGGCCACGGGGCATGAAGCCGCATGGCGCGGGGCACGGATCACGCGCACGTCGTGCACGAGGTATTTGCCGCCGAACTGGGCGCCGACACCGCTCTGCTGGCAGATCTTGAGCACCTTCTCCTCCCACTCCAGGTCGCGGAAGCAGCGGCCGCCCTCGTTACCCGAGGTGGGCAGCTCGTCGAGATAGCCGGCCGAAGCCTTCTTCACGGTCGAGAGGCACATCTCGGCCGACGTACCGCCGATGCAAATGGCCAGGTGGTAGGGCGGGCAGGCCGACGTACCGAGGTCGAAGATATGGGTCTTGATGAAATCGGTCAGCGATTTCTCGTTCAGCAGCGCCTTGGTCTGCTGGTAGAGGAAGGTCTTGTTGGCCGAACCGCCGCCCTTGGTAATGAAGAGGAATTCATACTCCATGCCGGGGTGGCCGCCGTAAATGTCGATCTGCGCCGGGAGGTTCGTACCGGAATTCTTCTCCTCGGTCATCGTGAAAGGCACGACCTGCGAATAGCGCAGGTTGCGGTCTTTGTAGGTCTCGTACACGCCTTTGGCAATGTATTTCGCATCGTCGGCGCCCGTATAGACGTCCTCGCCCTTGTGGCCGATGCAGATGGCCGTGCCGGTGTCCTGGCACGTGGGGAGTTCGCCCTCGGCCGCAACGACCTGGTTGAGCAGCATGGTGTAAGCCACGAACTTGTCGTTGTCGGTGGCCTCGGGATCGTCGAGGATGTTGCGCAACTTCTGCAGGTGGGCGGCACGCAGGTAGAACGACACGTCGCTGTAAGCGGCTTTGGACAAGAGTTCGAGGCCAGCGGGGTCGACCTTGAGGATCTTGCGGCCGTCGCATTCGACGACTTTCACGTAATCCTTCGTCAACAGACGGTACTGGGTTTTGTCTTCCCCGACGGGGAACGGCTCCTGATAAATGAAATCAGCCATAATCGTGATATGTTTTGTGTTTGTTAATGTCCGTTTGTCCCGTGCCCGGCATGCCGCGCGGCGCTTTTCCGCAGGCAGCCCCTGCAGCCGGAAGGCATCCTGCGCCACCCTGCCGCCCGCAATCAACCGCATGCAGGCCGCACCGGGCATACCCTGCCCGCACACCGGGGCTTAAGGCCATGCAAAAATACAAAAAACTATCCGGATTGCACAACAATTTCCCGCCGACTGTTATTATTTTCACAAAAAGAGAATAAAATAGCCGGATCGGACGCAATTAATTAGAATTTTTATTAAATTTGTGCGGTTTTTCGAGACAAACAATTCACTGCATAAATTAAATTATTATGGTATCGTACAAAGAATTGGGACTTGTGAACACCCGTGAGATGTTCGCAAAAGCCATCAAGGGCGGTTATGCCATCCCGGCATTCAACTTCAACAACATGGAGCAGATGCAGGCCATCATCTCGGCTTGCGTGGAGGCTTCGTCGCCGGTCATCCTCCAGGTTTCGTCGGGCGCACGCAAATACGCCAACCAGACGCTGCTGCGCTACATGGCACAGGGCGCCGTCGAGTATGCCAAGGAGCTGGGCAAAAACATTCCCATCTGCCTGCACCTCGACCACGGCAACTCGTTCGAACTGTGTAAGAGCTGCATCGACATGGGCTTTTCGTCGGTGATGATCGACGGTTCGCACCTGCCCTACGACGAAAACGTAGCCCTCACCAAGCAGGTCGTAGACTACGCACACCAGTTCGACGTAACGGTCGAGGGTGAGCTGGGCGTGCTGGCCGGCGTGGAGGACGAGGTTTCGGCCGAGCACCACACCTATACCGACCCCGCTGACGTGATCGACTTCGTTTCAAAGACCGGCGTAGACTCGCTGGCCATCTCAATCGGCACGTCGCACGGCGCCAACAAGTTCAAGCCCGAGCAGTGCACCCGCAACGCCGAGGGCATCCTCGTTCCGCCCGAACTGCGTTTCGACATCTTGGCCGAGATCGAGAAGAAGCTTCCCGGCTTCCCCATCGTGCTGCACGGATCGTCGTCCGTACCGCAGGAGTACGTGAAGATCATCAACACGCACGGCGGTGCGCTGAAGGATGCCGTAGGCATTCCCGAAGAGCAGCTCCGCAAGGCCGCCAAGAGCGCCGTCTGCAAGATCAACATCGACTCGGACGGCCGTCTGGCCATGACCGCAGCCATCCGCAAGATCTTCGTAGACCAGCCCGCAGAGTTCGACCCCCGCAAATACCTGGGCCCGGCCCGCGACGAGCTGAAGAAGCTCTACATGCACAAATGCGAAAGCGTCCTGGGTTCGGCCGGACAGGCTTAATCCGGAGTTCCCGACAGAAAAATCCCGGGCCATCGCGGTGCCCCCGGATCGGCACAGCCCGACAGACCAGCACAGCCGCCGTCCCGCAGATCGGCATAGCCCAGCACCTCGCAGTTCGGCACATCCGGCACCCCCGGATCGGCACTGCCGCCCCCGCAGACCGGCAAGGCCGGCACCCCGCAATATACCCCGCCGCCGCGCCAGGCTCCGCCCAGGGCCACCGGCCGGGCCGGAAGGCCGCCTACACGCTGAACCGTTCGGCCTGCTGCCGGGTATTACGCCCCAGCACATCCGACAAAGCCGCCCCGGTCAGGCACGCCTCGATCCATGCCGTAAAATCGAAGTATTTGAGTAACGGCCGCTCGTATTTATCGGCCGCAACTGCCTGCACCGTACCGTACAGCCGTTCCCACAGGCGGCCCCTCTCCCGCCGGCTCCCGGGCAGCGGAAAGAGGCGTACAAACCTGAAAACAAGTTTTTCGACCGAGCTGTTTCCGATAGCGGTACTGCGGCGTATGGATTTGATTTCGTTTTCGGCGAAATCGAACCGCCCGCATTCGGCCTGCAGGAGCAAATTCACCAGCCGCGCAATACGGAAAGCCGGGAAATTATAGAACACGAGCCCGGTCGCCTGGATCCGGGTCATGGCCTTGCGGGCTTCGCCACCCCGGTCGCACACCAGATGCAGCACGACCAGATTGAGTTGCAACAACAGTTGGACATCGAGTTTTTGCTGCGACAGTTTGCGGAACAGGGTCTCCTCATGTTGCTTATAAAGTTCCTGCGCATCGGCGAAAGCCCCGCAATTGATGAGCCGGAACGAATCGTACAGATAGATAAAGGCCAGCACTTTGCGGACAAACTCCTGGGGGTAGTCGCTTTCCGTAAGCCGGTGCAGCTTGGCGATAAAAAAGGGCATCTCATCGTAAAGCCCCGCCGAAAGCAGGCTGTCCAATACCCCCAGCACGGCATCGAGGTAGTGCAACGGAGGGTTGAGCATCCGGCCCGGATTGTGGTCGAACAATTCGAGCAGTTGCTGATAGATGCGGATGGCAGCCTTGTAATTGCCCGACTGCAGGAAATAGGTCGACTGGAACAGCTGGTGGAGTTTATCCACCTCGAACCCGTTGTACGTGTTATTGGCGATCAGGTGCAGCTCGCTCAGCACCAGATCGTTCAGGCTCTGGCACTCCTGTTCGGAACGCACCTTGCTGCGGTAAAGCGCCCGGTACTTGAGGATATCGTAAAGCTGCATGTGCTGGTTGGCGCTGCGCAGATGCTTGAACGTCTCGTTCACTTTCATCTGTTTTTCGACCAGCTGCTTTTCGCTCATCCCCTGATAATCCCCGGCACTCAGGTAACGCAATTCCGTCTGCCGGATCAGCATGAGCAAAGCCGTCATCTCATACTGCCCGGCCAGTTTTTTCGCCCGGCTCAGCTCTTCGGTCGCGGCCTGCAGCAAGCCGCAGCGGAAAAGGATCTCCGCCTCGGCCATGCGGTTGGAAATGCGGGCCTGGATGTCATACCGGCTCCGTAAATGCAGCAGGCAGTCGACAACTACCTTATACAGGTGCTTGACGGCAATGTCGAAGCTGCTCTCCCCGGCATCGACGCCAAAACGCCGGGTAACCTCCTCGACCGAAGAGCACTCCTCCATCAGGGCGAACAAAGTCAGATAGACCTTATCGCCCTCCTGCAGGTTGCTGTAAAGTTTGAAATAGCGTTTTTCCGCCTTCGTCATCGAATGGATAAGTACAAGCAGCGAAATAGCTTTGTTCATGGCCTTGCGGGTTAGTTACACAAAGATAGGAATTATTTGCCGGAGATGAAATCCCGGAAATTCCTGATGGAAGATCCGGGTTATAAAGGAATATTCCCGGACAATTTCGCACACATCCGGATAATCCCAAATTAGGTCATTTCACAGCCAAATACACGCAAAACCGGTATTGTCGCTCTATCGGGCAACTTCCCGAGGTATTTTTTACAGCCACAGGCCCTTATAAACATTAAGTTCGGATAAAATCATTTGAAAACAACCGGATAAAACATATAATAACACCCATAGTAATATAGCCACATCTATAATATTCAATATTTTAAATCCAACAATGCAATACATATTATTTTTAATAAATCACTTTGGGTTTATCCTAATTAAAGTAAAAATACACCTCATTATTAGAACTTTTAAACTTATATTTGTATAACAAACGGCCGGACAAATACGCCAAACGATCCGCAAACAAGGCGACGAACCTATATATTCAATAATTTAATTAACCCAAAATACGCATAACCATGTAACCCAATGCCGGGGCAAAGCCCTCCCACCACCAGTTTAACCAACCAAACCTGTAAAACTATGACCCTAATTCTACGAAAAAACATGCTGCGCACCTGTTGTCTGGCCGCGCTGCTCGGTACGCTGCCGGCCGTCATGCATGCAGCCGGTACCCCAGATTACGACACCTTGCAACAAAACGACACCCGCCGGATCTCCGGCCGGGTAACCGACGACACAGGCAAGCCCCTGATGGGCGTAACGGTCGTTGAGAAAGGTACGACCAACGGCGTCAGCACCACTGCCGACGGCAGCTATACGCTGCGTCTGCAAAATGCGGAAAATGCCGTCCTCGAATTCTCATTCATCGGCTACCGGAACACGGAACTTCCGGCAGGAACGAAAACAACGCTCGATGTGCAACTCACCGAGTCAGTCACGACGATGGACAACGTAGTGGTGATCGGGTACGGTACCACCACGAAAAAAGAGCTGACCGGCTCGGTCTCCTCCCTCAAGAGCGATGATTTCAAACAAGGGAACATCACCAATCCGCTGCAACTGCTCCAGGGACAGGTTGCAGGCCTGAATATCGTACGCGCCGACGGCGGAGACCCCAACGGCGACTTCGAAATCCAGTTGCGGGGCATGACCACAATGGCCGGCGGCGCTTCACCGCTGGTCGTCATCGACGGCGTCGTGGGCGGCGACCTGTCGAACGTCAGTCCCGACGACATCGCCTCGATCGACGTGCTGAAAGACGGTTCGGCCGCTGCGATCTACGGCACACGAGGTACGAACGGTGTGATTCTGGTGACGACGAAAAAAGCCCATGCGGGGGAGAACCGTATCGAATTCTCGGCTTATGTCGCCATGCAAAGCGTGGACAAAAAACCCGACGTGATGTCGGCGAGCGAATACCGCAACACGATCCGGCAATATTTCCCCGACAAAGCGTCGTCGTACGATTTCGGCGGATCGACAGACTGGTTCGACGCCGTCACGCGCAAACACCCTGTAAGCCAAAATTATAACGTATCCTCATCGGGCGGCTCCGCAAAACTCAACTACCGCGCCAGCGTCTCCTACACCAACGACATCGGGCTGGTAAAAAAAACCGGGAACGAGAAACTCCGCGGACGTCTGAACGTGAGCCAGTCGCTCATCCGGGATCGGCTGAAAGTGGATTATAATTTTGCGTACACCACCGGAAAAGGCTCCTATGCCGACAAGTTCATCATGCGGCAGGCCGTATTGCGCAACCCGACCGAACCCATTTACGAAACCAGCGGCAACAACCCCCAGTACGGCAAATACTTCTTCTCGCCGGGAATCGACTACCACAACCCCGTGGCGATGCTCGAACAACGTGACGACGAAGGCATCCGCAAAGAGTTCTCGGGCAGCGTCAATGCTTCGCTGCGCATCATAGACGGCCTGAAAATCAGTGCCATGGGCGCCATCATCGAGCGGTCGGAACGCTATGGGCACTATTACGGCCGCTATTACCCGGTAAATATCGGCAACAACGGGACGGCGGAAACTTACAACGACCACTACAAGAACAAGATGCTCGAAGCGACGATCGATTATTCGGGCACGTTCGGCGACCACAAACTGCAAGCCATCGCCGGTTACTCGTTCAGCGAGGAAAGTTCGGAAAGCTACGACCAGATGAACTACAAGTTCGATACTGACATCTTCGGGTTCCACAACATCGGCAGCGGCGGGGCGCTCAAGGAAGGGCTCGCCTCGATGGGCAGCAGCAAGGAAGACAACCGGCTCATCGCCTTCTTCGGCCGCGTGATGTATAATTACAAGGAAAAATACCTCTTCTCGGCATCGGTGCGCTATGAAGGTTCATCGCGTTTCGGCGACAACCACAAATGGGGAACCTTCCCGGCCGTGAGCCTCGGCTGGCGCATATCGCGCGAACCGTGGCTGAAGGACGCCAAATGGCTCAACGAGCTCAAGCTGCGCGCCGGCTTCGGCATCACGGGCAACCAGGAAATCGGCAACTACCGTTCGTTGTCGATCCTGCGCAAGGGTTCGTCAAATTTCTATTACAACAAAAAGTGGATCAGCACCTATGAACCCGGCAGCAATCCCAACCCCGACCTGCGCTGGGAGAAGAAAAAAGAGTTCAACGTCGGGCTCGACATGAGCGTGCTCGACAACCGGCTCAACGTCACGGTCGACTACTACAACCGCCGCACCAAGGATCTGCTCTACACCTATACCGTACCCGTACCGCCCAACCTCTACCCTTCGAAATTCGCCAACGTCGGCACGATCGACAACAAAGGTATCGAAGTGACGGTCAACGCCACGCCGATTTCACGCAAGAATTTCAGCTGGAACCTCGCGGCGACGATAAGCCACAACAAGAATAACCTGGTCAAATTCTCCAACGAGGATTACGAAATGGTGCAAATCCAGACCGGCTACTTCCCCGATGACCTGAAAATGTATACCATGCGCATCGTCGAAGGCGGTTCGCTGGGCAACTTCTGGGGCCCGAAATTTTTGGGATTCAACGATAACGGCGGCGCCATCTACGAAGACTTAGACGGTGTAGAGGGCATTACCGAAGCGGACTACCAGGTTATCGGCAACGCATATCCCGACGTACTGCTGTCGCTGCAGAATACCTTCAGCTACAAACAGTGGAGCCTGAGCTTCCTGCTGCGCAGTTCCATCGGCAACGACGTCCTGAACCAGAGCCGTGTCTATTACGAAGGGTTCGGTTACTTCGGCACCCGCAATATTCTGCGCTCGACACTCGACCATGCCAACTACAAGGACGGCGCATACTATTCGTCGCGGTTCGTGGAGGACGGCTCCTACCTCAAGCTCGACAACATAACGCTGAGCTACGACTTCAAACTCAAATCGAAGGTCATCTCCAAGCTGCGCTGCTATGTCACGGCACAAAACCTCTTTACCATCACCGGCTACAAGGGAATCGACCCCGAAGTCAGCATTTCGGGGCTGCAACCCGGCATCGACTGGTATGACTTCTATCCCCGCACGCGTACATTCGTTCTCGGAGCCGCCATCGCATTCTAAATCATCCGACCAACAAACGAACCTATTATGAAAAAGATAGTATCAATCCTGTCCACGATATTCCTGCTAAGTGCAACACTGAGTTCCTGCACCGACCTGGAAGAGAATCCCTACTCCTCGATCCCGTCCGACGAATTCTTCAACAACGAAGAAGAATTCCTGATGAGCGCCGGGCGTATTTACGCTTATCTGGTACGCTATACCTGCTACCGCTGTATCTGGGGCACGATTTCCGTATCGACGGACGAGGCGGTCAGTCCCCTGCGCGAAGGAAACCAGTGGGTCGACGACGGCGTATGGCGCGACATGCACGCACACACGTGGAATTCGCAGATGCAGGATCTGCAAACGATCTGGGAGTTCCTTTTCGGCGGCATTTCGCTCTGCAACCAGATACTCTATGAGTTCGACCAGTCGTCGGTCGATTTCGAGGCCAAACCCAGCCTGGTAGCCGAGGTGCTGGTCATGCGCGCATGGTTCTATCTGAATGCCATGGATCTGTTCGGCAATGTTCCCTTCACCACCGACTTCTCGGACACGAGCCTGCCCAGGCAGGTGGATCGCAAGTTCCTCTTCTCGTTCATCGAACAGCAGATCAAGGATAACGTCGGCCTGTTGCAGGACGTGCCTACCGCCTCGAACTACGGCCGCGTAACCAAGGCGATGGCTTACACCACGCTCGCCAAACTGTACATCAATGCGCAGGAGTGGATCGGCGAGGCCAAATGGGACGAAACCATCGCTGCCTGCGACCAGGTGATCGGCTTCGGGCAACTGGAGATAGAACCCGACTACTTTTCGAACTTCAAGGTGGACAACACCTCGTCGAAGGAGAATATATTCGTCATCCTCTATGACAAAGTTTATACGTCGCAAAACTGGTGGCACGTCTTCCGGTTCCACCAGCTGACGCTCAACAGCCTCTCGCAACAGACCTACGGCATCCTCGACTTTTGCTGGAACGGCTTCGCCGCAACCGAGTCTTTCTATAACAAGTACGATCCGAAAGACATCCGGCGCAGGCAATGGCTCGCGGGCCCCCAGTACGACATGTCGGGCAATCCGCTCCTGATGCAAAACGGGCAGCAGCTCGACTACACGCCGCATATCACCTCGCTGTTCGACTTCTCGAACCCGGCAAAATCGAACGAAGGCGTCCGCTCGGCCAAATACGAATATGCGAACGGGCTGCAGGGCGAATGCATGGACAACGACTATGTGGTCTACCGTTATGCCGACGTGCTGATGATGAAGGGCGAGGCGCTCGTGCGCCAGGGACATGCCGACCTGGCAGTCCCCCTCTTCAACGAGGTGCGCCATCGTACGGGGCTCGACGATTACAAGGCTTCGGATCTGACACTCGACGAGATTTACGACGAACGGGGCCGGGAATTTGCATGGGAAGGATTACGTCGCCAGGATATGATCCGGTTCGGCAAGTGGGGCGAAGCACGCGACCTGAAACCGGCCGTCAGCCCGGCATACACGAAACTTTACCCTATTCCGGCCAACATCCGCAAGACCAACACGAACCTCAAACAAAACGACGGATATACCGATTAAACACCCCCCCGCCCTGCCGGGTGCAACAAACCGGCAGGGCGGGACAAACAGCTACACAGTAAAAACACATGTCAGAATCAAAAATTCTCGTAATCGGCAGCTCGAACACCGATATGGTCATCTGCACCGGGCATTTACCCCTTCCCGGCGAAACGGTCATCGGGGGCACCTTTTTCATGAACCCGGGCGGCAAAGGCGCCAACCAGGCCGTCACCGTGGCGCGTCTGGGCGGAAGGGTCTCCTTCATCTGCAAAACAGGCAGCGACATCTTCGGGCACCAGGCCAACCAGCTGTTCAACGAAGAGGGGATCGACACCTCGTATGTATTTTCCGACACGAAAAACCCGTCGGGCGTGGCCCTGATTACCGTGGATACCGACGCTGAGAACTGCATCGTCGTCGCTCCCGGCGCCAACGCGCATCTCACCCCCAACGACCTGAAACGGTCGGCCGAGGCAGTCGAAGCGGCCGATATCATCCTGTTGCAACTCGAAATCCCGATGCAAACCGTCGAGGCCGCCGCCATGATGGCGTACCGGCTGGGCAAGAAGGTCGTCCTGAACCCGGCCCCGGCCTCGAAGCTCTCCGCCGGACTGCTCGAAACGCTGTACGCGATCACCCCGAATGAAACCGAAGCCGAAGCCATCTCCGGAATCCGCATCACCGATGAGCGCACGGCCGAAGAAGCCGCCCGTAAAATCGCGTCGATGGGTGTGTGCAACGTCATCATCACGCTCGGTGCCAAAGGTGCCCTGGTCTTCGACGGTGCACACTGCGAAATCGTCCCGGCATACAAGACACAGGCCGTCGACACGACCGCCGCGGGCGATGTGTTCAACGGGGCGCTGGTCGTGGCCCTTTCCGAGGGACGGACACTTCCCGAGGCCGTGCGTTTCGCCTGTAAAGCCTCGGCCATATCGGTCACACGCGTAGGCGCGCAAAATTCCGTACCTTACCGTACCGAAGTCGACGTATTCAACCTATAACGCTAAAACAGACCCAAGCATGAAAAAAACCTTATTTCTACTCTGCGCCGTGATCCTGGGCGCCTCGTGCAATTCCGCACCGGCGACACAGCCACTTCCGGCACAAGTCACCATCTCCAAAGAACGGCTGCTCGACAAAATCAAGGGCGGCTGGGCCGGCCAGACTATCGGATGCACCTACGGCGGCCCGACCGAGTTCAAATTCAACGGCACGATGATCCAGGAATACACCCCCATCCCGTGGCCGGAACATTACATCAAATGGTGGTACGAGAATACGCCGGGGCTTTACGACGACGTATATATGGACTTAACGTTCGTCGAGGTCTTCGACCGCCTGGGCATCGACGCCCCGGTGGATTCGCTCGCCGCAGCCTTCGCCAATGCCGGCTACGTCTTGTGGCACGCCAACCAGGCCGCACGCTACAACATCCTCAACGGCATCCGCCCGCCCGAGTCGGGGCACTGGCTCAACAACCCCCATGCCGACGACCTCGACTTCCAGATCGAAGCCGATTTCGCGGGGCTCATGTCCCCGGGCATGCCCAACGCGGCCTCGGAGTTCTGCGACCGCGCGGGACACATCATGAACTACGGCGACGGCTGGTACGGCGGAGTTTACGTGGCAGCGATGTATTCGCTTTCGTTCGTCTCGGACGACATCGGGTTCATCGTCGAGGAAGCCTTGAAAACCATCCCCGAACAGAGCCGCTATCACCGGTGCATGAAAGACGTCATCGCCTGGCACAAGCAGTATCCCGGCGACTGGAAACGCACGTGGTTCGAATGCGAAAAGAAATGGAGTTCGGATATCGGCTGCCCCGACGGGGTATTCGTGCCGTTCAACATCGACGCCGTGACCAACAGCGCCTACATCCTTATCGGCCTGCTTTACGGCGAGGGCGACTTCTCGAAGACACTCGATATCGCCACCCGCTGCGGACAGGATTCGGATTGCAACCCGGCATCGGCCGGCGGTATCCTGGGCGCAATGCTCGGGTACGACAACATCCCGGAAAAATGGATGCGCAACCTGCGTGAAGTGGAAGATATGGACTTTGCCTATACCGACATCTCGCTCAACCGCACCTACGAAATGAGTTTCTGTCAGGCTTTGGAAGTGATCCGCCGCAACGGCGGTTCCGTAGGTGAAACCGACGTGACCGTCGCATGCCAGCAACCCGTACCCGTCCGTTTCGAACAGTCGTTCGAAGGGCATTATCCGACCGAACGCCGTTCGATACACAAATCGCTTCCCGAAGCCGGCGGAATCGAATTCGACGGCATCGGAGCGGTATTGACGGGCGCCCTGCGCTGCCCCGACGAATCGTACGTCGCCGAAGTAACCTTCTCGATCGACGGACAACCGGTCGAACGGGTCAAGCTCCCGGCGCTTTACCGCACCCGCCGCCATGAACTGTTCTGGCGTTACCGGCTCCCGTCCGGCTCCCACCGCATCACGGCCGAATGGCATAACCCGCGCAAGGACGCATCGCTGCAAATCCGCGACCTGTTGGTATACGGCAGCACTCCGCAAGCTGCCGGGAATTAATCCGAACCCCGTAAATTCGACGCATTATGTTTATCGTTCAAAGTTATCCCCTGGCAATCGCTTTTTGCTTCATCACCATGCTGTGCTGGGGCTCCTGGGGCAACACCCAGAAACTGGCGGCCCGCACGTGGCGCTATGAACTCTTTTATTGGGACTACGTGGTCGGTGTGCTGCTCTTCTCCTTGCTGTCGGCCTTCACGCTGGGCAGTTTCGGCGCCGAAGGGCGCGGTTTCCTCGCAGACCTGGCACAGGCAGACGCAGGCAGCCTCTTCTCGGCATTCATGGGCGGCGTGATATTCAACGCTTCGAACATCCTGCTTTCGGCCGCCATCGCCCTCTGCGGCATGTCGGTAGCTTTTCCCGTGGGTGTGGGGCTCGCGTTGGTACTGGGCGTGCTGATAAATTATTTCAGCGCGGCCAAAGGCGACCCGACCTTCATTTTCATCGGGGTACTGCTCATCGCCGCAGCGATCGTCATGAACGGATTCGCCTACAAGAAAGCCCAGACCGAAAAACGCAGGCTCACGACAAAGGGCATTCTCATTTCGGTTGCGGCCGGCATCATCATGGCATTCTTCTACCGTTTCGTGGCCGCATCCATGGATCTGAACGATTTTGCCGCCCCCGCAGCCGGCAAAATGACACCCTATACGGCCGTATTCATCTTCGCCGTCGGGGTTTTCGTCAGCAATTTCCTGTTCAACACCGTCGCGATGAAACGTCCGGTGGACGGAGAACCCGTGCGGATCGCCGACTATTTCAAAGGCGGTCTCAAAACCCACATGGTCGGCGTGTTGGGCGGTATGATCTGGTGCCTGGGAGAATCGTTCGCTTCGGGCAAGGCCGGGGCGGCGATCTCCTACGGCCTGGGACAGGGTGCTACACTCGTATCGGCACTCTGGGGAATACTGATCTGGAAAGAATTCAAGGGGGCTCCCAAAATCTCCCGCAGACTCAACCTGGGAATGTTCCTGCTGTTCCTCACCGGGCTCGGAATGCTGATCTATGCGGGCGCTTAGACGGCTGAATACCCTATTGAAAAATCCCGAAGCCGATGCTTCGGGATTTTTATTTTGGCCGGCAGCCATCGGCACCCCACGCCCGCACACCGGACGCGGCCGGGAGTAGCCAGGCGCCGCAATGAGCTACCCGACAATGACCCGGAAACGGCATTTCTCACCGCCCGACAACACGGTCTCGAGCTCTTCCACGCGGATGTCCCTGCCGGGCAGCAGCTCCTCCAGGACATAGAGGATGCTTTGGCGGGAGCATTCGCAATGGGCCGCAGAGTCCACGAACCCGGCATCGACCTGCGGGCAGAGGCACCGGGGATACCCGACCTCGTAGACCCGCCCCGGCTCGATGACGTCCGCAAAAAAATACTCCGAACGTCCGTATTTCGTATACTGCCGGTCGAGGTCGCAGCCGCATTCTTCGAATTGCCTGCGTAGTTCCGTCAGGACGACATCCTTGACACAATCGACGGCACACGGCCGGTAAAGCGCCCCGCGCACATCGGCCGGGAGTTTTGCGATGCCCTCCTCCAGAATCCGGTAGAAGGACTTGACTTGCTGTTGATTATCGTTTTCCATAGTATATTTCATATTATCAGGAGGGGCATGCTCCGAGCCGGCAGAAGCGCCCGGAAGCCGGCCCGGGCCCTTTTCAAGCGGGCCCGATATATTTTCCGACGAACTCCCCGACGCGGCGCGTGTATTCCTCCCGGTTGTCGCGGTAGGAAGCGGCATGTCCGGCACCCGGCACGAGCCACAGCTCCTTGTCGCCCGGTTTCGCCTCGAAAAGCGGGCCAACCATCCAGGTGGGGACATAATCGTCGGCATCGCCGTGGATG
>ERZ1106983.1636-NODE-1636-length-18575-cov-3.480778_pt1 | contig 18575 bp, 24 predicted proteins | sample MGYA00403693_ERZ1106983 | MGnify/ENA primary metagenome ERZ1106983 (study PRJEB35170, sample SAMEA104062420) | human gut metagenome | biome: human gut; feature: human-associated habitat; material: faeces | place: Denmark | collected 2012-07-13 ...
TTTTTATTAATCGTCATAGATCCCGGCCGCTGGCCGGGATCTTTTTTAACTTTCATTTATCCCGTTTAATCACCGGCACATCCCCCAAATCATTCAGCGCTCCCGGAAATGTCTTCAACCACTGCGCCACTTTCTTTTTATTGATATTCACTACACTCATGCCTTCAAGACATCCCCATAACTCCCGCGTATGTTGCGGTGTAATAACAATACAATCTTTCATTACCCGGATTTTGACAGGCATGCCGTCAATAAAACCTGCATTTTCGAGCCACTTACCGCTAAGGGGGGTAGATATTTACAGTCCACCCGTGAAAAAATTTCGTAACAGGCAGAACTGCCTTCCTGCGTTTTTGCACGGGGATGAATGGGGGCAGCATCAGTCCGGTTCCCGTGCAAACGGCGAATATCATTTTTGCGTATCAGATCGCGGTTTTCAGTAATACTGTTAAAAGCGTCTGATTCTGTTTTGAAAACAGTAAACTCTGGCTTAAAATTCGTCTCAGCCATATTCAACTCCGTATAATTTGCTATGTGGTTAGCGGCATGAAGGTGCTGATACACTTTCATGTCGCGCTCTTTAATAATATGAAAAATTATATCCTGTTAACGCTTCCTTTACTGTGGAGTGATTTTCTATGCGTTGATTATACCGGACTGCATAAAAATTCAGTATCTGGTAGGGAGAAAATTTTGAGAATTGCGAAGTGGCTTCAGAAAATATCCCTGAACAATATTTTTGAATAAATGATCAGTGTCTCCGCACTGGAATCTCTTTTTCAACCGTAACATTCGCCCCATTACCTGTTGTCGCGCTTGTTCGCAGGTGTCATTCAAAACATCCTGTCATCCATTCTCCCGCTTTACCATAAAATTCCTAAAATCTGTAATTTGCAAGCGTCATCACTTGATCTTTCTTTATCCCGCTCTTGATTATTTATCTTCCATGTTAAAATTCCAGGAGAACAACTTTGTTAAAGGATGAACGATGAATATGAAGCTTTTCCTGTTTTGCGAACATACAGGATTCAGTAAAAAGGATTCTCCTTTGTGGGCAGATGTCTGTGATGCGCTTCATAAGCTCAGAACTCATACTGGAAGCGTAAATATTGAAAGTGTTGATAATAAAACAACGCTCAGCATACATTCTGATAGTATGCATTTCTTACTCTCATTAATTGAGTGTAAGGGTGATGAAACAAAAATAAAGCATATCCAGAATACCTGTTTTTCAAGGGGAGGGAATGTTTTACCTGTTTTCTGGAGTCGCTCTCATGAAGTGACAAGTGATTTTGATTTTGTCACTGAGGTGACCAGAAAATTTTTCATTAAGGGACAGGCTTAGTGTTTTCTGCATAGAAAAAAACTCGGTTATATCAGGTTATCTAATCTCTTTTGTATGACTTCACGGCATTATGAATAATGCACAGTAGGTGATAGTCATGTATTAATTGATACGGTAAAACTGCATTATCTCACCCTCCTCAAAAATGCTGACGGGCTGTACTTTTTCGGGCATTAAACGCCACTTCCCTGCGCTCAGGGGGGGCGGCAATGGTCTTTCACAACCAACATCAAAAAACATCATGGCGGGTGAACCGAATAACGATCGATAGCCTGAGCGTGCCAGAAAATACCTCGCTGGATGTGACGGAACTGGAAACGGTTCCGACCGATGGCACGATTGTCCTGCTGCGTTTCCCCAACCAATAAATAATTGAAAGTAAAAAGATCGGGATAAAATTCGAGACAAATCCCTACGTAAAATTACCAGGTAAAACGCGTATTCATCCTAATAGTTTGCCCTTTCGGGACTGCATATTATTCGTCTCACTGACTGTGTTTTCCTGGCATCGGCGAACGAGGGTTCGACGAGCGGAATAATTTTTCAACGGAGTGTAGATGAAGATGAAAGCTATTGTAGTCTCCCTGCCGATCGCGATAATCCCGATGACCGTTCTGGCGGCAAATACCGAAGAAGGGTATTACGGTTCGGCAAAATACCTGCAAATTGAACAGCGAGCGAAAGAGATGGATACCAGCGCTCGCCCGGGTGTCGGGCAGTTTACCGGCGGTAAAGAAAAAGAGCATTTTGGCGGAGCGGCGATTGCTGCGGGCTATCAGTTTGGTAACGGCTGGCGCACCGAAGGTGAGTACACCTTTAAGCAGAAAACTGAATACACCAGCGGTTCCAGCACGTTCGCCAACAGCTATAACCACCTGCAGACTGAAACCGAGCGCCTGATGCTCAACGTGTATCGCGATTATGAGCTGGGCTACGGCGTGTCCGTTTACGGTACCGCAGGGCTCGGCGTGAGTAAGATCAAAGCTGGCGGCTGGCAGGGCAACGCCGGACGTGAATACGCCTCTACGACACAAAGCAACCTTGACCTACGCGTTAGGGGCGGGCGTAAGCTACACGCCAGTAGATCGTCTGTATGTCGATCTGGGCTACCGCTATATCGATATGGGCAAGATCGAAAGCGGATATAACAACTTCACTAACGCGCGTGGCTTAAAAGACGAACAGATGAAAGCGCACATTGTTTCTAATGAATTTACCTTTGGCATGCGCTATGTCTTTTAACCTGTTGTAATTGTCACCGCTTTAAAAACAGGGCCAACGCCGCGTTGATGCGGGGTTGGCTTTTTTGTGCTTTGTTGGCGTCACCATGTTTTCTTATCGCCACGCCAAAATTGATAAACAAAAAAGCCACTCGTCTGAGTGGCTTAATTATATGATTCTACAGCTAAAATTTGGTGGCCCCTGCTGGACTTGAACCAGCGACCAAGCGATTATGAGTCCCAAACTTAAAGCTTATAAAACAATAAGTTACTTTAATTTCAACGTCTTGCGCCGTCGAATAGTGGGGAATATGAAAGCATAGTGAATAGGTTTGCTGCCATTTTGCTGCCATCAAATCAGATTTAAGGGGTTGTACTCCACTGCTTCTGTCAGATGGTCTGGGGCGAAATGAGCATAGCGCATCGTCACCTTAATATCAGTATGCCCAAGGATACGCTGCAGTACAAGAATGTTACCCCCGCGCATCATAAAGTGGCTTGCAAATGTGTGCCGTAGAACGTGTGACAGCTGCCCGTCAGGTAGCTCAATCCCCGCTCGCTTAATTGCCCCACGAAACGCAGAATAGCACCCCGTAAAGACTGGTTTTGATGTTCTTACTTTTGGGAGTATTTCGTAAAGCTCATCACTTATTGGAACGGCGCGGTTTTTCTTGCCCTTGGTTTTGATATAAGTGATTTTGCCGGGGCTTATTTGCTTGCCTGTTAGTGACTCCGCCTCGCCCCATCGTGCGCCGGTTGCAAGGCATATTTTGACGATGGTTACTAAATCTACCGCTTTACTTTTCTCACACTCTGCCAGCAGTTGCTTGACTTCTTCGACTGTGAGCCAGGCCAGCTCTGCCTCATCAATTTTAAATTCCCGGACGTTTTCGAGCGGATTGGGCGCACTCCAGTCATCCAGCCTTTTCAGTTCGTTGAACATGGCGCGGAAATACGCCAGCTCAAGATTAACGGTGCGGGGTGTCACTGCTTTTACCCGATCAGAACGTGTAATTTTCCCGCTTAAACGTTGCTCACGGTAGGTTGCAAAAAGCTTGGCGTTAAATTCAGTTGCAAGAGGGTTGCCCATGGCGAAGCAGGCAAACTCCATCGCCCCCTTACGCTTGAGGCCATCAGAGAGTGTAACTCCATGAGCATTGAACCAAGTTTCAACAAGGTCTGTAACCCGTCGCTTATCTGCTTTCTCTCCTAACCAAGGCTTATCCTGTGCTTGATCCTTAATGTGGCGTTCAAAGGCCATGGCTTCCCCTTTGGTGGCGAATTGGCGACGAATACGCCGCCCATCCCTACCGTTGGGGAAGACCTGAGCCTGCCACTTTCCATTGCTTAATTTGCTTACTGCCATTCTGCAGGCCTATTGAGATATAGAATTATTATCACGCATTAAGGTTTGCCAGTGTTCTTCACTGAGGATTTTGAGCGGAACTCCTTTATTGTCACGATAATCAATAGCCTGTTCTATCTTTCTTCCGAAGCTTTGAAATTTCCAATCCTTAGAGCTGAGGGCACCAATAATTAGATAGTCCAAATCTTGAGTAACACGATCAACAATTTGGCAGCCAAGCTTTAAAAGGTCACTTTCACATTGTCTACGGGAGCCACATAGAAACTTACCAGTGAGACAGACTTTACTATCTGTAGGGTTAAACTCATCAATTAGGTCAACAGGTGATGTTGTGGAATATCCATCCACAATACCATCAGAAATATTTGAGCCAGTGAAAGCAGTAATTTCTTGTAATAATTTGGTGCGTTCTTCGTCTGTGATCACCCCATCACTCAGGATTGATTGAACCAGTTCGTAAAGATGTTTGCCGGGATAGTTGCTTTTTAAAGCTGCATTTGTAGATAAGAACCAGTTTAAATAGCTGATTTCTTCATCGCTCAAATGATAGTCGGAAGCAAGCCCCTTACATAGACCCTCTAGCAAATGCTTGTCAGAGTCAGCTGAGTAAAGGTCTATGTTAGGAGTATCCATCAATCCGCGTTGCATTTCATGGAGCAGGTCTTTCAATTCGTCTAATTCAGCTTTTTCAACTACACCATCCGAAAGGATTTCACTTATTTTATTTCTGATGCAGTTTACGAAATAATTTTGGGAAAGAACGTCTGATTCCATCAGCCACGTATCAAGGAAAATCATTTCTTTTTCACTTAGTTTCCCGTCACAGGTCATCCCTTCAATTAGGTTGATTAAGTTAGCGATGGCTTTATCTCTATTGTGTGTATAGTTGAAAGCGCTAAATTGAGTCATACCAATATTCCTTATTCAGTAAACGTTATTTTGCTGATCACTCTGCCATTGGCTTCAATATCCGATGGTGTGCACTCAAAGGATGCGGGGCCATTTTCTACGCGTAAACGTCCGCCTGGAAGACGGTAAACCTGTCTGATACTCATAAAGCCATCTATTTCAATCAACCAGATTCCATCGTTGATCTCTCCCCTGAACTCGTCCACTAGATAGAACGAATTTTCAAACTTCACAATGAATGGGGCAGTTGTGTCTTGAGGTAAAAGGCGAGAGTCGTAGCGAACTTGGTCAGAGGATGAAAAAATCCCGTTTGAGATTTCTTTTAATTGCAAAGGCAATCCACTGTCGCTATCTGCTTTTGTTGTGGGCAAGCCTTGTCCTGTAGTTAACCAAAGCATAGATGCACCTGTATCAAGATGGCAGGCAATGAGCCAATCATGTGGAAAAGTATCGCGCATCCAACGGTTTGCCATAGTGCTCTGGGATACCCCAAGGTGATCGCACAAAGCCTGTCTGGTACTGAATCCATAGGCCTGGAGGATACGTGTTATCGCTTCCTTTCCACCACTTTGAGATGGAAAGTTGTATTTTGAGATCGCGGAAAGGGTCTCTTTTGTGTTTGACATATTTAAAATGCGATCCTATCATCGGTTTTGTGGTGTTCGGAATGATTGCGAATAGTTCCGAATAGTGAAGTTTTTAAACACAAACTGAGGAATAGTGCATCATGAAAAGCAATTTTTCAATGCGCCCCAGCATCAACCTTGTGGTATCTGAGCCATTCATCACACTGGATGAGTTCTGTCGCCGTACTGGTTATAAGCCAAGCTATGCCCGTCAAATGATCCGGGAAAACCGCCTGCCTATCAGGAAAAAAGCCGGAGTTAACAGCCTTATCGAAATCAACATGTTCGCGTTGACGATGGAAGCGGCCCAAGGCTGCGAAGTCGCAATGCAAGCCTGATAGTTCCATTTTGGGATAGAAAAGGATTTACATCATGTTTGATTATCGTGTTTCCAAACATCCGCATTTTGACGAAGCCTGCCGGGCTTTTGCGCTGCGTCACAACATGGCGAAGCTTGCAGAACGTGCGGGGATGAACGTCCAGACGCTGCGTAACAAACTGAACCCGGAGCAACCGCATCAGCTCACGCCGTCGGAAATCTGGCTGCTTACCGATCTTACTGAGGACTCCACGCTGGTTGACGGTTTTCTGGCCCAGATTCACTGCCTGCCATGCGTGCCGATGAACGAAGTGGCAAAAGAGAAGCTGCCGCATTACGTCATGAGCGCTACTGCTGAAATCGGACGTGTTGCTGCCGGTGCCGTATCGGGTGATGTGAAAACCACCGCAGGCCGCCGCGATGTTATCAGCAGCATTAACTCTGTTACTCGTCTGATGGCACTGGCTGCCGTTTCGATGCAGGCGCGTTTACAGGCCAACCCGGCGATGGCAAGCGCGGTGGATACCGTGACGGGCCTCGGCGCTTCGTTCGGTCTGATCTGAGGTAGTTATGCTGACTAAAGAACCATCTTTCGCGTCACTTCTCATAAAGCAAAGCCCGGCAATGCATTACGGTCACGGCTGGATCATGGGGAAGGATGGCAAACGCTGGCACCCGTGCCGCTCTCAGGATGAACTGCTGGCTGACCTGTCCACAACCAAACAGGGGAAATCATGGCTATTGAAGGCGCTACGGCGACTGTTCCATTAAGCCCCGGTGAACGCCTGGACGGACTGAACCATATTGCGGAATTGAGGGCTAAAGTGTTTGGTCTGAATCTTGAGCCGGAGCTTGAAAGGTTTATTAAAGATATGCGCGATCCACGCGACGTAAATAATAAACAGAATGAGCGGGCACTGGCAGCCATTTTTTATATGGCAAAAATTCCGGCAGAACGTCACGGCGTCAATATTAGTGATCTGACTACTGACGAAAAGCGGGAACTGGTGAAAGCAATGAATCATTTTCGTGCAGTGGTGAGCTTATTTCCCAAACGGCTAACCATGCCGAATTAATCCACAACAGAAATTAATGGCGTAAACCCGCCGGGCTTCTTATTGCCCAAATTCAGGAGAAGCAACTATGCGAAATATCGAAACCCGTACCACTAAAACCGGACCAGATGATGCTGGACTCAACCTGTTGCTGACTGAGGCACGCAAAGAAGAACGCCGGGGACGCGCAGATGTGATGGCTGCACGTCTGGATTCTTTAGCTGCTCGTATCGTGTCACGTCAGCTTAACCACACGGAAGCGGCTGAGCTGCTACGTCAGGAAGCGGTGAAGATTCAGAACGAAGCGCAGGAGATTCACTGATGGCTGATTCAATGGACCTTGTACAGCAGCGCGTTGAAGAAGAACGCCAGCGCCACATCCACACCGCCCGAAATAAAACGCCGGGCGTTTCCCGTGTTCTCTGCATTGATTGCGATGCGCCGATCCCGCCAGCTCGCCGCCGCGCCATTCCGGGCGTGCAGTGCTGCGTCACCTGTCAGGAAATTTCAGAGCTTAAAGGCAAACACTACAACGGAGGTGTTGTATGAGCACTATCCTGAAATGGGCGGGAAATAAAACCGCCATCATGCCGGAACTGATTAAGCACCTTCCTGCTGGCCCGCGACTGGTTGAACCTTTCGCGGGTTCATGCGCTGTAATGATGGCGACAGACTATCCTCATTATCTTGTCGCAGATATCAATCCAGATTTAATTAATCTGTATCGTACTATTGCGGAAGATACAGAAAACTTTATTAACCTTGCTAAAGCAGTTTTTGAAAGTTTTATCGTGGCTGAAAATTATTATCGTGTACGAGAAGCTTTTAACCACGATTCGCAATTAGACCGCTTGCACCGCGCAGTATATTTCCTTTATCTGAACCGCCACTGTTATCGTGGATTGTGCCGTTACAACTTAAGCGGTGTTTTTAATGTCCCGTACGGTAATTATAAAAAGCCGTATTTTCCAGAAAATGAGATCCGCGCATTTGCAGAGAAAGCAAAACGCGCCAATTTCGTTTGTGCAAGTTATGAAGAAACGCTGGCAATGGTTAAGCGTGACGATGTTATTTATTGCGATCCTCCATACGACGATACGTTTACGGCCTATCACACAAAAGGATTTAATGAGGATAACCAGTACCACCTTGCCTCAATCCTTCTTCATCTTTCCTCGCTGGGGCGCAGCGTTGTTGTATCCAACAGTGACACCCAGCTAACGCGCTCTCTTTATCGTGATCTTAAAATTTATGAACTAGACGCGAAACGGAGCATGGGCGTAGCGGGTGGAGAAGGTAAATCCGCCAGGGAAATTATCGCTGTATCTGAACCAGTGCGTGCTAGCTGCAATGAGTGGCAATGGTATGGCGTTGATTATGCTGCAGGGGAAGGTAATAAGGCGGCCAATAAGCTCTCCATGATGGGTAGCAGGAATGTCTGATACTGCTTTTCCCTATAGCTGGAATGCTCCGCGTCCTGCAATTGGCGGTTTTAAGCAAGCTGATGCGGCGCCGGGGATCATGTATCTGACGCCAGACGGCAATCGCAAGCGTTTGTCGATTGCCGAACTGGCAGAAACGGATGAAGCACCAGACCGGAGCCGGGCGGTTCGCCGCCGCCTGGCTTCGCTGCCTCATTTTGTCCGTCGTATGTATGCTCAAAAACTTGAACAGGTAGACCGTAAAGGCAAACAAGCGGCTGATGCCTGGCTTATCAATACCTTTGAGCGATTCGTTCTTAGTCGTATAGATCAGGTCAATGAGCAGTATCTGCCGCAGGGGATGATGCCTGCGGCTTTGTTGCCTCTGCGTGAACAATTCTGGCGCCTGCTTTGGGCTGGAAAAAAAGAGCTGAAACGGCTGGCGCATAATCTTGCTGACCTGTTGGGTAGCGAGTTTAACCGCGAGTTTGATTTCCAGATGGCCCGCACGTCCGATCCTCATTTCGCCACCTTGTCAGGTTATGGCCGCATGGGATTTCTTGCCAATCACCTCAAAACACCGGTTCCGTGCTGGACGGCCTACTGCAAAGAAGAGCTGGAGGCGGAAGACGCACTGAAAGCAGTGGCCCGCCTGCAGTCTCCGCAGTGGTGGCTTAATCGTCTGCGCCGTATGCACGCTCGCTGGCGTGAGCATCTGATGGTTGCGGCCGGGTATGTACACAAAAAATCCGCACCGTACTGCAGTGATCCATGTTTGCAGGAGTGGACGGCTCAAAAGAAAGCCAACCGCGAATTTCTGAAAGCGATGGAGCTGGAAGATGAGGACACCGGAGAACGTGTATCGCTGATTGATAAAGTGGCCGGCAGCGTTGCCAACCCAGCTAACCGACGCCGTGAACTGATGGCGCGAATGCGTGGGTTCGAAGATTTAGCGAATGAGGCCGGGCTGGCCGGGGCGTTCTTCACGCTTACCGCTCCATCAAGGTATCACTCAATGCAGTACGACGGGCGCCGGAACAACAAATACAGCGGCGCGTCACCGCGTGAGACACAGAAATATCTTTGTAAAGTATGGGCGCGCACGCGTGCGGCCTGGCTGCGCAACGGTATTCGCGTGTTTGGTTTCCGTGTTGTCGAGCCTCACCACGATGAAACCCCGCACTGGCACCTCCTGCTTTTCATGCGCCCGGAGCATATCGAACCGGCAACAGCGATCTTTCGTAAGCACGCCATGCGTGAGGATGGAAATGAGCCTGGCGCCGCTGAAAACCGCTTCGAAATGAAACCCATCGAGAAAGAGAAAGGCAGCGCAACGGGCTATATCGCCAAATACATTTCAAAAAATATTGATGGCTATCAGCTTGATGACGATCTGGATGATGAAACCGGCAAGCCTCTGAAAGAGATGGCGCGCCGCGTAAGTGCCTGGGCGTCTCGCTGGGCGATCCGTCAGTTCCAGCAGATAGGCGGCGCACCGGTAACAGTGTGGCGTGAATTGCGCCGCCTCGGTGATCGTGAGCTGGTCCTGCACCCCGAAATTGAGCCAGTGCGTCAGGCCGCCGACAGCAGCGCGTGGGATTTGTACGTGAGTGCTCAGGGTGGCCCGCTGGTTCCCCGCGATCTCCTGCGCGTGCGCCTCAGCTATGAAGTCACCGAAAACGGCAATCTCTACGGGGATGACGTCTCCAAAATTTCCGGCGTTTACTCCCCAATCCGTGGGCCGGAATCGCTGATTCATACGCGCACTACCAAATACAAAATTGTGCCGAAACGTCAGGCCGACGGCGTTTCAGGTTTTGACCTTGATTTTTCAGGCGGCCCCGCCGCCCCTCGGAGTTCTGTCAATAACTGTACGCGGGAGCCGCGGGAGGTTGAAAATCGCGCCGATCCTGGCGGCACGGTCATTAATGACTGTGCCAGCTGGGCGGATATTGGCTCTTTATCCCGGAAAGAAAAACGGGTGATAGCGCAGCGGCTGAGCGACGCGGCAAGGGTAACTAACAAGTGCGTCAAAGTGAGGCCAAAAGCCAGCCCTATGACGGAGCAGGAAAAGCAAATTAGTGAGCTGCTGTCTCTGCGTGGTGTGGATGCCAGTGCCGGAATGGTCCGTTCGTTGATTTCTGGTGCGGTGGTTGCCTTTGGCGATCAGGTGTTAACGGTTGAAGAAGGCCGCCTTACTGTCCGAAACCGTACTGCGGCAGGTGTTCAACGTCTGCCGTCCCAGATTGTGGAGATTAAACAGCAGGCGGATGACCTTTTGAACCGAATGAAGCGTGCATTTTCAGCGCGTGAATAGCCCGTGATCAACATGGTCAGGTCTGACGGTGTGGTACCGCGTTCCGGCATTCACCGTCAGAAATGACAGTGCTGGCCATTCATTGAGTAACGTCATTTTCGACTGTGCTGCAGGTGAATTAAAACGAAATCAGGAGTTGAGGAAAACAGAAATGACCTATCTGGGAAGCAAGGCCGCAAGCGGTGTTTTTCAAAAGATTATTGCGGAAATGCCGCCGCATGATACCTACATTGAGACGCACCTGGGCGGTGGCGCTGTCATGTTGCGTAAGCCACCGGCCCGCCGTAATTGGGGCATTGATATTGATCCCCTGACGGTTGAAGCGTTCTGCCAGGGCAATGCTGATTTCCTTGATAACGTGGGCGATAGCCTTTTTATCGATGTTGCCGATGCGGTGCAGTTTTTAAGGGTCTTCGATTTTTCCTCTGCCGGTCGTGTGCTGGTTTACGCTGACCCTCCTTATTTGCATGAAACGCGGACCAGTGCCGCGCGGTATCGCAATGAATATACCGTTGCCGATCATGAGCGGCTGCTGGCCTGCCTTAAAAGCCTGCCAAAAAATGTCAGTGTAATTTTGTCCGGCTATCCGTCAACGCTTTATGACGAACTGTTAACGGGCTGGCGCCAGAAAGAATTTCAGGCCATGACGCGCGGCGGTGTGCGCACAGAGAAAATCTGGATGAATTACCCGGAGGGGAAAGCCTACTCGCACACTTTCGCGGGTAAGGATTACAACGACAGGGAGCGCATCAAACGTAAGGCGAAGCGCTGGCGCGAAAAGTTCGCAGCTCTGCCCCATGCTGAGCGACTGGCAATAATGACGGCGCTGAGTGAAGTTAATGATTAACCTCAGCAAACAGACTCATCTGATTGATTGATAAAAAATATTTTACAACCCCTAAATCCTTCTATACTGTATATATAAACAGTGGATATGCACACAGTTGTCAGTGTCTCTTCCTGGGGATGCTGGCTGGTTTATCCCGTAGTGAGGATAGGAGGGAAAATGCAGGACTATCTTTTGGAGTCGTTGAAACTCCAGCGTATTGATTTCTTTATCAAGCTTGTAGCGGCTAGTGAGTGCAGCGACGAAGAAAAGCGGCTGGCTATCCAGTGGGTGTCCGAACTGACCGACGAGCTGATGGCGAAAATCCGCAGCCATGAATACTGCCGGTCAATGGATGTAACCAGTTAAGGGGAATCTGTATGCGCATTGAAATAATGATCGATAAAGAGCAGAAGATTAGCCAGGCTACACTGGACGCCCTTGAATCCGAGCTTTACCGTAATTTGCGCCCTCTGTATCCCAAAACAGCAATTCGTATCCGTAAGGGCAGCGCCAACGGCGTTGAGCTGAGCGGGTTAAAAATGGATGAAGATAAAAAGCGAGTGATGGAAATAATGCAGCAGGTCTGGGAGGACGACAGCTGGTTACATTAGCGAACGTTGCGGACGATAAAACTGGTTTTTACCGTCCGCAAGGTTGAACAACGAGCCACGCAAGGCGTTAGAAATTGTCTTGGTTAGTGCCTACTTCTCATAAGAGGCACTATATATGCTAAATGCAGCGGGTTAAGGCAGAAACATCTTGCGCGATTAGGGGCAATGAACTTAAGTTAAGTAACGCAACCAACAGTTAAAACGGTTGTCTTAGTTATAAGGAATTTGCTGTTGTGGTTGCTGGTGACGAAGTGTACACTTCCGCGCCATATAAGAAGGAGGGGTTATGTCAAGTATCGCCGCATTGAGGCTGGGTAATCCAGTTGAACGTTTGGCACGGGTTCTGAAAGAGAACCAGGACAAGCTCAATCTGAGTAAAGATGGTTTTGTGTCCGTAGATTTGTCCAACGAAGAAGCTATGAAAGCCATCAGAGATCAGATGGATAAGCTTGAAGGCATCAAAACGAGCAATGTCAAAGCAAAACATTATTACAGAACCCGATAATGGCAACATTACTTTTAGCAGTGATTTTGGTTAGTGGTTTTATATATGTAAACCTATCACTTTCAACACGTTACAGATATAAGCGTTCCAATGGCTGGGACGCTTATTTTTTTGTCGCCGCCTGGGGAATTGTGTTCTTTCTGCTCGGTGGCTTTTTAACCTTCGTCCTGAATATTACAGGCGGGTTCCGCTGGCTATCCAATGAGCTTAATCTTACGCCGGATAGCTTCAACGGCATGTTGTCTACTTCATCCGACAAAGCCCAGCGTATCAATGAAATCAAGCAGATTGCATGGGTTGTTATTTCAATTGTGCTTTCTGCAATTTCTGGCTTGGGTAATAAGTTGCGTACAAAGAGCGGTGATCGCCGCTGGGATGCGCTGGCTAAGGCTGTGGGGAATAACTCTTTTGAGTCATTGCTGATGGAAGCATCAGCACGACAATTTCCGATCATCGCGACACTCTCATCGCGAAAAATCTATGTTGGCCTGGTGACGTGTCCGGCGCTGGAGAATGGGCTGTCGGAACACCTGGAAATACTCCCTATGTTAAGTGGCTATCGTGATAAAGACGATCTCACGATAAGCATCACGACGAACTATCATCAGCACTATCTTGAAAGCGGCGTTATCGGTGGGATGTCGCGCCTGAATATCCAGGATTTCCGTGTGCTGATCCCTAAAGATGAAGTTGAAACCATCTCGTTTTTTGACACTGAAACGTATAACAAATTTAAAGAAGACGAAGCGCGCGACAGGAAAGACTGTCGCAAGCTGGGTGGTAAAAAGCCATCAACACGCAGGAGAAGGACTGCTGGCGATGCAGAGCAGGGTAGTGCATGACTATGCTGCATGAATCCGCATGATCGTTTGAGGATCGTTTTTGCTGAGGCCCGCCAGGAATGGCGGGCTTTTGCTTATGTCATGCAGGTGCATGAAAACCACTACACAAAGCGGGCAGGCGTGGCGGGGCTACGAGCGCGCGGTTTTGGGGTTAATCGCGGTTTTGGCGCCTCAATGTTGGGCGGGCATGGTCATTTTTTGGGGCTGGTTGTGCGCGCCTGCGTCGTGGTGAGGCGCTGCGTTTAATTGTGAGGCGTCATGTGAGTGAAGGGCAAGAGCGCGCAGCGAGGCGCTGAGGCGCTCTGATGGTGGGGCAGGGCGTAAGGGAATAAAAAACCGCCCGGAGAAGGGCGGTTGATATCAAAGGCTGACCAGCTGCGCGTCAGTCTTCATCGGTCAGGTATGGGTTAAAGCGTATCACTTCATCACCCAGCCACTCGTTAACTTCTGTGATGCGGCCCTGCAGGGGGGTAAGTTCGTTGCGAACGAAAACGCGCGCCGCTTTTTCAACATCACCGAACCCGCCGGTATTCGTTGGAATAATCCCCATCAGCTGCGGCGGCACGCGGTGAGCTGCCAGCATGTCATCACGGCTCACATTCTTGATGTTAAGAAACTCATCTTTCGCTGCGACTTCTGACAGCGGGATGATCTGAATGCCGTCTTTCTTGCCGTTCGGGCTGTACATAAACAGGTTGCGGAAGTTGCCTGGCCCTTTCGATTTTTTCAGCGCTTCGCGTATGTTGTCCACGTCTTTCTGATCGGCGGCGGGGTCGCTCATGTACATGATGAAACCAGCATGGCTACCGTTAAGGTAATACTTACGGCGAAAGAGCGTGGCCGATTCATTCAGCAGGGCGGAGGGAATGGCGGAGAGGTATTCCGGCATTCCGTAAAGCTCCTGGTTAACGTCGGGTTCCATCAGGTGAAACACGCTTCCCTCATCGAACTGATAGGGCTGTGAGTTGTAGCCATACTGTGCAAACCAGTAGGTGTCCGGGTCAATGCCACGACGGGTATATTTGGCAAGCGAGGCGCGCAGCTCCATGATCTGCCCTAACCGGTTCATGCGTTTTTCAAGGTAGGCATTACCGAATACCAGAAAGTCCTGGGCGAACCGGGAAAAGGCTTGTTTAGACAGCCAGCGGTGAGGGATGAAGGTACTGGTAAGAATATTGCGTTTTACCTGAATAGCGCTGGAGTGATGCACGGCGGCGCGGTAAGTTCGCGCCAGGCCATCCATGCTGATCGGTGGTTCGTACCAGCGGTCTACCTGCACGCACTCCAGGTAATCAAATAACTCCCGGCGGTCCATCACGGGGATCGGATCGCCAAACGTAAACGCCTCCGCATGTGCATTACTGACCATGTTGGCCGTATCGGTGGCGGTCTGGCCGCGCGGTGCCTTGCTGCGGTTTTTGCGGTTAGCCATTAAAAAATCTCCACGATGTTGCTGGTACTGGCGGAAGCTCCTGCCAGTGGTTCGTTATAAAGTGCGTGCATGGTTGCCCAGGCTAAATCCGCGTGGCTGGCTTCCTCTGTGCGGGCTGCTTCGTAGGTTGGCCGGTTGCCGCTGGCGGTGGTTGAACGGCGAATGGACATAAAGGACTGCGCGATATCCAGCATCCCCGCGTCAAACTCCAGACGGCGCCCGCTGATGATGTCGTAGGCTTTAAGCACCAGGGCATTTTTTACGGTCGGGTTGTAGACAAACTCACGCGCGGCAGGGAAAAACTGCTTAACCGTTTTGTAAACGCCATCGCCAACGCCGGTCGAGTCAATGCCGATGTAGGTAACGTTGTAGCGTCTGGTGATTTCCTCAATCGCTGAGGCCTGGGCGCGAAAGTCCATCCCGCGCCACTGGTGACGCTCAAGGATACGGAATTTACCGCCGGGGACGACGGGAGGCGCGATGACCACGCAACCGGCGCTGTCACCGTTCTGCGTTCCTTTTGCCGGGTCATAGCCGATCCAGACAGGGTGGTATGCAAACGGACGCAGTAAAAGCGGTTCGAAATCGTCCCACACATCCCAGCTGTCAACCATGCAGGACTGCAGCAACGCCAGCGGGAACACGGACGCCAGATCGTCAACAAACTGACACATCAGCAGGTTGTTATATTCGTCCGGGCTGTACTCCAGGCGCAGCTGGTCCAGGTCGAAAAGGTTACACCCGCCGTTTACTGCATCTTCGATGGTGACTATCTGGCGGTACTGGCCGTCAGGACATAAAACGCCATGCGCCAGGCTACTGTGAGAAAGGTCAAATTCTACCCTGTCGGCTTTCGGGCGCCCTTTATTGAACAGGGCACCAGACCAGAACGGGTAGGCGCTGTGCGTCAGGCTGGAAGGTGTTGAAAAATAGGTCTGACGCCATTTTTTGTGCAGCGCCATACCGGAGGCCACCTTGCGCAGCTCCTGGAATTTCGGTATCCAGAAATACTCATCAAGATACAGATTGCCGTGATAGCTCTGCGCGGTACGGGCATTTGTACCGAGGAAGTAAAGACAGGCGCCGTTAGGCAGCACCATCGGATCGCCTTTCAGCTCAACGTCCACCTCTTTTGCGAAGTCGATGATGTACTGTTTAAAAACGTGCGCCTGCGCTTTACTCGCTGACAGAAAGATTTGATTGCGCCCCGTGGTCAGGGCGTCTATCAACGCTTCACGGGCGAAATAGTAGGTTGCACCGATCTGGCGTGACTTTAAGAGGTTGCGGATACGGTGTTTGATACCAGCGTCCCACCAGTGGCGCTGGTACTCGAACATACCGGCGCGGAAAATCTCTTCCAGCTTTTCGACCTGTTCGTCGGTAAACAGGTTTTTTTCCGGCGGTTTGCGCGGGCCTTTATTGCGGTTGGCCACGTTGGGGTTCAGGTCTGCTTCATTCCCGCCATTGTTAAATTTACCGATCCTGGCCTGTCGTTCGGACTGACGCGCCAGCAGGTCAATTTCTTTAAAATCCTTTCCTTCCTTCTGCTCCTTCATGACGAGCTGGCAATAACGTGCGGCGGTGGTGAGCTGCATCTGATCCAGTGGGCCATATTCGCCCCACTTATCGCGTTTTTTCCAGCTGTGAACGGTTGCAACTTTCTCGCCCAGCATTTCAGCAATGCGGGCTACGCGGTATCCCTGAAAGTACATCAGCATTGCCTGACGACGGGGATCGAGGTCTGCGGGGGTCAGTGTTGTCATAGCACAAACATACGGCCTCAAATAAGCACTTTCCCCGGCTTCGCATTGTGTGGGAGTTCGCACAAGCCCAACGCGTTGTTTACACGCGCCTATCACCGCAAACATAAGGCTCTGAACGTGTTACGAACTAACTAACCGGAGCCGGACCGATGGCAAAAAAATCTAAGCGTTTTCGTATTGGGGTCGAAGGGGCCACCACTGACGGGCGCGTTATTGAACGTGACTGGATCACCCAGATGGCGGCGAGCTATAACCCGCAGGTATACACCGCGCTGATCAATATGGAACACATCAAGGGTTTTACCCCTGATGGTCCTTTCCGTCGTTTTGGCATGGTGGACAAACTGGAAGCGGAAGAAATCACCGAAGGGGCTTTGTCCGGGAAGATGGCGCTGTATGGCTGGATTGCCCCGACGGACGATCTGGTCACCATGACCGGTAACTGGCAGAAGCTTTTCACCTCAATGGAAGTTAACACCAGCTTTGCCGATACCGGCTCCGCTTATCTGGTTGGTCTGGCGGTTACTGACGATCCGGCAAGCCTCGGCACTGAAATGCTGCAGTTCAGCGCCAGCGCAGAACATAACCCCCTGGCGCGCCGCAAGCTGGACAAAGACAACCTGTTTACCGCTGCTCTTGAAACGCTGATCGAGTTTGAGGACGTGCCGGAAAAAACCAGCCTGTTTACCCGCGTGAAAGAGCTGCTGTCCCGCAAAGGCGCCGATGATAACGCCCGCTTTGCTGATGTGAATCAGGCTGTTGAAACCATCGCGCGTGAGCATCAGGCGCTGGCGGAGCAGGTCAGCACCCATCAGGCCGATTTCAGCAACAAGCTGAGCGATATGCAAAAGGTTGTTGATGAGACAACCAGCGCACTCTCCACCCTGCGTGAGCAGCTTTCCACCCAGGACAGCCGCAGCGAACGCCGCCCTAATGCGACCGGCAATAACGGCGCAGAACAAACCACCGATTGCTGACGGAGCAAAAGCACAATGAAAAAAGAGACACGTTTTAAATACAACGGCTATCTGACGCAGCTCGCCAAACTCAACGGCGTATCTGTGAGCGATATCGCCTCGAAATATACGGCTGAGCCGTCAGTGGCGCAGACGCTGGAAACGAAAATCCAGGAGTCTTCCTCGTTCCTGCAGAAAATCAACATTATCCCGGTTGATGAGCAGTCCGGCGAGCGTCTGGGGCTGGGTATTGGTTCCAGTATTGCCGGAAATACTGATACCACCCAGAAAGACCGTGAGCCCGTTGATCCGACTTACATCGACGGTGAAGGGTACAAGTGTACCCAGACCAACTCTGATACGGCGCTGCCCTATGCGAAGCTGGATTTATGGGCCAAATTCCAGGACTTCCAGACGCGCATCCGTGACGCCATCATTACCCGCCAGGCGCTTGACCGCATCATGATCGGCTTCAACGGCGTGAAGCGTGAGAAAACGTCAGACCGCGCGACCTATCCACTGCTGCAGGATGTGAATATCGGCTGGCTGGAAAAAATCCGCCAGGAGAAACCCGTTCAGGTTCTGGACAAAATCGTGTCCGAAGGCGAGGTGGTTTCACAGACTATCCGTGTCGGTAAAGGCGGCGATTTCCTGAATCTGGACGCGCTGGTTATGGGCGCCGTGAATGAGAAAATCGCGCCGTGGTATCAGGAAGATACGGAGCTTGTGGTTATCGTCGGGCGTCAGTTACTGGCCGATAAGTATTTCCCGATCGTCAACCGTGACCAGCCAAACAGCGAAACGCTGGCGGCAGATCTTATCGTCAGCCAGAAGCGTATCGGCAACCTCCCGGCCGTTCGTGCGCCGTTCTTCCCGGCGAATGCCATGCTGATCACCCGCCTGGATAACCTGTCTATTTACTGGCAATCAGGCTCCCGCCGCCGTTCGGTCATCGACAATCCGAAGCGTGACCGCGTGGAGAACTTCGAGTCCGTTAACGAGGCGTATGTTGTCGAAGATTACGACGGCGTTTGCCTGGTTGAGAACATCGAACTGTTG
>ERZ1106983.1640-NODE-1640-length-18528-cov-41.992584_pt1 | contig 18528 bp, 18 predicted proteins | sample MGYA00403693_ERZ1106983 | MGnify/ENA primary metagenome ERZ1106983 (study PRJEB35170, sample SAMEA104062420) | human gut metagenome | biome: human gut; feature: human-associated habitat; material: faeces | place: Denmark | collected 2012-07-13 ...
GTAGCAAAGATAATATTTTTCATTCAACCCACCTTACGCTGTATTGGTGGTTTACGTTACTTTTGGACAAATAGTAGAATGGCTGCCAACATAAGAGTACGCACCCGCGCAAAAATCTTTACTTATAGACGCTCCTTTGTTAGCCAGAAAGGTTTTATCAACATGCTTTAATCCTAATTTCCAAATATAGAATCTTCGTTTAATTTGTTTCAGCTTATTGATTACAAAGGTTTTACCCCCCCCGATAGGAACTACTTCAACCATTGACTTGTAATCTATTGGTTCCAGTTTTGTTACGTTTTCAAGATAGTACTGAGCAACCTTGTTATCGGTAAACTCGAAAGCTGTTTGGCGAGCCTTCCGAGACATTTCCTGACGCTCCTCGACTGTCATATTATTGATCCGCCTGATGATGCCAGCCAAAGCTTCTGAATCTCCTGGTTTACAGAGGAAACCATTGACTCCATCTTCGATGATACCAACCATACCGCCATTATCGCCAGCAATAGTAATACATCCACGAGACATAGCTTCAAGATAGACTAAACCGAAAACCTCGTGATCACTAATCATTACATAGCAATCGGATTTATCATACCAATCTATAATATCGTTACGATCTATCTGACCAAGGAAAGCCACATTGTCTGATATACCATACTGCTCACAAACCTCCTTGGTTGGAAGATATGCGGCTTCCTTTTTACCTATAAAGGTCATCGAAAAGCCTTCTTTTCCATACACACTATACAAGGCTTCTAGTATTGCCTGAGAGTGTTTGTACATAGCCATTCGGCCAACAAACATAAATTTCCTTATGGGAGCGTCAGTCCACATTTTCTCCGTATATTCACGCTCCATAAATGAGGCTGCTACTCCAGAATAACACATAAACTGATGATTACGCAGTCTAAAGCTGACCAAAATGTCATTTTTAATAAATACAGAACGAAATCCAACAGCATTAACAGAATTGAGTATTTTTTCGCCATTACCCTTAAAAATGCGTTTGATGGCAGCTGAGCCTTCATGCAGAACCACCGCAGTCTTGGCATTGGGGTAGCAAGGCTTTATGCGAGTGATAATGCCAATAGTTGGATTGCAGAAGTGCCCAATGATAACGTCAGGCACAAAATTAATCAACTCTAGCTTCTCTATCAAAGACTTGGCTTGATTATTCAATGTGGTATCAGCAAATGCTCCATGAGGAATATATTTAAAAATGGGAATACTGAAAGCCACGCAGCTCTTATAGCTGTATGTGGTATCTTTGACAGCTTCATTGACATAGGCATTGTCTCCACAAACTCTTTTCCTTAAAGCTGGAAATGTTTTTGCGATTTTCAAAAATAAGGAAGGGAAAGATGAACGGTAATGTACGATCACCACCTCATGTCCCTGCTTGATCCAATCATCAACGAAGTAATTACACACCTTTGCGTCATGAGGAGTCGCCTCCTCATGCCACATCGGGGTTATAAACAGAATCTTTGCCATAAATACTCATTATTGCAAGTATTCGGTGAACACCGTATTGCATGGTCACAAACAAAGCAATAACTTTGCACGGCGGCATTGTCATTGCCTTTTTTGAGACAAGCATGGGAGGTTTTGCCCTCCACCAGCTCATTCCAATGGGGAGTACACCTTGATTTGACTAAAATTTTAATTCATTTTTATCACCCCTCTTCTTCCCAAAACTCAGGAAGAAGAGTATAAAGTTTATCTTTGGGCGTTGTCTTTATGTTTTTCAGTACATAAGAGAGCCAACGCTCCGGATTTTTACCCAGTACCTTGCAGGCACCAAACGTTAGTGCTCAATTTAGGGCATAGCCCTTTGTATAGGCACTTTTGCAAGTGCCTATACATTGAGTTGTTAAAATTTCGCTTGCTTTTTAACTATTGGCATATTGCCAATCCAATTTTGTCTGGTCGCATACTGAAAAAATCCCTGCAACCGTTAAATATTTTAGTAAAAAACTTACCGAGGTACTCCCATGCAGACCGTCCCTGCATCTTCACCGTACTGATGATGCTATGATAAGTAGCTGCCATCTCCACCCCTTCGTCGCTGCCGAAGTGGAGCATGGCATTGCGCTGGGTGGTCAAAGGACGAATCGCACGCTCTGCCAGATTATTATCAATGGGAAGACTGCCGTCCTTTAGAAAAGCAAAGATGTTGTCCCAGAACATATCAAGATACTTCAACGCTGCCCTCAAGTAAGGAGTAGTCTCAGAGGGGTCTTTGTCGAGCTCTATCTTAAGATGTTGCCTAAGAGTTATCAGCATTTCCTTTGACTCAAGGTCTTGACGACGTTTACCCCTTTCTTCTGGACTAAGGCCTTCCTTGTCGTATTGGTGTTCCCTACCATAAAAGAAATCCACACCTCTTAAAAAAGGAAGAGCTCGAACATCACCGGCTTGCTCCAGGGCCTTGTCCAACTTGGCTTTCCAATGAGCCATGCAGACTTGGTGTATGGCTTTCTTGAGATTAGGACTTTTCTGTACGGTGCTCAACTCGTCACCAATAAACACATAGGCATTATAGCCGTCAGTCATGACACTCTTCAGTTCGGCGTCACCGATAAAGTTGGTCAGCACATCACGACCACGCGAGCCATCCTCATAGAAGAAGATGACTGTCTGTTCCGCCTTGTTGACCAATACCCAAATATAACATTTCTTGTAATGGTCGTACTTGCGGACCTTGCACCATGTCTCGTCACAGTTTACTATAGAGTCTTTCTCCAACGCCACTTCCTTCAGTACCTTGACAAGCTCGTCAAGATACTTCTTGCCTTTCTTCAGCCAGTTACGGAGCGTATTGGCAGACACCTGCATACCCAAGTCGGTAAGCCAACGATGAAGAAGGCCGAAAGTAACATTTTTCACATAGACCTCGTATGCTATGGCTTGAAGAAACTCAGGAGTGACCTTGGTGCCGTCAAACTTTGTAACGATCTGTGGATTACCGACTACAGGGAAATAACCCCACTTGGGTTTCTTGCCCTTCTCGACATAGTGAACCAACTCGAAACGTTCTTCGACGATGCTTACATCAAGATGGAACACAGGGACCATCTTTTTCTCAAGTACACGTCCAGGGACTTTGGACAAGTCCGACTTATATTCCTTGGACGTTCCCTGAACTCCCATGGTTTTATAGGTGTCAGGACGATTAGACAAATCACGTGGCTTCTTCTCCTTAGGAGCTACTGCGGCTGGCGCCTCTGGTTTTTTATTGGCTACCGAGTCATCAGGCAGAGACGAAGACGTACCATCAAAATTCTCCTCGTCCTGGGCACGATCAGACTCTGCGTCCGAACGCTTTTTCTTGGAGCCGCTCATTTTGTCACCAAAGCGATTCTTGTTGGCAAACTTCAACTTCGCCTTCAAGTCATCCACCTTCCGTTCGGCGACCTTACGCTTCTTCATTTCGGAAGCCAAGCTATCCTTCAGATCTTGCATTTCTGACAACACGGCATCAAGCTTTGACAAGCGGGCATCATATTCCTTCTGCTTGTCCAAAAAATCCTGAAGTACCGCATCACGGGCACGAAGACCTAAATCAGCCTCACGAACTCGCTCAGCCAAATAGTTGATATAACGTTTTTGTTCTTCTGCTGTCATACCTTCGCTATAATCAAGAGCGGGACGCGAGATTGATTATAGCGTCAGAAGTTCTTGCTTTTGTTCTATGATATGTCGCAGTTCGATCATCCGTAATGCTCTGATTTTCAGCTACAAAGGTAGTAAAAATATATGAGAAAAACGAATGAATCAGCAACATAATTATTTGATTTTCAATGTTTTAACTATTGGATTTGCCAATAACAGCGCGACATCTCTCCAGTCTATTCTATAGACATGTTCATTACCTTCACGCTCTACTTTCATAAACTGATGACCCGCCACAAACTTCTTCTCAAACAGACTATATGAGCGGTTGTCATACGTGAACAGCCGCACAATACGACGATCACGAGACATGACAATGAACACGTCGCCATCATCGGGCTCACGATGAAGTTGCTCGCGTATGATGGATAACACACGGCTATGCTTGCAGCGCATGTCGGTGAAATCACGGAGGTAATAGAAACGGTTTAATCCTGTTACATTAAGCATAGGCCCTCCAACTTCTCTATCAGTTGCTTCAACTCCTGATAGTTTAGGTTCTTCTGGGAGATATGCAATCCGTTGGTCATTCGCAACTCCACAAGGATACGAACACAAGAGGGCTTCGTCTCTGTAGAGGATTGCTCCGGCAAATGAGCTTCTTCCTTCGGATCTTTTTGACAAGAGGCCGGAAGACCATCCACCTTTACTTCCACAATCTTGTTGCGTGTATCCTTGTACCATTTGTAGAATATGTTATAAGGTACTTTATTACGGGAACAGAACTGTTCAATGGAGATGCCCTTCGGCATTGCCTCCGTCTGGTACTGGAAATAGAATCGTTCCAAATCTTCGCTGCTGTACATAAATCAATGTTTAAAATTTGGCAGCAAAGTTACACCTTTCAAAATTGAGCCCTAATTTGAGTGCTTACAATTTTCGAAGAAGTTCCTTTGTTCTATATTAATCCCTATACGTCTCTAGTTGTCTATCCAACCATTTAACAACATTACGATTCTACGCCCTTGTTTAATATTATTCTTGTTCAAAAGTACAAACTGCTTAGCTTTATAACCTAACGATTTAAGTTCAATTTCAGAATGCGATAAAGCTTTTCGAATTGCGTTTGCATATCCATCAACGGTTTCCTCTTGAAACAAAAAGACATAAGGATAATACTCCTTAGGCATTCCTGGCAGCTTGGTTGTCAACAATGGAGTGCCAGATGCCATATACTCCATATTTTTGGAGGGAAACGAGTATTTAGTGTATTCTTCTGTTGTAAAACGAGGATTCACCAATACAGAGGCCTTTCGCTCTTCCTCCACAATAATCTCATTTGGAGCAACTCCTCGGTACTCCAAATTTGAATTTCTTTTACACATTTCTTTATACTCATCTACAAAAGTACCACTACCATAATAAACAAGTTTCGCATCTTTGACATTAGCTTTAATAAACCCATCCGCCAACATTTTCAATCCATATTTTTCAAAAATTCCACCTGCATATATAATAGTTCTCGGATAAGTTTTTTGAATTGTTTTAGAAGGCTCGCTGATCAGTTCAGAATCACAAAGTGCTTCCATAACAATGAATGGACGTGACTTAGGATTAACAAGCTTGTTCATCTGTTCTGTAAGAAGAATATACTTGTTGAAAGATTTAGAATAAGTAGAATTAATTGCAGTACAAAAACGAGAAAGAAGAGTTTTTTTCTCATTCACTTCTTTCAGTCCGCAAATATCCGTTACAACTGCTATGCTCGTCAACCTATTTATCTTTGATGCCAACAATGCTGCAGAACTGGAGCTAATACAAAGAACATCGCAGATAATCGTTTTATGTTCATTATTCTTAAATCCCCAAATAAGTACATAAAAGAATATATAAAGGAAGGCACACACCTGCTTCACATATTTAATATTCACAAAAGGGACATAAATATAATCAATACCATTTTCACTCTCCCGAACTGTAGATACTACAGCTCCATGTCTGGCAGTATTAGCAGGGCTAGAAAGGGCCGTAGCTTTAACCCCATTCTTGATTAACCCTCGTACTAAAAGACGACTAAATTTCTGAACTGCAAAGCCTGGGTTGGTTCGCGTGTGGTGATAGACTTCAGCAACTCTTGACTCCGACGCGAGAGCAGAGATATACAACACATTTTTTATATCTTTCATTTGCTTATTCTTTAAACTGTTTGTTAAAAAGTTTACGCATGCGATTTACGGATTCACAATTCCCCACACCTCTTAATAGAGAATTCTTCCTTATCAGTTGCCTGTACTCACTATCTGTTAAAAGCCTATAGATATTCTCGGCCATATTGTCAATAGAAGAGACAACGCCATCTTTTCCGTTCTCAAGAAATTCGTTAGCAGTAAGAAAATCGGCAGAAACAATAGGAGTATCAAGTACCCGTGCCTCGGTAAATATCATAGGGCAAGCCTCTGAATATGATGTTGAGACTAACAAATCAGCCTTTGCAATATATGGATATGGATTTCTCCTGCTGCCAATCCATTCTACATAACCGTTTGTTTCATACTTGTCTATGTTTTTTTGGATCTTGAGGATTATATTCTCATCGCTTGCGGGTCCTATTATCCACCATTTAAATACTAGTCCCCTATCAATCAATTGCTTAGCAAGCATCGGTATTATCTCGAATCTTTTCACTGGAACCAATCTACCAACTGATACTATGGTCAAGCAATTATTGCATTTTTCAACAATACTCTTTTTGGCAAGATTGCGAATACGATCTTCGTCAACGATATTATGGATAGCTAATATTTTCTCTTTTAGGTCTGGATACATCACTTGCATCCCATTCGCTATAGTCTCTGCCACACATACTATTTTATTATACTTCTCTAAACACTTCTCGGCTGCTTCGGATTTTGGATAATGTGTAATATCATGATGAATCCATGCCACTTTATTAGGATGGTGGAGGTATTGGCAAAACGATGTGGCAGGACCTTCACTGAAGGCGACGACACAATCTGCCTGTGAAATCATTTTTTGATAATGCCTCGCTATCTTTCTTTCCAGCTTCTTGTCTATTTTTGCTAAGATACGAACTAATGCAACAAAAAACTTTTTCCATCCAGATGATAATGTATAATCACTATAATAGTAATCACACAACCGCCAAGGTAAGATTGTTTTTTCTTTGAAACTATTGGATGCGTTTCCCATTGACGACAACTGAAGAACTTGTATATCATAATCAGCTTTAATGGCGTTATACAAACTTGAAAGTGATGAAACAAATCCTCCAGTAAAATTATCCCGCACCACAAAAACTATCGACTTCATACGCATAATGATTATTTTTAAGCACGAACATTCGAGTTTTTTGCCAACAAAAACAAATATAAAACGAATGCATAAAAAGTAAAATAGCCCAGTCCAAATGGCTCCAACGTAGTTATAGAGACTAAAAGAAAAACCGTACCTGCTATCACTTTATATTTCGCATACGAACTTTTGTTTACAATTTTACATGGCAACAACAAATAAAATAGAAATAAAACAAATCCAATCACACCAAAACAACAAAGAAAAGACAGGTAATCATTATGAAAACCCTGGAGATGACTATACCCCAGCATCATACCACCAAATGATCCAAAACCAAACAAAAGTGTAAGAATGTTTCCATCAGTTATAAATGCATCATATTTCGCCTTCCAAATATCCAAACGTCCGGATCCTGAACTTTCATCATTTTGGACACGAGTCAAAAATAAATCAAAAAACTCATTTGTGTATAGATACACGCAGAAAGCAATTATTGCGGAAACAATAATTAATTTTACCCATAGTTTTGTATCTGTCACCAAAAAGAGAAGTAAAAAGACAACGGCAATACATAACACTGCGCCACGAGAACCAGTCATGAGAATAGTTGGAAGAGCAAGTGTTATCGCTAAAATACTAATTAGTTTAACTGGTAAAGATAACACCTGCTCATCAAATAGTTTAAATAATGCTACAATAGCCCCCATTTCAACTTGTACTCCCATATAGTTGGGGTCAACCCATGCAATTCGCTCACTATCGATATCATAGCTCACGCTATTTAGCAAAATTTGCTCTCGTGCGGACAACGATAATATAGAAATGCCTATTGTCATAAAGATAAAAGAGCATTCTATTATATTTAATGCTTCTTTGTCGCCATCGCTTATTAGAGAAAGAAACAGAATAGTGATCAACAAAGTATGAGATAATTGATCGACCCCAAACTTTGTGCAAACATTTACAACCGTAACATATATCAGAAAAATCCACATGTATTTTTTTTCATATAGTCGAACGGGACTACTCTTACCCATGTTCAATAGCACAGCTAGTAAAACTATCACCGTATACAAAGAAGTTGTATACGGCATGTATGTGTAAGCATATCCGTTGCTCGAAACTCCCCAAAAACAGATTAAGGCAGCTGGTATCAGTGCATTCCTTTCTCTTAGTCCTGGCAGGATTAATGCTACTAAAAAAGCAATTCTTAATGGAGTAGCAGGAGGAGCATCAGTATTATTCCATACAAGTAGTATCAAGAATAACACCAAGTAATATATCAGTATTTTTTTTGACATTTGTCTATATTTGAAACCTAGTTATTATATATTTTTTTTTCATGCTCAACTATTTGAGCTTCTGTAAATTTCATTTTTATAACTTTTGCAGGAACGCCACCTATGACGCTATAACGCGGGCAACTCTTCGTAACTACCGATCCAGCAGCAACAACTGAACCACGCCCAATTGTCACTCCTTTCAAAATAGTCACATTTGCCCCACACCATACATCTTCCTCTATTACTACATCTTGGTCATTTTCTGGTATTTTTTCGTTATCTTTAATTTGGTCAATAAATTTTCCAACTATATAGTGATGATCTCCAGTTATGATAGTTAAATTTGGACCAGATATAAAATGTGATTTAATAACAAGTTTTGCTCGCGTAGTATATATGGTGCTATTGGGACCTATATATATAGGATCTTTCATGATAACATTTTTAACACCTCTTATTACATACGGATAAGATACTCCTCCACCTATTCCCAGCAAATTGGAAATCTTCCTCGATTTGTACCTATAAAACAACTCACTCACATGTTCCATTAAGGAGCCTAAAACACGAAATATACAATTCATATTTATCGTTTTATAATTTTATTAACTTTTGCACACAATAGCTTTCTCTGATTTTTTGATAACATAAACCGATAAGAAATTACTGTACACACAAAAACGCAAACAAATCCAACGATTATAAACCTTAAAAGACTTGACGCGGTATAACACTGTATCAAAAGAGGTAAAGGTAATGATAAAACAACCAAACCTAGGCATGGAAGTAATACCTCCTTTAAATAACTCATATAACTAAATTCAAACTGCTTATGAAGAAGGAACATACTAATTGGTTGATTGACAAAAGATATAATAGCACTAACAATAAATACAATCGTTGGAGATGCACCTATTTTAAGTGCTACCCATGAGACAGGAAGGATTGTAAGAACGATAGCACTTCTAACTATTTGATACGTTTTGAGTCTTCCTACAGCTTGGATAACTTGTGACAAAGGTGTATTTAGGCTATTTATCAACATATCCACCAATACCAATTTAGTAAATACAGAAGTAAATTCAGGCACATTCCCATCTAGCCAAACAAACAGAATGTAGTCTAGCTCCAAAAAGAGCGGCAAGGACAAAAAAAACAACAATGCAAACGAAATTTTTGACATGCTATACATTAACAAACAAGTTCTTTGAGTATCACCTTGCGCATAAGACTCTACGACTTGAGGACGAAAGGCCATAACAACATTGACAGAAAACCCTTGAATGGCATTCATAATCTGCGACGCTACACCTCTTGCCGCATTTACAATCGGGCCAAAAAATCCATTCAACAAAACATTCAGTCCTTGCCCCTTCATTGTAAAGGCGAACATGTCTAAGAAATTCCAAATCGAAAAACTAAACATTGATCGCAATAATGGCTTACCACTCTTAAGATCTATCTTTAAGTCCGTAAAATGCTTGCGTACATACACAAAGTAACATAAAAAGTCTATTAAGGCAATAGAAGCAACTAAAGTACCATAGAAGATGAGATGATCAAAACGTACAAATGGAATTGCAATAACAATTACTAACCTTAGAAAAACGTCTATCAAACCCACTAAAGCATAAAAATCCATGCGCTCATACGCCATAATGGCAGCACTGTAAGGAATTTGAATTATCAATACGAACAAAGAAAATACAGAAAACTGGAAAACGCAATTTGTAGCAAATACACGATGCTCAGGAACAATCATAACATTATTTACATACCATAAGCCAAACGTCTCTAGTAGCAAAACTGTAAGAATTGCAATTAATAATTGTATTGTCAAAGCTGCATTATATACCGCTTTTTGAGAATGAGCCTTTCCTTTTCCTTTCTCGTAATTATAAAACCGTTGCACACCTGTGTTCATGCTTGTGTTTAGAAAGGCAAACATAGACACAAAGCCTGCTACTACATTATAAATACCATAATCAACAACACCCAAATTGTTGAGAACAGCACGCGTGATATATAAGTTAATCAGAAGAACTAATAACATCCTTACATATAAGTATGCTGTATTTTTTGCTATTCTCTTGTTTCTAGTCAAAGCATCTGTCATTACTTATCTATTTTGTTAGTGCTCAATTTAGGGCATAGCCCGTTGTGTAGGCACTTTGGTAAGCACCTACAAATTGAAGTGTGAAAATAAACTAGACTCTAATCCATTCCATATTTCCAGCTCGAAAAAGGCAGCTTTCATTTTTCTCACTTATCAAATTTGTTGCGACCTTTGCTACTTTTTCAAACGATCTACTTCATCTTCATCTCTCAAATTCAAATTTTTGTAAACCCTCTTTCGTATAAAACTTGTCTGTTTACGAAATGATGCAGAAAAAATCAATATAAAAACGGACAAATAAACGATTATGGCGATAGGATGTTGGTATTTATCATGAAGCCATCGGATTTGGTCTATCAAAAAAAGGAGTAGCAAGCAGACAAAAGTAGCGATCAATGTACGATAAGTATTATTTTCTAACACAAGGATGTCTAACTTGGAGTCGTTAACGGAGGCTTCCAAGAAATGATTGTACTTCGCATATACAACAATGCGCATTTTCATGTATATTGGAGCAATTATAGTAGAACCTATTCGACTCAATACCATACCAGATAAGTAACATACAAATAACTTATATAGCAGATTGTCTGGAGCTATTTTAAAGGTCATTATTTGTTCCACGCACATATTAAAGATAATACCGGGAAATAAATAATTGAACAACTGATATGTCGACAACCTGTCCGCCAACTTTGAAAAAGTTTCTGCCATAATTACAAAGGTTTAGCTGAAGAATAATCATCTCTTTGACTAGTGTTTTGACTGTGCCACAACGATCTTCGTTCCTTATGCGTAGAATAGACATCCCCTACTTTTTTCAAAGCATTGATGGTACACTGATTAGCATACTTCTTTATTTTTTCGGTAGATATATAAGATGTTTTTGGCTTAAGATGCGATATAATAGCATTGTCAATATTGTGCTTACTGCCATGATGTGGCACTTTCAACCAATCAATATCAGCAATTATGTTGTGTTTGTCAGTATCCACAATACGATGAAGGGCTTCTTTTCCTGCATCACCTGTAAACAAATATTTTTGATTATTAGGCTGAAACAAGAAAACGATGCTGCTTTGGTTTACTTTTGACTTGTCGTCATAAGCATCTTCCAGAGCCTTACTGTAAAAGTCTTCTTCTTTTTGACTACTATAGTCTAAATCCTCATAAACGTCTTCATCTTCTTGCTCTTCCTTAAAATCCAAATCGACCCTAAATTCAGGGATCAGCGATTCATAATACCCAAGGTCTGGCCCCAGTACCGTTATATTAAGATCATCATAAGCATCACCTGTAAAAACCTCTCGTCTAAATATTTGGGAATCATCCAATAATTCAAGAAGATTTGAACCGTCACTAAAAGCATAAGCCGCATTCAATCGGTCTCTAAGAGATTCGGTTTTTCTGATGTACTTGACATCATCCACATCGACATGCTCATAAGGATCATGTACCCAAACTTCCCTTATCGAAAAGCCATCATTTGTATCCTTGTGCTTGTTCACCAAATATTGCATACCACCATAATGGTCAGTATCGCAATGAGTTATAACAACAAGGTCTATATACTTTTGGTTATAATACTTCTTTATGTGATTGTAGATGGTTTCACCATCGCCTTCATTTCCAGCATCTACTAAAACAACATACTCCCTTTCAGAAACACAATCGGTGTCAACGTAGGCATGGATAAGAAATGCATCTGCTGCTTTCACATCGAGCATGTCAATTTCATACTTTGAAATATTATTCATCTTATAACTTTAGTTTGCTTTCAAATTGTTTACATCTTATTCGGGTAATCATGCGCATCACCACCTCTAATACCAAGCAATATTTCAGATCTTGTTTGCTAACAACAAGGCATAAAGTTTCGATAAACGGAGATCGTATCACTTTTTGCTTATTCAAAAAGGTTACGCAAGGAACAATCCGTACCGCATTACTCATCACCCATGAAGCACTGCAAGGCGGACATGATTCTGAGTTCTTTGGCAGAGGGAGCCTTGACACCTTTCATCGCACAATCTAAGAAGAATGGGAGGCTCGGTGCAAGGGACTCGCGGAGTTCCGTAGGCATGAGCATGTGCCATTCGTTCTTTTCATCGTCGCAATAGGTGACGACGAGAAGGTATTTTTGGAGGATGCAAGGGGTCTTGCGCTGCTTGCGAACCACATAGGTATCATCGCCTCCTCGTACAAACTCGGTTAGAACTTACGCCACACCATCTTGTTGACGATGCCCACATAGCTTTGCACGATCTTTACCACCTTGGTGCTGACATTCTCGTCCACATAATCGGGAACGGGGATACCATGCTGACCGTCACGGCAGAGCTCGACGGCGGTGTCAACGGCTTGCAGCAAGGACTTCTCGTCGATACCAGCAATGATGAAGTCACCCTTGTCGATAGCTTCGGGACGCTCGGTAGAGGTGCGGATGCAAATGGCGGGGAAGGGATGGCCGATGCTGGTGAAGAAAGAGGATTCCTCGGGAAGGGTTCCGCTATCGCTGACGACGGCAAAAGCATTCATCTGGAGGCAGTTGTAGTCGTGGAAGCCGAGGGGCTCGTGCTGAATGACACGCGGGTCGAGTTGGAAGCCTGAGGCGGCAAGACGATTGCGGGAACGGGGATGGCAACTGTAGAGGATGGGCATATCGTACTTCTCCGCCATCTTGTTGATAGCAGTGAAGAGGGAGAGGAAGTTTTTCTCCGTGTCGATATTTTCCTCACGGTGGGCGGACAGGAGAATGTACTTACCTTTTTCCAGGCCAAGGCGTTGGTGAACGTCGCTGGCCTCGATATCGGCGAGGTTGTTGTGGAGAACTTCCGCCATGGGGGATCCTGTGACATAGGTGCGCTCCTTGGGCAGACCGCAGTCGGCGAGGTATCTTCTTGCGTGCTCAGAATAGGCCATATTCACGTCGGAGATGATATCAACAATACGGCGGTTGGTCTCCTCGGGCAGGCACTCGTCCTTGCAGCGGTTGCCGGCCTCCATGTGGAAAATGGGGATATGGAGTCGCTTTGCTCCGATGACGCTGAGGCAGCTGTTGGTGTCGCCAAGGACCAGGACACCGTCGGGCTTGGTCTGGGCGAAGAGCTTGTAGGAGCAGTTGATGATGTTGCCGCAGGTAGCGCCAAGGTCATCACCGACAGCATCCATATAGACCTCGGGCTCTGCGAGCTTCAGGTCCTTGAAGAAGATGCCGTTGAGGTTGTAATCGTAATTCTGGCCTGTGTGGGCGAGAATAACATCAAAGTACTTGCGGCACTTGTTGATGACGGCGGCGAGACGGATAATCTCGGGGCGCGTGCCGACAACGATAATCAACTTTAATTTGCCGTTGTCTTTAAACTTAATATCTGAATAATCGAATTTGGGTTGCTTTTGCATAAGACTTTAATTGGATATTTTTGCGCTACACGCAAGGGGGGGGTAACATTAATCGTCATTAATCAGTAATTAATCTAACATTAATATAAAATGTTTAGATATATACAGGCTGACGAAATTGGACGTAATGGGGTTGCGCTATGCGCAAGGGGTGAACATTAATCACCGTTAATCGATAATTAATCTAACGTTAATACTAAAGGGGACACAGGGAAGACCGTGAGACCAAGGGTGGGTTACTCGTCAGAGGCTGGGTATTGACGAAGAAGGATGTCGTAATTTTTATTGAATACACGATTCATATTCTTGTCAATCAAGAAGCACTCGTTGGTATCCTCATCGTACGCCCAACGTTCTCCTATCAAGTCTTTCTCTCCGAAATTAATCAATAGACCTATCGGTTTACGAGTTAAACGAAGATAGTTGCAAAGTTGAGCACGATGGGCTGGAAGCAACTGAACAACGGACTTTAGCTCCACTATAACATCACCGACTAAAAGATCTATCTTGTACTTCTTGGCCAATTTGTGGTCTTTATAGTAGATCTCAACCTCTTGTTCTCGTTTATGGGGAATGGCGCGCTGCTCCAATTCCCAGCTTAGCGTTTCTTGATAAATAGGCTCCAACAAGCCCCACCGCATTTCGGTATGGACCGTCATTGCTGAGCCTATGATCTGATAGACAAGATCCTCATATTTCCCAAGGTTCATCATCGAAAAGTATTAATGAATGATTAATGTTCGATTAATGGCGATTAATGTTGAGAAAACACTGGCAGCCATCTTTCCGCAAAGGTAACAATAATAATTCATTATACTTCCCTTACAAGTACTTTATTTCTGTTCCACAGGATCAAAGTAGGTGTCGGGCCTGTTCGGATCGAATATCTCGTTGCAATACATGACGGTGACGAGGTCTTCGGTATCGGAGAGGTTGATGATGTTGTGGGTATAGCCGGGGAGCATGATGACGGACTGGATTTTGTCACCACTCACCTCATAGTTGAGGACTTCGTCAGAGCCCTCCTTGCGGAGCTGGATGAGGCCGTGGCCCGAGACGACGATGAACTGTTCCCACTTGGTGTGATGCCAATGCTCGCCCTTGGTGATACCCGGCTTAGAGATATTGATGCTTACCTGTCCACAGTTGAGGGTGTGGACAAGTTCGGTGAACGAACCACGCTGGTCAACATTCATTTTCAAATCGAAGATAGCTTTTTCTTTGGGCAAGTAGCTCAAGAAGGTGCTATAGAGACGCTTGGCAAAGGAGTCGGCAGGGATCTCGGGAATCATCAAGGTCTTGGGCATATCGGCAAACTGATGGAGCAGGGCCACGATTTCGCCGAGGGTTGCTTTATGGGTGACGGGGCAATAGCAGTAGCGGCCTACTTTTCCGAACACAGATTTCACAGATTGAACAGATTTTTCATTATCCGTGCTACCTGTGGTATCACCATTCATGGGAATGACTTCCAGGCCGTTAAACTCGCAATGGTGCTCCTCGCCCTTTAAGGCGTGGATCATCTCCTCGACAAGGTCGTCGATGTAGAGCAGTTCGAGTTCTACCGACGGGTCGTTGACGGTGATGGGGAGGTCGTTGGCGATGTTGTTGCAGAAGGTGGCTACGGCACTGTTATAGTTGGGGCGGCACCATTTGCCGTAGAGGTTGGGGAAGCGATAGACCAGAACTTTGGATCCCGTCTCCTTAGCATACTCCAAGAACAGGTCCTCGCCAGCTTTCTTGCTGCGACTGTACTCGCTATTACCGAAGCGGCCAGTCAAGGAGGCTTGCTGAGAGCTGGAGAGCATCACGGGGCAAGTATTCTTATGGGCCTTCAGTGTGTCAAGCAAGGTGGAGGCGAAGCCGAAGTTACCCTTCATGAACTCGTCATTGTCCTTGGGACGGTTGACACCAGCTAGGTTGAACACGAAGTCACATTCCTTGCACCATGTGTCGAGTTGCTCGGGAGTGGAGTCGAGGTCGTATTCGAAGACTTCCTCGATCGACAAGTCGCCGTAGCAACGGGCCTTGCCGTCTTTGATGTTATTGAGTTGGGCGCAAAGGTTCTTGCCAACGAAGCCCTTGGCACCAGTTACTAAAATCTTCATCACTATTTACTTTGAAACATTAATCTCCATCAATAGGCCATTAATCATCATAAATACTAAGCATTAAACAGGCTAAAATATATTAATGTTAGATTAACGAGAGATTAACGACGATTAATGTTGAAATATATACGTTGTGCAAAGCACATATTCATGTTTACTGCACGAAGTTGCCCTCGCCTTTCAATTCTTTCTGAATATACTCCAAGGAAGCGATCTTGGCCTTGGTCTCCTCAAGGTTCAGGCGGTAGGTGTTGTCGGAGTTGAACTCCTCTATCTCGGAACGCTTGGTGTCGCCCTCCTTGAAGAACTTGTCGTAGTTCAGTCCGCGGTTGTCAGCGGGTACACGATAGAAGTTGCCCATGTCCTCGGCCTTGGCGCACTCCTCCTTAGTAAGCAATGTCTCATACATCTTCTCTCCGTGGCGGATACCGATCACTTTGATATCCTCCTTCTTGCCTCCAAAGAGCTCGCAAACGGCCTCAGCCTGGGTTTGGATCGTGCAAGCGGGGGCTTTCTGCACGAGGATATCGCCGTTGTGGCCATGCTCGAAAGCGAAGAGGACGAGATCGACGGCCTCCTCCAGCGACATGATGAAGCGGGTCATCTTGGGCTCGGTCAGCGTGATGGGGTTGCCATTACGAATCTGGTCTATCCACAGGGGAATGACAGAACCACGGGAGCACATGACATTGCCATAGCGGGTGCAGCAAATCTTGGTTTTGCCAGAGTAGCGACTCTTGGCGACGGCGATTTTCTCCTCCACGGCCTTGGTGATACCCATGGCGTTGATGGGATAGGCGGCCTTGTCGGTGGAGAGGCAGATAACAGCGCCTACACCAGCCTCGATGGCGGCAGTCAGGACATTGTCCGTACCGATGACATTGGTCTTGACGGCCTCCATCGGGAAGAACTCACAGCTCGGAACCTGCTTCAATGCTGCGGCATGGAAGATGTAATCCACGCCAGGCATGGCATTGCGGCACGACTGCAAGTTGCGTACATCGCCGATAAAAAACTTGATTTTATGGGCCACATCAGGGTATTTCACCTGGTATTCGTGGCGCATATCGTCCTGCTTCTTCTCATCGCGGGAGAAGATACGGATTTCTCCGATATCCGTACGGAGGAAGCGGTTCAACACTGCGTTACCGAAGGAACCTGTTCCACCAGTAATCATTAAAGTTTTTCCTGCAAAAATGCTCATAATATAATTGTTTTTGTTCTTACGATTAATATGACAACATAAATGTTGTGGTGGTTGTTACATTAATCACCGTTAATCGAACGTTATCGTTTATTAATACTTTTGTTTGCCATCAGAATGATGTCTATCATCTTTAACACCTGAGTTGTTAATATTATTTAGTATATTTATAGCATCATTCAGCGTTCTTGCTTTTTTTAGAGGAGGAATGGAACTGCTGATAGGCTTCCTGGGCATTGGGGGCCACAATATGATTGCCACCGAAGAAGTTGATGATGATCTGTGGATCCTTGTTCTGCCTGAGTTTGTCGAAGACGGCCTGGACGATGCGTTCTTCCAAAACGGCATCAGATGGCTTCGCCTGTGGCTCCTCTAACTGCTCCGCCTTGGAAGACGGGGCTTCCTGCTCTTTTGCAGAGACTTCTGTTGATGCCGAGGCGCGAGAGTCAAAAAACAGGTCAAAAGGACTCCAGTGACGTCGTTCAGATAATTTGCATTGCTTATAGCCAAAGTATGCTGCAGCGGCTATTTGAGCTATCATTATCTCTATTCCGATCATGGCACTTAATGTTTGGGGTGAGACTTACGGCGCGCGATCAAAGCGTCATTGATGCGGGCGCGAACGTTATTCACGCTTCTTCCAGAAGTGATGTTGGTGGCGAAGGGCAACAGGAGCTGGATGAAGCTACTCCTTACGACTATTTCCTCGGTGAGTTTGGTCTCTTGATCGAGCATGGAGACGACAACCAAGGCAAGATCTGTGGCGTTGTTGCAGTCACGAATTTGATCGAGGAAGGCCGTGAAGCTTTCTTCGCCAATATAGAGGGCGAGTTTCCTGGCCTCAGGGGAGTCGACCTCGGGGGATTCGGCATCGGAAAAACTGTCTTCAGCAACTTCTCGCTTGCTGAATATTTGCTCGGCAAACTGATCGCCATAGAAGTTTTGTACGGCCTTTGTGGCGTTGGGCAGAACCTGGACGATACTGTCGTGGATGCTAATTTTAACGTCGTTCATAATGTGGTTTTGGTTATTTATGAGAAAATGGGTAATTGAATTGCTAACGGAATGAATGGATTATGAATGGATTGTAAACAGATTGTAAACGGTTATGAATGGATTTGCATTCGGTTGCGCCAGTTCGTAATTTTGTATAAGACAAACTGCACTCGGCAATTTGAAAGCACGCTTTCATTGCGCTCATTTGCATTGTCTTTGCAAATGTTATCAGCAAAGCAGCTGACAAAGAGAATCATTATCAACTTCAAAAACTTTCAAGGCAATGAAACAAAATCGCAGTCCCACCAAGGCCGCAGAACGACGGCTAAATGAATCGGTCACGTATCGGGTACGTATCGTTTCCGTATCGATCTCGTATCAATCCCGTATCGTCCTCGTATCGTCCTCCTTTCGTTCTCCTATCGTTCTCGCTTCCGGAAGCGGAAACAATACGGAAACGATACGGAAACAATAGAAGAAGCA
>ERZ1106983.1647-NODE-1647-length-18445-cov-3.845514_pt1 | contig 18445 bp, 25 predicted proteins | sample MGYA00403693_ERZ1106983 | MGnify/ENA primary metagenome ERZ1106983 (study PRJEB35170, sample SAMEA104062420) | human gut metagenome | biome: human gut; feature: human-associated habitat; material: faeces | place: Denmark | collected 2012-07-13 ...
GGCTGGTTAATCCAGCCTCTTTTTTAAAATTAAAATTTAATAAAAAAATATGGCTTAGTAAAACAGGTTAAAAGCGACTAAATACTCAAAATGGAGGATTGGTCACGATAAGACAGAAAACGGTCAGATATGTCGTCTATGAGGTTGTAACGGGGTGTATTTCAGGCACAATCTGCTCAAATCAGAATGGGGTGTAGCGAGTTAAAATTTTGGATGGTGTGAAAAATTTTTTTGAGATTTTTTCTGATTTTTGGGGTTGTTGAAAGGTCAATTAAATAGTTGAGATTAGGAGGGGTGCATGGCTAAAAATAAAGGGATGAAATGGGGATTGTGAGAAATTCGGAATGTCGTCAATTAAGATGGGGAAAGTTGAGGTGAAGAAGATGTGAAAGTATAGGAGAAAATGATGGTTTGGGGAGGGAAATTGAGAATGTAGGGGAAAGTATAGGGGAGGGAGATAGGGGAGATTGGGAGGATGGATGGTGAGGGTGGGGAAGATATTATATAATATATATAAGGGAGATGGGGATAGGGATGGAGATAGGTGAATAAATAGTAAGAGGGATGGGAAGGGTGATGGTTGGAGAGTTCGTGATTGGTCAGCTAATGGCCTTTTTCAAAAATCGTATATCCGAATTGTCTGAAAGTACCCCCCGGTTTGAGTGAATTATCTGACAATTGCCAAAACCAGGGGAAAGCCACATGTCGCAGTGCCGGGGAATCTGAATAAAAAGTGTGCATAATATGTATTATGGACGCTTTTATCATTTTTACCTATGAAAATACCTTAAAAATCGAGACATACTAATGGTTTTTATACGAATGGTACCGGTTCCACTCGTGACCAAATGCGTCACATTATATATATAAATATTGATAAGGGTAATGGCGAACCCTCGATATATATGTTCTCTCCCCTCCCATTTCATCCTCTTACTCTCACCATATCCCTACTCTTTCCCCTCACATTCCCTCACCACATCCCCAATATCCCTATCTATTCATTTCCATTTCCCCATTTCCCCTTATCCCTCAATCCTTTCCCCACATTTCCCACCCTCGCTGCACATTCCCCTTATCCTCATTCTCACTCCTCATTCCCTCACATCCACCCCACAACCGCGTACAATCCACATACACCGACCTTACACCCTCTGCCACACGTTTCCTCGTATCCATCCACACACGCTCTGCTATCCATGTTGTACGCTCTCGTATCCACATTCTCTCACCATTCATACATCCATGCATGTTCCATACTGCCTCATGTTCCACATGAAACATAACAATAATAATTCCTATTTTCATTTTTCCATTCTCTATATTATATATCATATAATATTATATACATACCCTCTGCACCATTGGTAAACATTTATGTACTATCATCCACTATGAATTATGAATCTATATTTACAATCGCCAATCTCAAAATGTAAATCATTGTCCATAATCCATATCTATTTACTATTATCTTAGCACTCACCCCTTGACAGTGCTAACAATTGGTTTACATTAGTGAACCTTTAGTTTACACAATTCCACCTATCATTATCACTTATTAATAATCCTTTTATTTATAATCTATTATAATATATAGGCTCTTGAATCTCTGCCACTATTATGTCAACCTTGCCTGTAAAGCGTTTAAAGGCCCTTTCCCGGCCTTTTAGTCTTTACCCTCATATATTATCACTGAGGCTTTTCCAATCGAAACTACTAAACATAGTATTCCATACTACATAATTGTCAGACATTGGCGATTTTTATTATGCTTTTATCTTAAATGCACATACAGTTGAACCATTACAAATTACTATGGAAATTGTAGGGGCAAATCGTGTTTAGTGCCTGTCAAAATGTGTAAGATATAAAACCCCTGTATTATACGGTTTGACAGGCACTAAATGTATTTTAGGGGTACAAAAAGCATAGACCAAAACGAGAGGTGCACAAGGTTGCTGTCTAATCAAAACCATTGTGTAAATTGGCCTACCTATATATAATAAGGAAACGATATTGGCGCAGATGCAAATTGTCAGATAATTTAAAATGAATTGTATAGTGGCCCAATAAGTTATCAGATAATTCTTTTAAAAAGTAGCGAGATTTGGGCCATATTAAAACTATTTGGGGAAATGAATTAAATTATGCAATAAGGACGAGACACTATTTAATCAATTCTGATTTTATAGGAATTTTTCAGATTACTTTTTCAACTTCCCAATATAAATAATAGACAGAAGTTATATTTTTTTGACGTTGTTTTTTGTGCATAACTACGGTTAGTCATATGTAATTATACATATTGCACAACTTTTAGGCGCATTTTTTAATACGTGATTATATATAATAAATTGAAATTGTGTGGGTGCTAATTTATACAAATGTAATAGTAGTCATTACTAACCGTGATTTTTGCAACATTTGGACTATTTATTTTTGGCGATTATGTATAATAAATTAATTGTAATTTGGTTATTTTTACATATTGACGGGAAATTGTGTAAATGATATTGTATAACCGTGGTCAGCACGACACAACAAAAAACACAAGTACATATGCAAGTCAAGTATCGCTATCAGATACAAAAGGGTATAGACGTTCTGCCATACCTTAAATATAAAAAGAAAATGCACATTGAAAACTGAATACGGTCATAAACATATCAAGTCTGATATGTAAAATGTGCATCGTTCTGATGGCGTTAAGAAAACAGTGTAAAAAACTAAAATCCATAAAATAGGAAGATAAAGGAGAATAAATCATGACAAAAAAAGAATATTGTACCACACATGAAGTAGAAGCCGTTTACAGTACAGGCTTAAGCGGTATATCTATCCACGGAATTGAATCTGGAATAGAAGATTATATCTACTGGTCTGAGTCCCATGAGGTTATATTGTGGGACACAAATAGTAACGGATATCCAGAATTTAAGCAAGTGACAACATATCATAAATCATTACTTAAAACTACCATGGCGGGCAATTATTATTTTATATCATATGGTAAGCGTGTATCATTGGACGACTGTTTAAAAGTATGGAAAGGTATATAAAAAAGAATACAATTTTATGTTAAAAATTACTAAAAAAGATTCACGAATGCGGAGACATCCGCAATTGGCGAATACACAAGACTTTTAGGTATTAAGGAGGCAAAAATGACAATCACAAATAAAAAAACGACTACCTTATTTTGGGAATATTATATAACCAATCAAAAGGCAAAAATTATGCAAGATGATATGGATATGATGGATGATAAATCTATGTTTACCATTGGTAAAGCGCAAGGATTAAGGGACAGCATACGTTACTTAGGATTAACAGACAACTACAAACAATGGTTATATGCTAATAATTATTACACGATACAAGCAGAGGACATAAGGCGGTTTTGTATTAATAAGTCATTGTACACGATGGGGACCAATGACGAGTATATACGACTTTTAGACGGCATAGACAATCAATGCATCACGTTACGGGACATTGCAAAGGACATATATGACCATAGCCAATATCTGGATGGCATGACGGCAAAGGACCTGGAAAAAGAGATAATTACAACTATCATAAGGAGGATTTGATATGTACGGACATCATAGCTATACGTTGGAGTTAGAGGTAGTACAGGTAAAAAGGGACAAAGAGGTGAGGACAAAATACCAGACGTCATGTACATTAGGCGGATACCACACATTAGCTGACGTGGTTAACTTTGCGCAAAAAACAAAAACTATCTATAACAAGGCTGTCCAGGCATTGCAAAAAGGACATTATGTAAACTTAAATCTTTCATACGCTGTCTATGCACCAACGCGAGAGCATCAAAGTATAGTAGGCAGACAACTTAATTTTAGATTTTGGGAATTTAAGGGGTATTGCCATAATTTGGGATACGAGATAGGCGATAAAATTGAGGGTGTTACATTAGCCCTGGACAAACAATACACGGATGGAGACGAGGAAATTTATCTGACTAAAAATACGTTTGAGGATATCGCACGGTTGATGGATTATTAAAAAGGAGGTAAAATATTATGTTTAGCCATACATCATTGACACAAGGTTACATCCCTCAAGGTACGCTTAAGCGCGTACCTTATCAGGGCAAATTTGGCAAAGGGGTTAAAATTTTAACTCACAACCCTAATAGCACACGTTACTGTTTTGTATCGTATTACATTGATACACCGCCCACCAATATAGGGGCATGGACACGGGAGTTTGTGGATGATACATCAAATGATAAAATTTGGGTGGTTAAGCGTACGGCAGATGGTCATTATTATGCCAATCAAAAAATTAAGGGAGTACTATTTTATAGTAAATTCCAGCGAGTAACCAAAAATTATCTGAATTCTATAAATATCAACATATAAGGGGGCACACAATGCTTAAAAAAGAATTGCTTTATCACTTAAAATCACATGGTGTAATACATAAGTCTGTCAACGGTGAAATTAGAGCTTACATATATGCTAATAGCTCAGATTATGACGTATTAACATTAATTGACGGTAAATTATCTGTCAATGGCACAATTACATCACTCAAAGAATGGTTAGGATATTAATGTTACATATATATATGCAATAAATGTAAAAAAATGAAAGCGAGGATTAAGTAATGAAAAAATTTAGAAAATTTATGATAACTTTGGGAATTGTCGGTGGATTTATAATTATAGCAGGATTGATGGAGACATGGGCGCAAGGGTATACTTTACAGGCGGTGTGTCTGGAATGTAACAGTGACCTTGTATGCACATTTAAGACGATAGACGGCGACACGGTAACAGTAGATAACTGTTACTTTTTGCCGGGGGAGTCAGTGACCCTAAAAATGCATAACAATTACACTCCCAGCAATCTTAATGATGATGTGGTGCTTGACGTAGTTAGCAATGACCAGTAATAATTTCATAGGCGGTATGTAAATACCGTCTTTTTTGCGTTCTGATATCTGTCGAGAAAATTTTTTTCGTCAGATATGAAAACGTGAAAATTTTTTTCTTTTCATGGATTCATGCTCGTTGACAATTAAAAATTATGTAAACCTGTCTTATGACGCATTATACGGCATTTTAAGGACAGTTGTGCGCATAGTGGTACATTTACTTACCTGTAGCTTTAAAACAGGCTGTAGACCCCTTGTAATGCGTTGTATCCATATGTGGCAAAAGTGGTATAGCTGGGCTATAATTCATTGAGAGATTTGACAGGGCAGTGTTTGTCTGTTAGTTTGTTTTATGTAAACCTTGCTTATAAAGCCGTACAAGGGGTCGTAAAGCCATTTAGGGTTATAGGCATAGGATTGCTAACCTACCATGCTTAAATCGGCTCTAACGTGGTTGTAGTGCGTTGTAGCTATGGTCTATTGTGTATCTCTGGTTTGACTCAGCACAAGACAAAAACAGCGAGGTATCCAAAAAAATTTTTAGGTCTATCAAAATTATTTTTTATTGTTTGATAAATTAAAAAATGGGATTTTATGGACAATAAAATATAAATGGTTTAATGTAAAAATCCCAGAGAATTAAGAAAAAGGGTAATTGCGATTCTAAAATTTCCCCAGGCTTTTTAAGCAAGTATAATTTTTATGCTTGCTTTTTTTTTGTTGTTTATATGATATGATAGTATTAATAATTATATTTTCTTTCATTTAAAAATAATATAATAATACGTTAATTATCATTATCATTTGGAATAATTTGTATTTATACTTTATTATTTTAATGGCAGAAAATATAAAAGTGCTGAAAATTTTTGATATGTTTATATAAAGAAAAGGGGTATAAATAAATGAAAAATATAAAAAAGAAAATTTCCAAAAAATATGTATATGTTCTTTATACTTATACAAATGAAGAAAATATAACAATACATGGGGTATTTTCTTCATTAAAGAAAGCTAGTAATATAGGGGATGAAATAAGAAAAAATACTAATAATTGTACACATTCTTTTATAGATAGATGGTTAGTAAACTAAAAATAAAATAAGATTCATAATAATGCAAAATTTTTTTGTAAAAAGATATGAATATAGATTGTATTTTTTTGAAATATTTTTTTATCAATAAATCTATTAATATAAAGAAGAAACAAAAAAAGCATATAAAGAAATAGAAACTTTATGACAAGAAACAAATAACTAAACAAATAAATGAAAACTATTTAAATTAAAATAATTTACAAGTTACCATGAATACTATAATATAGGAAAGAATTAAAAAATAACCAACATATAATATAAGACATAAGAAAATCTATTTTGCTTTTTGTTTTCTATATTATGAAAAAATTAGTAATAGCTGAAACTGGGGGGTACTTATAAGAAAAGCCTAATAATTAGGCTTTTTTATTTTTTTAAAAATAAATTTTAAAAAAGTGTTGACATATGAAAATGTATATGATATCATGTATTTATCAACAACAAAGCAACACAAAATTCTAAAGCAACATTCTAAAAATTCTAATTCAAAAATTGAATATCGAATTAAAGTCATATCTTCTAGCATTGAGAAAAGAAAGCGTATAAACGCATATATGAAAAGGAGAAAATCAAAATGAAAAATTTTAAGAAAATTATTAACCCATGTACTAACGAAGTATATATTTACAATGGCAAAGAACGGCGTGTAAATTCGTTTTGTAAAATCGAATATCAAGATGGAAAATTGTCCATTACTGGTGTAATTGGTCCTAAATCAAATGGAAATTGTTGGGGAAGTTGTGGTCAGTGTGTAGATGAAATAAGAAAAGGAGAACCGACAAAAGAATGGAGTTTTGAAATGTTACAAAAATTTTGTGACATATGGGATGAATGGCATTTAAACGATATGCGCCCTTATTGTAGCCATATGAAAAAATTAGGATGGGATAAAATGGCAGAGGAAAAAGTTGAAGTAAAAACTTATAAACTTACTAGAGAAACCAGAGAAAAACAAAACGAAGCAAAAAATCGTGCTTTAAAATGTTTAGCAAATCATGAGCCATTTTTTCCTACTTTGGAAGAAACAAAAATTTACAATTTACCATTTGAGAAAAAATCTTATAATGGCAGTGAATTTTCAGACAGTGAATGTTATGAATATACAGAGAAAAATTGTTTAGGCCACTCTAATACAGACTATAAAACCAGAGGGTGGATAGATTACTCAGATAATGAATTAGGGTTATTAGGTAAACCTTGTCCCGTATGTGGGTATAAATACGGGCATAGCTGGATAAAAGAAGATATACCAGAAGAAGTTTTACAATGGTTATATGATTTACCGCGTAATAAAACCAGTTATGCATGGATATAAAAGCATAGGAGGCAATAACGTTAATGGAAATAAAATTTGTTAATGGCCAATTTATCATTGGAAAATATTCTATTGCGGGAAATAATGAAGATGGATATACAGTATGGATAAACGATGATGGAGAAGATTCAGATACTATATACAATAATCAATTTTTAGAAAATTGTATTGTATTTTGTTTAACAACATTATAAGAAAGCAGGGAAATTTTATGTCGATTATGACAATATGGAAAGGTAAAGCTATTTATAAATGGTATAGTGCTACAGATAAAAATGGAAACAAAGTTGCTAAACTTTTTTATGTAGATGGCACAACGGAAATTACAAGAAGTCCTTTGTTGCCATTAACCAGCGATAAACATTATAAGTCTTTAAGTGGGTTGTATAACAGTAAATAATAAGGAGGGAAACATGGATAATATTAGTTATTTACATTATGTAAGTAATGGAGTAATTTATTATCCCCGTGTAGAAAAAATAATTTTAAAATCTGACAAAGGAATATTAAACCATGCTTTAAAAAATATGAATAAAAATATTGATGATGAAGTATGGTTGTTGAAAGAGTCTGCTATAGATGTATTAGGAGATTCAGCGAACAAAGGGCATATAATGAACTATATATATGCCCATGGAAAAAGAATAGTTTAAATTGATAGGAGAAATCAAGAATGAAAAAAGCCTATTTTAATACAACTCAAACTGATTTGGTAAAATATAATAATAATATTGTTAATATAAAACGGGCTTTAACTGCATCTGAAATAGATATTGAAGATGTAGGTCCTATGTATGAAATTATTTTACCAAATGGAAAACAAATAGAAGCTTTCAAGGATGAATTAACTTTAATAAAATAAATAATAAGGAGATTTTTAATATGAATACAGAATACAAAATGGAATTTTTAAAAAGTGCAAGAACAAAAGAACCTGTCAGAAATCAAGCCGTAATGATTATTAATACAGAAGATAATCATATGGAAGTTTTTCAAAGTTATACTTCTTTAATTTGTAAGATAGATTACAATAAAAAGAAAATAACTGTTGGTAGTAAATGGGATTATTCTATTACCACTTTGAAGTATTTTTATCAATTTTTAAGGGAGTATGCAGGTATAGATTCATCTTGCAAAAAAAATATTGAATCAGCTTTTAAAGGCCGCAAAATTTTTGTTGATAAGGCGCAATGCTTCTTTGATTTTATTTTAGATGAAAATTTGTAGAAAGGAGGTATTATGGCGATTTTAGGGCATTGGAGGACAAGCGTATGTTAAAAAGAGATAAAGCAGATGAATTATATAGTTTGGTAATGAAAAGATATGCAAAAGAGAAGCCAAACGTAATAGTTACTAATTCTATGATGGATAATATATGGTACAGCATTTATGGTGTACTTTGTAGAGATGGAGAAGAGATAGCAAGAAAATATGCTGAGACTGCTAAATTAGTAGATGTGGTAAAAGAGAAGTAAATAGGAGATTGTGTTTTTTTGATAATAAGTGCGTTGAGGAATTGAGAATAAAAAGGAGAAACTTAAATGGAAATTTATTTAATTGATGGGCGGTTTATTATTGGAGAATATTCTATTGCGGGAAATAATGAAGATGGATATACAGTATGGATAAACGATGATGGAGAAGATTCAGATACATTATATGAAAACACTTCTTTTGAAAATTGCGTTGTCTGGTGTTTAAATAGCTAATGAAACAATGATTTTATAGGAGGTAAATCATACATTAATTAAATGGTAAAAAATAATTTTATTTTTTAAAAAGTGTTGACTTTTATTATTTCTTATAGTAAAATGTATTTAACAAATAAATATTGTAAGTGAAAAACAGGAGGAAAGAATTATGTATAATATTACAACTACTACATGGACGATGAAAAGGTTATTAAAAGAATTTGGCAATATCAATTTCCGTTGCCCTGTACAGCGTGGTTTTGTATGGGACATTGGCAGACAGTCTTTATTTGTGCATAGTTTGCTTAATGGAGACATTATCCCGCCACTTTTTTTACGGCGGTTATCTTTGGAGGATAACAAGTATAAAATGGAAGCCAGGGACGGTCAGCAGAGGTGTACAACCGTTTATCGTTTCATGAAGGGTGAATTTAAGTTGTCTAAAATTCCAGAGTATAAAGAGGGGGACAAATTTGATTTTAGAATCCCTAGAGGCGAGGATAAAAAGTTAGAAAACATTAACGGGTTATCCTGGGATGATTTAACAGAGGATGAAAAAGACAGAATAAGGGATGCCACAATATCTATTTATTATATTGACAATGCTACAGATATTGAGGCGGACATGATTTTCTTTAAACTTAACAATGGTAAATCTCTTACTAATACAGAGTTGGCAAGAGCACAAGCAAAGAGCCGCGATACAATCAAATCTTTGGGGGGCCATGAACTTTTCACAAAAATGTTTAGTGAAAAAGCTATGGTAAATAGCTCTTTCGACATGATTGTAAAAATATGGTTTATGCTTAATGAAGATGAACCCAATTTAATGAGTGACCATATTAAGGCAGAATTAAAGAGTATTGATATCACCCCCGAAGATTCTAGCCGTATTAACAATGTGTTAGATTTTGCTTTAACGGTATATAACAATATATCTGTTCCCAAAATCGCCAAACGCATGATAACAAAAACTCATTTTTTATCTTTGGTTCCAATTATAGATAAAGCAATAGAGGACGATATCAACCCGGCAAAATTTGTGGAATTTGTAGAAAGTTTTTATGATGGCAAAAGCACAAAAGAGCCAACTATTAACGATATTTATAACGAAGTTTTCAATAACGCAAGCGCAAGCCGTAGCCGCATAAGAGTGCGACATAATGCACTTATGAACCATTATGAAAAATTATTTAATGGTGAAAAAGAGGACGTATACAGCACAAATTTGGCTGAGTTTGAAAAAGACGATGAAAAAGACCAAAAAGGAAAAGAAGAAAAAGGAGAAAATTACAGCGAGATTGTGGACATAAATGATTTGTCTGAGCCTGTTATTTCAGAACCAGAACCAGAACAGCCAAAAGTGGAAGAACCAAAGAAGAAAACAGTAAAAAAGACAGAGAACAAAGAAAAAGAAAAGACTTCAAACAGTCCTAAATCAACAACCCCAAAAACAAATGAGCCTGTTACTATGTCTACAGCAGACTACAATAAAGAGTTGGAAGAAAAAAGGAAGGCCAAAGAGCAGGAAAAAACCAATAAAGCAAAATTAGGTGTTGCACCATTTTAAAGATTGTGCTTCAATATTATAAAAAATATTCTTCAATATGTGGGACATAATATAAAAAGTCCCCGGTGTTCGAGCACTGGGAACTTGATAGGCAATCTTTATATTTTTTATATTACAATGTTTAGAAAAATAAACAAAACCTCCTCAGTTTCGACATGGACTGAGGGGGGTTTTGTTTACAATCCAGAATCATTTATATCTGGTTCATAATTCTTATCAAGATACTGTAATGTTAATCCTATTTCATAGTTTTGACTTGATAATCCAAGGATGATTAATGTATCATGGGAAGTTATTCTATTTTGCGAATTAAAATATTTTTCTAAAAATCATTGACAAAATAAAATAAATGCGTTATACTCAATACATAGTTAAATACATAGTTAAACAAACAAATTAAAGGAGGAAATACATAATGAAAGAAGTAACAATGGTATTTAATGTATATAGGTTTGAGGAATTAAACGAAGAAGCAAAAGAGGTAGTTAAACAGTGGTATTTAGATGGTCAGGACGGAAATATTTTCAGTGATGATTTAAAATCCCAATTAGATATGTTTTTCCCTAATTCAGATTTAAACACAAATTATAGTTTGGGTTATTGCCAGGGGGATTATGTAAATATCAATGGGAATATTTCCTTAAAAGATGTATTATGGTTTGCAGAAAAAGAAAAATTAAATCAAGAAACATATGAAAATGCTCATGATTTCTTTACAGAAGAAGAACTATCTTTGTTGATAGGATGGTTTGAAGAAATGGAAACCATAAAATTATCACAAGTAAGTTATGGAGTTTATGAGCCAGCCTGTATAATGGGAATTGTTGATTTTTTAGAAGAAGAAAAAGATTATGGGAAATACGTTAAACACAATTTAAAATTTCCCATTGGTATTGTTAAAAAATTCCAAAGATTTTTTGTGGATTCCTTAACTGCATTAACTAATGAATTTAAAGAAATGGGATACAATTTCTTTTATGAAATTTCAGATGAAGATTTACAAGAACTTTGTGAAAATAATGATTATTGGTTTTATGAAAATGGTAAGTTTTACGAATAAAAAATAAAAAAAGGAGTGTAAAATGAAAAAAATAATTGCAAAAATTGTACTAATTTGTATGGTGGGAATGGCTATACTGATAGGATACTTTATTTATCAACACAAAGTGAATATGAATACATTGGAAAATATTCCAGGGGTTGAAAAAATGAAAGCACCTTATGCAGATTACAAGCCAAAATCTACTCAGCCCCCAAAGAAAGTTACTGTTTCTAAAAAAGAAACTTCTACTACAGCCCCAAGCACTACAGCCCCAAGAGAAAGAACCAAGATAGCAGAAGAACTAATCACTATTACAGACGCTACATTCACTCTTGATGGGGACTATGTACGTTTTAAAGCAAAAGTTACAAATGGTTCTGATAGAACAGTTGATTACTTTAAATATGATATCTTTGGGGCTAACGATAAGGGCGACATTGTAGTGTGCGAATGGTCAAATTGGAGTGGTACTTTACCATCTGGGGCCAGTACTTCAATTGATACTATGTTTAAATATAATCCAGAGGGGACACGGTACGGGGCTATCATGAACAAAATTTCATATGCATATTAAGTTTAAGTTTTTAAAACCTTCCAGAAATGGAAGGTTTTTTATTATGAAAATATATAAAAAAGTAATTGACAGATTCATAAAATGATGATATAATTATTACATAATTAAATAGTTACATAATGTATGGTGTGGAATGCAAGCTTGATTGTGCAAACATGGAAGGTACAATTTTTTAATTATCAGATAATTACAGTTTAAAATAGCAAATATTCAGACTTGACTTTATATGAAATGTATGATATCATTATAGGAAAGAGAAGAAAGGAGTAAACAACAAATGAATAAATACTATGTGAATGTTAGTACAGGGAAATGTACAGAAAATCACAAAACCGCTGTACAATGGTTTAATCAAGGTAGTAATATAGAAATATGGAAGAATAACATTAAAAGGTTATTGTGGGAACATTAATAAGAAAAGGAATTATCAGTAATTAAATAGCCACTATAAAACCGTTAAAAATAGGTATAGGCAATCTTTAAAGTGTGAAAACTTTAGGGGTTGCCTATTTTTATTTTACAGTACATTGATAATTTAATATGTTAAAGTATTAAAGTTTATATGTGTATAATGTATTTTATTCCTATTGATTCAGTATGGATTATCAGAATGAACGAGAATCGTTTTAAAGGGCCTTAAAGTACTAATATAAGCCTAAATAGGTTGAAAGGGGTATATGGCTTTTCTGATGCGTTCTATGAGGGATAAAGTATAGTTAAAACCCGGTACAATAGAGTACAGCAGTTTGTGTCAATGAGTGTGAGGGAATCTTTACCCATGCAAATTTGAAAGGGTTATATCGTCTGTACTGCTCTATATTATGTCAACCTTGTTTATAACGCACTACAAGGCAAAATAAGCCACTTTAAGTTCTTGATGGATAAAGTATCAATTAAGTGTGTTTAAACGGCTACAAATCGTTTATACACTGTTATACCGGGATATATACAAATGAGAAGCTATAGTTTTAAAAAAGAAATTACATTTTTGAATTTTAAAAAAATCAGAAAATTCTGATAACTTAAAAATAAAAAATATTTTTGTAAAAATAATACATATATAATCTTTGTATAAATTGGGAACAAGTTAAAAATCCCAGAATGGCGATAATAAAAATTTCCAGGGAAAATATACAAAAATAGAAAAAAGGTAATGGCGATAACAAAAAATCCCAGCCGTTTTTCTATTTTTATTTTTTGCTTTACATTTTTATTATTTCATGTTATAGTATAATAAAGTTTATAAGCAGGATTTTTAATTATGATATCAAAAAAATATTTTTTATGATTTTATGAAAGTATGAAAGGAGGCAAATGAATATTTATTATTATGAATCAAAATCAGTAGAGCATCAGCAAGAAAATTTTGTAGAGGCTGAATCAATATCTAAAGCTAGATATATTATTTGGCTTAAAGGAGCATCTGAATATTATAAAAATTTTATTGATTTTTTTAAAGATATAAAAATCAGAAAAGTAAACAAAGAATAATAAAGAAAGGAAAATTTTATGGAGAATATATTTTTAGTAGATATATTAAATAAGTTGGATAATACTACTTATGTATTTATTTGTAAGAATAAAAGTTATTCACCTAATTTAGAAGTTTCTAACATAAAAGGACTTCATCTTCTTAATTTGTGTGGAGGTGAAACTTTATACAAAGGAAGAATTTGTGATATGACAGGAAAAGATTATGCCGAATGTATGTTAAGAGTAATATGTACTACAGAATATAATTCTATTGTTCCTTATTATATGGAAAATGGTATAATAGGATTTAAAATAATTGTTGATATATAAGATATCAGAAAATTTAAATCGGTTTTTAGACATATAAAATTCAAATCGTTTTTGATTGTCTGAAACTCAGAAAGGAAATGAAATGTTGAAAGTACCCCCTATATATAAAAATGAATTAGATTATTTTATTACGCAAAATCATAATCTTATATATTCTTTTTTAAGACAACATAATTTAAATATAGAAGATTATTATGATATTGCGGCTATTGGATTAGTAAGAGCAGCACAAACTTTCCAAGAAGAAAAAGGTAGTAAATTTTCTAGTTATGCTTATTTTGTTATGTGGAATGAAATAAAAAATGAATGGAGAAAAAATAGTGCACAACATAGAGAGACGCAAAAGTATCTTGTTTCTTATAATCAAAATATAAAGAATAATAGCGAAGATGGAAAAATTATTTTTTTAGATTGCTTGCCAGATAAAAATTGTGATATAGAAAATGAAACTGTTATAAAAACAGTTATAGAAAATTTTGTAGAAAATATCAAAAATCCCAATCACAAAAAAATATTTTATATGCATATAAGTGGATACAAACAAAGAGAAATTGCAGAGGAAATTAATCAAACTCAATCTAATGTTAATAGAATTATAAAAGATTTATTACAAAAGTTGAGAAAAGAATTAGATATAAAGTAATTCCGGATTTTAAAAAATAAATTTAAAAATTTTTGAAAAAGTGATTGACAAATAATAAAGTATATGATATACTCTTAAATGTAAGAGAGATACAGAAACATAAACATAAGAAAGGTAAATAAAGAAAAGTTGAAATAAATAATTTCAATAATTCTTTAAATAAATAAAAAATATGAATTTTACACATTGTATTTAGAGATATACAATATAGGTATAGAAAACAGATCTGGCCAGTCTGAATCCATTATCAGTGAAAGGATAGAGAAGAATGAAATTATATGATTCGGGTGTGTTCCTTCTGGAGGGTGAAACGATTGTTGAAGAAAATGAAGCCGGAAGCGATTTTTTGGAAAAAAAGGAACAGTATAAAGAAGGTACAATTTCCTATGGTATCCTGCAGGAGCACAACACCGGAACAAATAAAGAGAATTTGAAAATTCGGTTTGATGCAATTACCAGCCATGATCTGACTTATGTGGGGATTATCCAGACAGCGCGTGCATCAGGGATGGAGCGGTTTCCGATTCCTTATGTTTTGACTTGCTGCCATAACAGTTTGTGTGCAGTGGGAGGTACGATTAATGAAGATGATCATGTGTTTGGATTAACTACCGCAAAAAAATATGGCGGAATTTACCTTCCGCCGCATATGGGTGTGATTCATCAATATATGCGGGAGACGGAAGCGGGATGTGGCAAGATGATTCTCGGCTCTGATTCACATACACGTTATGGAGCGCTTGGAACGATGGCTGTTGGAGAAGGCGGAGGGGAACTGGTAAAGCAGATTTTGGAAGAGACATGGGATATAAAGTATCCGGAAATCATTGCTGTATATTTAGACGGAAAGCCCAACCCGGGAGTCGGCCCGCAGGATATTGCGATTGCGATTGTTACAGCAGTTTTTAAGAATGGATATGTGAAGAATAAGGTGATGGAATTTGTTGGACCGGGTGTTTCGTCAATGAGTACGGATTACAGAAATGGTATTGACGTAATGACTACGGAAACTACCTGTCTTTCCTCAATCTGGAGAACCGATGAAGATACGAAAAAGTATTTGGCTGCTCATGGAAGATGCAGCGAATATAAAAAACTTGAGCCCCAAAAGATTGCATACTATGAAGGATGCATTTACATCGACCTGTCTGCCATACACAGCATGATTGCATTGCCGTTCCATCCTTCAAATGGGTATGAAATTCGTGTATTAAATGAAAATCTGGATGACATTCTTCACGAAGTGGAAGAAAATGCGAAAAAATTAATTAAAAATCCGGATTTGCAGTTGAACCTTAGAGGGAAAATCCATGATGGAGCTTTGTATGCAGATCAAGGAACAATTGCAGGCTGTTCTGGAGGAACGTATTCGAACATTATGGAGGCTGCTTATCTGCTGGAAAATAAATCCACAGGGAATGATGCGTTTAATTTGAGTGTCTATCCAAGCTCTCAGGCAGTTATGATGGATCTCTTAAAGAAAGGAGCAATTGAGACATTGGCTGCTGCCGGAGCGACAATTCGCACTGCATTTTGCGGGCCGTGTTTTGGTGCGGGAGATACACCGGCGCATGGACAGTTTGCGGTTAGACATACGACAAGAAACTTCCCCAATCGTGAGGGATCTAAGCCGGGTAATGGACAGATTGCAAGTGTAGCCTTGATGGATGCGCGTTCTGTTGCGGCAACTTCAGCCAACCGGGGAAGAATCACAGCGGCGGATGAATTGGGATATGTTTATGAGTGTCCTGAGTATCATTATGATTCCAAAGTATATGCAAACAGAGTTTATCAGGGGTTTGGAAAGGGCAATCCGGAAGAGGAACTTATCTGTGGTCCCAATATTAAGGCCTGGCCCGAGCTTCCGGAGTTGAATGAGAATATGCTTCTAAAGGTATGCGCGTATATCACGGATCCTGTAACAACAACGGATGAACTTATCCCGTCCGGAGAAACCGGTTCATTCCGATCCAATCCTATGGGGCTGGCTGAGTTTACATTAAGCAGACGGGTGCCGGAGTATGTAGGGAAAGCAAAAGCGGTGATGAATAATGAAAAGGCAAGAAAAGAAGGGAATTGTCCTGAAGAAATCAGAGAAATTCTTGATAAAATACATACGATCCCGGGATATGAAAAAGTAGAGGATGAGTCAATTGATCTTTCAAGTACAATATATGCGGTAAAGCCGGGAGACGGTTCAGCACGTGAACAGGCGGCATCCTGCCAGCGAGTGCTTCTTGGCGGAGCGAATATCTCAGTAGAATATGCGACAAAGCGATATCGCTCGAATTTGATTAATTGGGGAATGGTACCCTTTATTTTGAATGGTCCTGCCGATTTTTCAGAGGATGATTATATATTTGTACCTGATATTAAAAAAGCGCTTAACACCGACATGAAGAAAATCACGGCATTTATTATTGGCGATAAAACAAGAAAATTATCACTGGCAATTGAGCCGCTGACAGAGGAAGAAAAAGAAATTATCCGCTGTGGTTCTTTGATAAATTACAATCGCAAACATAATTCTGTTCAGTAACAGCAGGAGGGAATCTGATGTTAAATAAAGAAACAGGGCTATTCCATGTTCCGGTAACTATTATGCGGGGCGGAACAAGCAAAGGGGTTTATATTTTGGAGAGTGATCTTCCGGATGATCGCGAAAAGTGGGATGATGTACTGCTCAGAATGATGGGAAGTCCGGATAAGAACCAGATAGACGGACTGGGCGGCGGACAGTCCGTGACGAGTAAGGTGGCCATTGTAAGTCCTTCTCCCAGACCTGACGCAGATGTAAATTATACATTTGCACAGGTATCTGTGGATAAACCAATCGTAAGCTACAAAGGAAATTGCGGTAATATTTCATCGGGTGTTGGACCGTTTGCCATTGAAAAAGGCTTGATTAAAGTACAAAATGATAAAACATCAGTCAGAATATATAATACGAATACGGATAAGCTGATTGTTGCTGATATCAAGACCTCAGATGGAAATGTGGTATATGAGGGCGATTTTAGTATAGCAGGAGTGCCGGGTAAGGCTTCACCGGTAAAACTCAAATTTGTAAATCCGGCGGGAACATTGGGAAAGGGATTGCTGCCCACAGGAAATGCAGTTGATGTACTGGAAGTTCCGGGACTGGGAAATGTAGAAGTTTCCATTATTGATGCGGCAAACCCTCTTGTGTTTGTGAAGGCGGAGGACATAGGACTTACGGGAAAGGAACTTCCGGATGCTGTGAATGCAGATGATGAAGTACTTGCTTTATTGGAAAAGATTCGGGGACTTGCGGCAGTGAAGCTGGGATTGATTGACGATTACCAGAAATCCGCCTGGGAGACTCCTGGAATTCCCAAAATGGCATTTGTAGCTCAGCCCAAAGAGTATAAGACCATGGATGGAGAGACTGTGACACAGGAAAGTATTGATTTGGTCTCCAGAATGATGTCTATGCAGAAAGCACATCCCAGCTATGCCATGACGGGTGCCATGTGTACTGCAGCAGCGGCTGTGGTTCCCGGCAGCATAGTGAATCAGGTGTGTTCAGAACATATGGATACGCAGTATATACGAATTGGACATCCCGGTGGTATATTAGAATGCGGGGTTGACTTTCAGCAGCATAATAAGATTCCTGAAATCAAAGATACGTTTGGATTTCGCACTGCGAATCTGATTATGGAAGGGGTAGCAAGAGTACGGTTTTAGCCGGAACAAGAATCGCTATTTAAAATGTGTGGAGGAAATATTATGAGTCTTTCAATTATTTCGCTTATTGTGCTTGTAGTGGTAGTGGCAA
>ERZ1106983.1662-NODE-1662-length-18317-cov-3.111653_pt1 | contig 18317 bp, 18 predicted proteins | sample MGYA00403693_ERZ1106983 | MGnify/ENA primary metagenome ERZ1106983 (study PRJEB35170, sample SAMEA104062420) | human gut metagenome | biome: human gut; feature: human-associated habitat; material: faeces | place: Denmark | collected 2012-07-13 ...
GAAAGCGGTCTTGTGTTTGTAAACGGCAAACTGATCACCTCCAATGGATATGAGCCAAAAGAAGGCGATATTATTTCCGTTCGCAGCAAAGGACGCTTTATCTATGATGGTGTATCCAGACAGACAAAGAAAGGACGCCTTGGTGTCCGCATTCGAAAATACGTATAAACAATAATACATTTGGAGAGGATTTAACTATGGCAGAAGAAAAATTACTTGTAAAACGTGACGGGGAGTTCTGTTATCCCATTTATTTTGAAAATGACTTTTCTTTTCTTTCACAGGCCCTAACAGACGAAGGTCTTGCAGGGAAAAGCATGTGTATTGTTTCAGATTCCACAGTAGCACCTCTCTATGCAGACCAGGTGAAAGCAGAGCTTTTGAAAGTATCCGATCATGTATGCCAGTTCACTTTCCCCGCAGGAGAAGCACACAAGAATCTTGATACCGTACAGGATCTTTTCCAGTGCCTTATTGAGAATGGGCTTGACCGCAAAAGTCTGGTGGTTGCTCTTGGAGGCGGAGTAACAGGAGACTTATCCGGCTTCGGTGCTGCAGCCTATCTTCGCGGAATTGATTTTATCCAGATTCCTACCACGCTTCTGGCACAGGTTGACAGCAGCGTAGGAGGTAAAACAGGTGTTGACTTCCTTCAGTACAAAAACATGGTAGGAGCTTTCCATCAGCCCCGCCTTGTATATATGAATATGAGTACCCTGCAGTCTCTTCCGAATCGGGAATTCACCTGTGGAATGGGTGAAATTCTTAAGACAGGACTGATCTGCGATGAAGAGTTCTTCCGTTTTGTATGTAAGAATCAGCCTGAGATCAGTAAATTGGATCTGAGTATGCTTTCCAGAATGATCCGCAGATGCTGCGAGATCAAGGCAGGTGTGGTAGAGCGTGATCCGAAGGAGCAGGGAGAACGTGCACTTTTAAATCTTGGTCACACAGTCGGACATGCAGTCGAAAAAATGAAAAACTTTCAGCTGCTTCATGGACAGTGTGTTGGAGTCGGTCTGATCGCTGCCGCTTATCTTTCCATGCAGAGAGGATTATTAACAGAAGAAGAATACGAAGAGATCAGAAAAGGGTGCCATTCTTATAATCTTCCTCTTTCTGTTGATTCACTGAATGCCGGGGATGTCCTGGCAGCAACAAAAAAAGACAAAAAAATGGAAGCCGGTCATATTAAATTTATCCTTATGGACGGGATCGGTAAAAGTTTTATAGACAAAACTGTCACAGATGAAGAACTGCTCCAGGCAATCCGGGAGATTCTGATATGACAGCTGTTTCCTCCGTATCTTCATGTATGCACTGGATCAGAGGCTGTATTATTATCCTTTTGCTGACAATCCTGGATCAGGGAAGTAAATCTCTTGTTCTGGCACAACTGAAAGATCAGCCTGATATCTCTCTCATTCCAGGAGTTCTTCAATTACGGTATCTCGAAAATCGTGGAATGGCCTTTGGATTGTTTGAAGGTAAAATTCCGGTGTTTGTGATTTTGTGCCTTTTGTTTTTTGGTGTATTTATCTATGTATATGCCAGAATCCCGAAAAACAGATATTATCTGCCGCTGTCAGTAACTGCACTGGTAATGGTTTCCGGTGCTCTTGGAAATTTTATTGACAGAGTATGCAGAGGCTATGTTGTGGATTTTATCTATTTTTCACTGATTGATTTTCCGGTATTTAATATAGCGGATATGTATGTGGTATGCAGTGGCATATTACTTGTTATGCTGGTGTGTTTCAGATACAAAAATGATGAAGATTATGACTTCTTAAGAATAAAAAAGGATTAGTATTATGGAAATTCTTAATTATCAGGTTTCTGACGGTCAGTCCGGTATCCGGATTGACCGCTATCTTTCTGAAATGAACGAAGAACTGTCACGTTCTTATATTCAAAAGCTGCTTAAAGAGCAGAAAATAACCGTCAATGGTTCTACTGTAAAAGCCAACTACAAAGTTCAGGAAGGAGATGAAATCTCCGTAGCAGTTCCTGACATAAAAGAGCCGGATATACTTCCGGAAGATATCCCTCTGGATATTCTTTATGAAGATGATGATGTACTTATTGTAAATAAACCAAAGGGGATGGTGGTTCATCCCAGTGCCGGACATACTTCCGGAACATTGGTAAATGCTATTATGTTTCACTGTAAGGACAATCTGTCGGGGATCAATGGTGTTCTGCGTCCTGGTATTGTCCACAGAATCGATAAGGATACCACAGGTGCACTTCTTGTATGCAAGAATGATAATGCACACCGCAACCTGGCAGAACAGTTAAAAGAGCATTCTATCAGGCGTAGATACCGGGCAATCGTAGCAGGAGTACTGAAAGAAGACGAAGGGACGATCGAAGGTCCCATCGGGCGCCATCCGATTGACCGCAAAAAGATGGCTGTCAACTATAAAAACGGCAAGGATGCTGTCACACATTATAAAGTTCTGGAACGTTTCAAAAATGCCACTTATGTGGAATGCCGTCTGGAAACAGGCAGAACGCATCAGATTCGTGTGCATATGACAAGTATCGGTCATCCACTTCTGGGTGATGAAGTGTACGGTTCCGGTAAGAATCCTTATCATCTGCAGGGACAGACGCTTCATGCAATGATTCTTGGCTTTGTTCATCCATCAACGGGCGAATATATGGAGTTTACAGCTCCTTTACCTGAATATTTCGTTAAATTATTAGAAAAATTACGAAAGTAGTTTGCATTTTTTTGGAAATATTGTATAATATGTCTATCGAATATGTAACAGAAGGGAGTGCAGACTATGAATAGTACGAGTTCAATTATTACAATTGGTCGTGAGTACGGCAGTGGAGGAAGACAGATAGGTCAGGAAGTTGCCAAATATTTTGGTATTAAATGTTATGATAAAGAACTTCTCGAACATGCAGCAAATGAAAGCGGTATCTGCAAAGAACTTTTTGAGAATCATGATGAAAGACCAACTAACAGCTTTTTATATTCTCTGGTCATGGATACCTACTCATTTGGTTATTCTTCTTCAGGATTTACAGATATGCCTATGAACCACAAAGTATTTCTTGCACAGTTTGACGCAATCAAGAAACTGGCCTCCGAAGGTCCATGCGTTATGGTCGGAAGATGTGCAGATTATGCGTTGTCAGAGTATAAAGACTGTTTCAGTGTATTTGTACATGCAGATACAGACTGGAGGATTAACCGTCTTTCACAGAAACATAATAAAACTGCAAAAGAAGCAAAAGACATGATCAATAAGACAGACAAGAGCCGTTCCAGTTACTATAATTACTACACCAATAAGAAATGGGGTGCTGCTTCAAGCTACAATCTCTGCGTAGACAGCAGCAAACTTGGAATTGATGGTGCAGCAAAAGCAATCATTCAGGCAATTGAGATTTTTGATTCCATAAAAAATAAATAGGATTATATTTTTACAGATACTTTACCACATCCTTGGTAAAGTATCTGTTTTTTGGATGAATTTATAACAGTCTTTTCAATTCATTCCAGATTGCCTGCGGCAATGGAATTTTGGCTTGTATGCCTCGGGATAGTGGTGTATGAACAGTAACAAGACTGCTATAATTTTTTTTAATATATATTAAATTTTCATGACATTTGTCAAAATATATGCTATAATCATACCATGTTAAAAAGGAGGACATTATGAAATTTCGTTGGGACAACCGATATTTACACTGGGGTGTAACCGCTTTTCTGGTAATTGCCGCCAGTATGCTGTTTTATTATGGCATATTTCACATGAAAACTCTGATCGTGGGAATCAAAACTTTTCTGGGAATTATGGCGCCTATTATCTATGGTGTAATCCTTGCTTATATTCTCAGTCCGCTGATCAATCTCTTTGAGCAGAAGTTGATCTATCCGCAGCTGGAAAAGCATAATATTAAGTTACAGAAAAAAGGAAAACGGGCTATTCGATGGGGATGTGTCCTTTTTTCCATGTTCCTGTTCTGGATTATCATTTACGCATTACTGATGATGGTGCTTCCTCAGTTGATCCGAAGTATCATGAGTATTATTTACAGTTTTCCGTACTATATAAAAGTTATTGAAAAGTGGCTCAATTCATTTGTTGAGCATGGATGGAAACTGAATCCTGAAATGCTCGATATGATCAACCAGTACTCTGCAAAAGCACAGGAATATCTTACTACCGATATTCTTCCGCAGATGCAGGATATGCTCAAAAATGTTTCAGCAGGTATTTTTGATATCCTGATCTTTATGAAGAATTTTCTGATCGGTGCCATTGTAGCTTTGTATGTACTTGCAGACAAAGAGAAATTTGTTGCCAAAAGCAAAATGATGGTATATGCTATATTGCCTCATAAATGGGCAAATATGCTTATACGCGTTATGCGTTTTACAGACAAGACTTTTGGTGGTTTCATATACGGAAAACTTCTGGATTCTGCTATTATTGGAATTTTGTGTTATTTTGGAATGTTGCTTTTGGATTTGCCGTATCCAATTCTTATCAGTGTAATTATCGGTGTGACAAATGTCATTCCGTTTTTTGGTCCTTACATCGGAGCCATTCCATGTATTTTGCTTATTTTAGTAGTAGATCCCATAAAAGGTCTGTATTTTGCAATTTTTATCCTGCTTCTTCAGCAGTTTGATGGAAATATCCTTGGTCCGAAAATTCTCGGAGACTCTACCGGACTTTCCAGTTTTATGGTTATTGTTGCCATCATGATCGGGGGCGGTCTCTTTGGGGTTCCGGGAATGATTGCAGGAGTTCCTGTATTTGCCGTACTTTATGCTCTGATCTGGAGACTGATCAATCATTCTCTTAATGACAAAAAAATGCCGGCAGAAGAGGAGACATATATAAATATTGACTGTCTGGATGAACAGACAGGTGAAGTACTTCCTCTTTGCAAGGAAGAAAAACACAAGGTTTCACCGGAAGAACTGGAAGCGAGAAAAAATAATTTCTTTATGAAAATATGGAATCCGCTTTCCGGACTGGTCATAACCATATGGAAATATCTCCTGCGGATTTTAAACATAATATGGGGATATATCAAAAAAGCAGGGATTTTCCTGAAGAACAGATATGTTGAATTAAAGAATAAACGAGAGAAAAATAAGTAAACCTTCACAGTTACAAAAAACACACACACAGGAGTTACTATGAAGAAAAAAAAGTTATATTTGACAGCTTTTCTTTTGGTTCTGGCACTGGCTCTGCAGGGTGGAATCTTTTCCGGTTTCTCTGTACCGGTTCAGGCTGCAGCAACTTCCAAAAAGCAGACAGGATTTGTGAAAAAAAACGGAAGCTGGTACTATTACGATAAGAATGGAAAAAAAGCTACCGGCTGGTACAAAAGTGCTGCAGGAAATCAGTACTATTTCGGAAAGACCGGTGCAGCCAAAGCCGGAATTCTGACCATCAGTGGAAAAAAGTACTGTTTTAATGAAAAAGGTAAAATGCTTACTACCTGGCAGACAGTAAATGGAAAAACGTATTTCTTTGATGAAAAAAAAGGATATATGCATACCGGATGGGTAACTACAGCTGCAGGGAATAAATACTATTTCTGGAATGACGGGGTGATACGATCCGGTTTCCATAAAGTAAATAATGTATATTACTGCTTTAATGAAAAAGGAAAAATGTATAAAAACTGTTTTCGCAAAAGCGGGAATTCCACCTATTATCTTCAGGCCAATGGCACTATGGCAAAAGGTCGTCTGAAAGTAAAGGGAAGCTGGTATTCCTTTAACAGAAATACCGGTCAGCTGGTCAGAAGCGGATGGTATAAAGAAACAGACGGTTCTTATTATTATGCAGCTTCAAATGGTAAACTTGTCAAAGGCTTCTATAAACCGGATTCCTATTATCGGTATTTCAGGAAATCAGATTGTAAACTGGTTACGGGATGGCAGACGATCAACGGACACAAGTATTATTTTAAGAAAACTAATGGAATCCGTTACGATGATATTATCCTGAAATCGTCATCTGGGAAAAGATATTATTTTGAGTCTGACGGAAAACTTGCCAGCAGTAAGTGGATCACGAAAAAAAGTGCTCATTATTATGCGAAATCAGATGGGGTGCTGGCCTCTGGATGGCTGACAGTAGACGGAAAGAAATATTATATGAATCCTTCTACATGTGAACGTGAAAGTGGGTGGGTTACTGTAGATGGAGAGAAGTATTACCTGAGTTCCTCTACAGGTGCTCTGGTTACAAATCAGTGGATTGATGATAATCATTATGTTGGAGAAGATGGTTCTCTTATTCCTGACTATCAGAACGGAGTTTCTTTCCGGTGGCCTTTAAGCTCCGGTTATTCCTATATCAGCAGTTATTTTGGAAACAGGGAATCTCCGGGAGGAGTCGGTTCTACCAATCATAAAGGAATTGACATTCCTGCTCCTACAGGAACACCGATTTATGCGGCAGCATCAGGAACCATTGTTGCCATGCTTTCACCGGCAGCGTCAGGCGGTGCCGGATATTATACCAAGATCAATCATGATGGAAAGGGACTTATCACAGAATATATGCACCAGTCTAAATTTAACCCAAATCTGAGTGTAGGAGATAAGGTCAAAAAAGGTGATATCATCGGATATGTAGGAAGCACCGGGAACAGCACCGGTTCTCATCTTCATTTTGGGGTTATGGTTAATGGGGTAAATCAGAATCCTCTGAATTATGTGAAGAGACCGTCATAATTAACCGGTTTCAGACACACTCTAGTACATCGTTTCGCAGACAAGCGAGTGGTATAGTTATTTTCATTTTATAAATATATAAAAAAGGATATATGGTATATGAAGGAAGAATCAGAAAAAACATACACTTATTACAGAAAAGCGCAATATCATGAAACAGACCAGATGGGCATTATCCATCACTCTAATTATGTAAAATGGATGGAAGAGGCCAGGATTGGATATATGAGCCGGATGGGTTTCAGCTATAAGAAAGTAGAAGAGTTGGGAGTGATCTCCCCTGTTGTGGAAATTTCAGTTGCATATAGAAAGCAGGTTTTCTTCGATGATGAAATCCGGATCCGCGTTGGCATTAAGCAGTATAATGGAATTTCTCTGGAATTTAATTATGAATTTTTTAATGCGAGCAGAAATGAAATCTGCACAACCGCTTATTCCAGACATTGTTTTCTAAAAGATGGGAAACTGATCGCTCTCAAAAAAGAGCTTCCGGAATTGAATCGCATTATTACAGATTGTCTGTAAAACTAATGACTTTGGAAAATCACGCATAGTAGTGATCAAATCCCGGTTGGGACAGCCTATAGCGGCTTTTTCGGGAGATGACGTGTACTGGGAAGTTCCGGAAGACCTTCCAAAAATGACGAAACTTATGTATGGTTGACGGAAAAGCCTTGTATATACATCGGGCAAACTACCAGATTATTGACAAAAAATTGCTGTAGAAAAAAATTTAAATTGAACGCTAAGTAATTCAATCAATGTTTTTGGCATGAAGGCAGAAAAAAATTATTATTTGATAAATACAAACAATTAGCACGCAAAAATAAATCCGGAAACAATAAATGGATGTGCTGGTTGGCAACAATAAGATAACATAAAAACATACGAAAGTAGTATGTTTTTATGTTATCTACATCTATACGACAAACGCGAGTTTTTCATATAGATGTAGGCTGCAGCTGTCTTTGCGCTGTAATCGTTTATTGACAAAGGCATTTTCTCTGCAATTATTAATCATTATCAACTTTGATGATTTATATGTCTTAAATATTCTCAACAATATTCTTAACATTAAGAAGGTATAAAATAATTTTTTTAAGGAGATTTTTTATGGATAAATATATTGATAATTATAATGACAGCAAGAAAGTCACTTACCACGAACAGACCGATATTTCAAATATTTTGAAGCTTCGAGCTGTTTTGAAAACACTGCCTGATTTCTGCAAGGATTATTTTCGTGCTATGGATCCGCTTACTACTACCAAAACACGAATTTCCTATGCGTATGATATCCGGGTGTTTTTCCGCTTCCTGATTGAGGAAAATCCATATTATATCCGAATCTTTTTTCAGTTTCTCCTGGATGAAAATCCTGCCTTTAAGGACTATTCCATGAAAGATTTTACCGTTGATGTTCTGGATCAGCTTAAAGCTATAGATATCGAGGAATATCAGGAATATCTTAAAGTATATAAAAATGGTGATAAAACAGAAACCAATGGTGAACGTGGACTGAAAAGAAAAATTTCTGCATTGAGAAGTTTTTATGCATATTATTATAAACATGAATTTATCCAGACAAACCCAACTGTTCTTGTAGATGTTCCGAAAACTCATGAAAAAAATATTATACGTCTTGATGCTGATGAAGTTGCCATGTTATTGGATCATATAGAGCACTGCGGCGATGAGCTTACCGGACAGAAACGTGTTTATTATGAAAAAACCAAGGAGCGTGATCTTGCCATCGTTACTCTCCTGCTTGGTACCGGGATTCGTGTATCTGAATGTGTAGGACTTGATGTTGAAGATGTTGATTTTAAAAATAATGGGATTAAAGTCACCCGAAAAGGTGGAAATGAAATGGTTGTATATTTTGGACATGAGGTAGAAAAAGCTTTGAAAAAGTACTTGGAAGTTCGTAAGAATATCGTTCCTGTAGCAGGGCATGAACACGCTCTCTTCTACTCTACCCAGCGAAAAAGGATTGGCATCCAGGCTGTTGAAAATCTGGTAAAAAAATACGCAGGTGCCATTACGACCACAAAAAAAATCACACCACACAAGCTTCGCAGTACTTACGGTACTACTTTGTATCAGGAAACAGGCGATATTTACCTTGTAGCCGATGTATTAGGTCACAGAGATGTAAACACCACAAAGAAACATTATGCAGCTATGGATGATGCAAGACGTCGTAAGGCGGCCACAGCGGTGCATTTACGCGAAGATTAAAAACATAAAAAGATAAGTATGAAAAATGACAGATATGTCTCTGGAGTTTTGTATAGACTTTAAAAACAGACATAAGACATATCTGTCACATACTTGATTCTGTTTGGGTTATGATATGTTTTCCAGAATTCTATTTACTAACTGTTAAAGCTATTTTTATTTATCAAAATCAGTTTCAAATACGCCTTCCGGAGTACGTATTGTCAGTAACCCAAGATTGAATTCATCATCCATTACAGTAATATGATATTCAAAAATAACATCATCTTCAACCTTGGAAAGTAAAACGTAAGAGCCATTTTCTTTTCCTTCAATTTGGTCGCAGATATCTCCGTAAACCATTTCACCGGAAATTGCTCTTGGATATCCTGCATCTTTAATTTTTTGCTCAATTATTCTGTATAATTCTTCCATATATCTCTCATCTCCTAATATTTATTGTTTTTCCATGATAACAGGTATGCTTACAAAATGCAATAAAAAGGATATCTGCTGAAAATATCTTAACAGGTATCCTTTTTATTTATGTTATGTAGTTTTTAGTATTAATAATAAAAGATGGTTATAAAGCTACACTGATCTTACCATGGAGCGCTTCAGGAATCTCTTCTTTGTCTAAAGATACGCTAATTACAAAAGTAACATTAAATTGTTTACCAATCTCATCTAACTGTCCCAGAGTACCTGTAATGTCTTTATCTTCCAATTTTGCTACCTTAAGGAAACTGTCAAGATAAATCTGCTCAAGATCGTGATCCTGAGAAATAATACCACAGATGAAACCTACGAATTCATCTGCATTCTTCAATGGATAAGAGGAGACGTCGATAAGACGTACCTTATTGTTAAGCTCATACATATGTTTGGTACTCTTGTCAAGGTAAACAATGCTTCCGTTGGCTTCTTTCACCGCACCGTTTACTCTGTCTAAGAGCACTTTTGTTTTGCCTTTGCCTTTCTTTCCTACGATCAGTTCAACCATGATGTTTTCCTCCTTAGACAATATGATATTAAATTTTTACCAAAACCTTGTTTAATATGTTTCATATTATAGTATAATTTTTCTAAATTTTCAAGAGTTTTTTTAATATTTCTGTCTATTTTTCTCAATTGTGGCTACGATTCATAAACCGACTGACTAGTTTATATTCTGCAAAAGGGACGACATCTGCTCATACAGCTCGTCTTTTGTGGAGGCACCCATTACAATGGAAATGTACGGCTTTCCATAAGCATTCTGGCTCAGCAACGCCAGACAGTTGCCTGCATTGTCCGTAGTACCGGTCTTTCCACCCAGAATAGTCACATTCTTAGGAGGGGTAGCTTCTCCTGTGAGATAATGGTCTGTGGCAAGTAATGTGGTACTTGCACTGCTTCCGTCCGCATGAGTATATTCTACGGTATAAGATCCGGACTGTGTGATCTGAGTAAACTCCGGATAATTCAAAGCTTCCTTTAGCATCAGATAGATATCATAGGGAGTGGTATAATGGTTTTCGTCCTGCAGTCCATGAGGATTGGTAAAATGGGTTCCGGTACAGCCAAGCTCCCTGGCATAACTGTTCATCATCTCCACAAACCCATCTGTAGAACCACCCACATGCTCTGCAATAGCCGCTGCTGCGTCATTACCTGAATAAACCAGCAGACAATGAAGAAGCTGATCCATAGTCACCTGGTCACCTGCCCAAAAGCCGCAAACCTGTGAACCCTCCTCCAGATTCAGATTCTCCTGTGTAATGGTTACTACATCATTCATATTTCCATATTTCAGTGCCAGCATAGCTGTCATGATCTTGGTGATACTTGCTGGGTATACCTTTTGAAGTGCCTGTTTGGAATAAAGCACCTTTCTGTCATCCAGATCCAGAAGAAGTCCTTTCTGGTTTTCCCCAAGGGAAACACCATCCATAGGAACATCTGATACGACCACACACAGATTCTTAGCAAAACCATCAGCTCTCAGGCTGTCTAAGTCTGTAATTCCACCAGAAAACTCTCTGGAAGCTACATATGCCTCCTCCAGCTTATCAAAAACAGTTCCATTTCGGAGAACATAAATTGCACCGATCCCAGTACCGCCAAGCACAACAAAAAGCAACAGTAAAAGAACAGTATTTCTGATCCTCTTTCTTCTGGAGCTTCGAAATCTTGCCTGTTTACGTCTTGAGTTCTTCTTTTTTGCGGCTGTCATAAATATTCCTCTTTCTTATCAATTTCTTTTCTCTTAAGTTCTTTATTATAAGTACTGCTCTGCAGACCTACATTCATCACAAGCCCCATACCGATAAACAAGCTGACCAGGGAAGTCAGACCATAACTTACAAAAGGAAGAGGCGTACCAGTATTAGGTGCCAGTCCAGTAGCAACGCAGATATTCAAAAAACTCTGTATAGCTACCACACTGCCAATTCCGCAGCAGATAATCTTCCCGGCCAGATCCTTGGCCCTAAGGCTCATCCTGATACATTCAACTGAAATCAACAGCAATAATACGACCAAAGTTGTACATCCTATAAATCCATACTCCTCTCCGGCAACTGCGAAAATAAAGTCGGTCTGGTTCTCTGCAACAAAGTTTCCGGCATTTACAGAAGAAACCTGGTCATCCCCGGTAAGTTTTTTTCCAACCAGTTCTCCGGAGGCAATCGCCGTCTTCGAGTTATTCTGCTGTTCAATATCCTCCTGGTATTCCTCGTTTTCCGGATAAAGGAAAGACATAATACGTGTTCTCTGATAATCCTTGATCAAAGTCTGATCCGGCTGCACAACAATAGACAAAAATATGATCAGAAGGGGAACCGCGATCAGGATCGCACCTCCGATGATCTTGTAGCTCAGTCCTGCTATATACAGCAGAATACAGAAAATAATGGTTACCGTAATGGTATTTTTCATATCCGGCTGTGCATAAATAAGAGCCAATGGAACAGCCAGAAGGAGCACTGATTCTGCCAACACTCTGAAAGTATTGATATCATCTTCATGATCCATAAAAAACTTGGCAAAAAACAGAATAATAATAACCTTGGAAAGCTCGGTAGGCTGAAAACGGAAACCACCGATATCCAGCCATCTGGACGCACCTCCTGCCTCACTTCCGAACAATCGTACACCAATAAGCATAAGCAGATTAAACCCATACATGATCCACTGGAAATTCAATATCCAGGAATAATCCATTAACGATAAGATCACCAGCAACACAAGCCCCATCACAACGCCCAAAAGCTGTTTGTTTCGAAGATCTGGCGACGCACTTGCTACCAGCTGCACTCCAAACAGACTGATCGCAGTCAGAAGGATCACTAGTTTAAAATTGTAAAAACGTAGCTTATACTGTTTAATCATAAATTTATCTGTCCTTTTTCGTCAACACAGGAATATACGCCATTAAAACAGGCGGTTCCTGTGATATCTGTATTTTCACTTTAGTTTCCTCTATGGTCACATACTTCTTTACTGTATGTACCAGGTCACTTTTTAACATTTTCATCATCTGCGGAGAGCATTCTATGCGTTCTGAGATAAGAAGAAGTTTCATCCTGTCGCGAGCATATCCTGCTGAACGCCTTCTTTCATTAAAAAAGGTCTTCATGCAAAATCCCTCCATTCCAGAGTATTAGTTGACATAACATTATTACAAGCAACCAACATGCTATTTTGCGTAACTAATTATTACCTGAATATCAATGTCTTTTAAACAGTCTTGAAAACATACCTTTCTTCTGTCTGAGTTCTGCAAAGGGAACTTCCTCTCCCATAAGCCGTTTGCAAATATTTTGGTATTCCTCCTCCGCCTGAGAATTTTTACCAGAAAGAGGCTCACCCTGATTGGTTGCTATTACAATCTGCTCGTCATCTAAAAGAGTTCCAATCAGATCTACAGCCAGAATCTCTGTTACATCATCCACAGACATCATATCGCCCCTGGCGATCATGTCAGGACGAAGACGGTTGATGATCAGATGGATATCCCGCAGATCATTTGCTTCCAAAAGACCAATGATACGATCCGCATCGCGAATTGCAGATACCTCCGGTGTCGTCACTACAAGAGCTTTATCCGCACCTGCAATGGCATTCTTAAATCCCTGCTCAATTCCAGCCGGACAATCCAGCAATATATAATCAAACTCTTCTCGCAGATCATCCGTCAGTTTGATCATCTGTTCCGGTGATACGGCAGTTTTATCCTTGGTTTGCGCAGATGGCAGCAGATAGAGCTCCGGATGGCGCTTGTCCTTGATCAGAGCCTGTTTCAGACGGCAGCTTCCATTCACCACATCTACCAGATTATACACGATCCGGTTCTCCAACCCAAGCACAACATCCAGATTACGAAGACCAATATCCGTATCCACAACCACGGTTTTCTTTCCCATCATAGCCAGACCAGTTCCTATATTGGCAACTGTAGTGGTTTTTCCTACACCGCCTTTTCCGGATGTAATCACAATGACTTCACTCATAGTTACAATTTCCTCCCTGAAAAAATTTCCATTCTTCTGGTATTCTCCTGTATGGTAGTTTCAGTCATTCGAAGTGTCACTGGTATCACTTGCCGCAACACCGGTAAGAATAGACTTTTCATCAGTTAATTCAAAGATATATTTAAAAATATCATCAGCTGCAAGACACGCATTACCGGAAGTATATCCATTCTCAATACGCACTGCAATCGCATATTCAGGATCTGAAGCCGGGGCATATCCCATAAACATACCATGGTTTGGATGATAAACATTTAGCTCGGCTGTACCGGTTTTACCTGCCACATCCACGCCAAGTCCGTCAAACTGTCTGTGAATCTGTACTACCCGGTACATTCCGTCGTGAATATCATCCCACACATTCTGTGATACATCAACTGTATTAATGATATCCGGCTCATATTTTTTTAAAGTATTACCCTTGGAATCTGTCTGTCTGTCAAGTAAAGTCAGATCATAAACATTTCCACTGGTAGCGATCGCTGTTGCATAACGTGCCAGCTGACTGGTGGTATAAGCATTGGTACCCTGTCCGATATAAGACGGGACTGCGTAGGAATCTGACACATGAGGTGCGGATTCTGTGATCTCGATACCTGTTTTCTTATCCAGACCAATCTCTGAAGCATATTTTTGCAGTACACTCAGGCTTCGGTTTTCTGAAAAGTTTCCGTCTGCATCCAGACCAAGTTTAAAACCAACCATGTTGAAATAATAGTTACAGGACTGCTCAATCGCCTCCCTGATCTCGATCTCTCCATGTCCCTGTTTGTTCCAGCAGTTGATCGGAGGTGTTACAAGATCAAAGGAGCCGGTACAGTTAATGTATGTTCCGTCATCGATCACTCCTTCAGACATTCCGGCAATTGTAGACAGAATCTTAAATGTAGAACCCGGTGCTGCTGTCTGCTGGGTTGCTTTATTGAAAAACGGACTGGATTTATCTGTAGATAATTTCGCATAATAATCCGTATCCATGTTATTTACCAGACGGTTATTGTCATATCCCGGGTAGGATACGCATGCAAGAACATCCCCTGTTTTGACATCTGTGATTACTGCAGAAGCAGAACATGGCTCCAGCGCAAGCTGTGCAGGTTCTATTTCGAGAGTATAAATTTTATTGATCATAAAGTCATAAGCTGTCATGGAGCCGGAGGCCAGTGCCTCGTAACTGCCATCATCTTTTGATAAAACTCCCTGTTCATACAGCACCAGACAGATCTCGCTTCCGGAAATGGTGTCCTCCTGAAGCATATACTTATATAGAAGTTTTGAGAAATTGGTGTCTTTTTTAAGATAATCGATCAGATAATCTGTAAGAGCCTGATATACTTCATCGGAATCCAGATAATCTCCTTCTGTAGAAAATTTGGAAATATCGATCCAGTTCTGACTTGCCGCATATGTCAGATAATCTTTCAGACTGATATCTTTATCGGTTGTCCATTTCTGATAAGTACTGTCAGAGGTATCAATGGCATTCTTTGAGATAATCCCCAGCGTATCTCTGAGAAGATCATCACAGATATAAGTAAGATATTCCTGGATCTGATCATCTTCATCTTTTACGGTCGGTGGATTCTCAGCTGTCAGCCTGTTAGTTATTGTATCAAAAACCTGTTGCTGTTTCTGTTGAAATTTGGCATATAAATTTTTTTCTGTATCGGAAGCGTTGGCATCACTGAATTTATTGATATCGATGACACTGTTGGCAATCAGGGCATTATATACATCATAGATCGGTATTTTAATCTGTGCAGCATCATTTACACTGAAATCATAGGTTTTGGATGCTTCAATCTTGGATAAAAGGATTCCGGCAACTCTCTGTTTCAGGATCTGGTAGATAGCGGACTGCCAGCTGCTGTCTATGGTAAGATAGGTGTCATTACCTGCGACAGGTTCTACTCTCGTGCTGTCGTCAATCTTAAGTACTTTGCCAAGGTTATCGACAGTGACAGTTTCTTCACCGTCTGTTCCCTGAAGAGATGTTTCCATATATTTCTCAATTCCCGATTTACCGATGATCGCATCATTTGAATAATCAGGATTCTTCTGTCTCAGTTCTTCAAGCTCTTCTGAAGAAGCCTGTCCCGTATAACCAAGAATTGGTCCCATGCTTGCATCATCAATGTATTTGCGGACAGAATCCTCTACAATGTCAATTCCCTGAAGCTCCGGCTGATCTTCTCTGATTGCAGCTACAGATTTTTCGCTTATATTTGAAGCAATCGTAACGGCCATGTACTTCTTGAAACTGTTAGTGCTCAGTGCATAGCGGATTTTGGAAAGCTCAAGTATATCCTGCTTTGACAGGTTCTCCGGAAGTCCATGGGATGTCAGTTCTTCTTTGGTATAAGCATTATCGCCGTAAAGAACAATGGAAAATCCCTCTTTTCCGCTCATAAACTCGATCATCTGATCTGCAGTGGCATTTTTCTGTTTTTTTGTCAGGTTATCAATCAACGGTTCTCCGTAAATATCCGCACGAAAACGGTTCAGAGTAAATCCCTCATCAACATCAAAAGCATAATTCCCGCTCTCATCCAAAACAATATGGAAGCCGGTACTGATGGAATCCCCGTTGGACTCAAGGATTTTCAGGACTTTATAGGCAATCCCGTTCAGTGTAAGATTCTTTTCTCTGGTAGAATCATAAGTTCCATTATCCTCAAAGGTAACAGAATAAGCCAGCACATTTGTTGCCAGCTCCTCACCATTTCTGTCATAGATATTGCCACGCGTACTTTTGATCACACGTTTTTTTGTTGTTCTTGATTCAAATTTGCTGATATAAGCCTCTCCCTGGATGATCTGCAGTTCAAAAAGCTGACGGACCAGAGTGGCTGACATAAATACAAAAACCAGTACCAGTATTGTGGTACGTTTTATTCGTATCTTTTTAAAAAATCTTTTTATTTTAGTACCCAAATAGACTCACTTTCCTTCATTGATGGATTCTTCATGAAATGATAATTAATATAATGAAATACCCGGTAAACAATCAGTGTAAGGATCACTGTATAAAAAATCTCCGGTAAAATAATCCGGTATAAATAGGTTCCGAGCCCCAGACGTCCCCTGAGCAGAAACTGCAATGCATAGACAGAAAGTCCGTACAGTAAATCCCCGATACCTGCAAGCATAACCGGAACCTTTATGTCATCATCATAGCAGATCCTGTGGGCATATCCGCTTAAAAAGCCAATATACATATAGATCAGAGCGTAGAAACCAAACACAGAGCCATAGAACATGTCTACCAGAAATCCACAGAAAAATCCTGTCCACAGTCCACTTTTTCTTCCGCGCATCAGCCCCATGGATATACACAGGATCAGGATCAGATTCGGCGTGATAGAACCGATGGATATCACATGAAGAAGAGTACACTGAAGAAGAAAACTGATCAGGATCATAAAAAATAACGCTATCTTACTCTTCATTTGCAGTCGCCTCCTGAGCTGCCTGAGCATTGTCATTAACAGAATCCTGTTTATTTACTGTAATGACAAGTACATTTTTCAGATGCTGGAAATCTACAGGTGTGACAATGGTACCTGTTTTGGTCAGATTGTTGCTGTTTTGTTCCACCTCACTGACGTATCCGATAAACAGTCCCTCTACATATTTCTCACTGATATTGGAGGTAACGATGCGTTCCCCCACTGTTACTTTATTATTCTGGTCATACAACTGGCTGAAGCTTAATTTACCCTCATCGATGAGTTCCAGATCTCCTTCCACCACACAGTTATCCTGTGTGCTGACAGTCATGGCACTGACATTGCTGCTGTCATCGATAATGGAACGTACAGTCGCCCAGTGAGTTCCGACCTCTGTCACGATCCCGACCAGACCTTTATCTGCAAGTACATTATTATCCACACGAATGCCGTCTGCAGATCCCCGGTTGATCATAAAGGTATCATACCAGTTGCCCGGATCTTTGGATATGATTTCTGCAGCAATCTTTGGATATTCGGTATACTGCTGGTCAAGATTATACATCTGCTGTAATCTTACATATTCTGTCTGATCCTGGATCAGTTTATTGTTCTGTTCTGTGAGACTGTCTATCTGTGCCTTTAAATTTTCGTTCTCACTGAGGATTTCTTCTTTATCACGCATACGGTCCTGCATTCCTTTCAGAACTGAACTGATCCGATTGATGCTGTTTTCAAATGGAACGATCAGTATCCCGGCGGCATCCTGCAGCGGTGCAGTGGTTACGCCGGATGAAAAAGTGGCAGCAATACAGCTGACGCAGAAAATCGACATAATGACCAGAAGATGTTTACTTTTTAATTTAATCCTAAAATGTACTTTCTTTTTCAGGTTTTTCATTGATGCACCCCTAAAAATTATAGTTTTCTCTGCGTAACCGGTACTGTCCATTCACGCAGTTCTTTATTTCTGATTATTTTCTCCAGACCTGTAACTGCCGAGGTTTCATAAAAATCTGACAGATTAAAGGTGAATCCTGTATAACTGGCAAGGTATTTATCAATATAAGGAAGTCTGGTACTGCCTCCGGTTATGTAAATCCCCTGTTTCGCAATATGGTAGGAAATCTGGGGAGGAATTCGCTCCAGAAATGTTTTCATCTCTGCCGCAATCTCATTCAGACAGTTCATGATACCGTCATTTACCACATAAGAAGAAATGATTTCTTCTCTTGGCAGTCCGGAAATACAGTCAATTCCTACAACCTTACGTACTTCCTTTTTCGGATCACTGAGGCGTCCCATGACCATCTTAAGCCTCTTGGCAGTCCTTGTGCCAATCTGCAGATTATATCTTTTACGTATTTCACTGCAGACAGATTCATTCATCTGTCTGCCTCCCAG
>ERZ1106983.1665-NODE-1665-length-18279-cov-4.767230_pt1 | contig 18279 bp, 19 predicted proteins | sample MGYA00403693_ERZ1106983 | MGnify/ENA primary metagenome ERZ1106983 (study PRJEB35170, sample SAMEA104062420) | human gut metagenome | biome: human gut; feature: human-associated habitat; material: faeces | place: Denmark | collected 2012-07-13 ...
AGCCGTTGCCACACTGATCTTAATCCTGATCCTGTCATTTCAGACAGAAATCCAGGGCCGTGTGATCCAGCCCTATCATCTGACTCAGGTAATACCGTATGTGCTGGTATTGATCGGAGGAATTGTTGGGATCAATGTGTTTGTGGTATTGCTGACAGGAATCGTATCCGGAGCATTTATTATGCTGATCGGAGGACATACCACACCTGTAGAGATCCTGAAAAATATGGGATCCGGTGTATCCGGAATGTTTGAGACCTGTATGGTGGCGATTCTGGTAGCTGCCATGTGTGCGCTGATACGTGAGTATGGTGGATTCGATGCACTTCTTGGCTGGATCCATAAAATTTTCCGCGGAAAGAAAGGCGGACAGCTTGGAATGGGACTTCTGGTAGGAACTATGGATATTGCCACTGCCAATAATACAGTGGCGATCGTAATGGCAAACCCTATCGCAAAGGAAATGGCAGAAGAGTATGGGATTACACCGAGAAAGACAGCTTCCATACTGGATACTTTTTCCTGTGTTTTCCAGGGAGTGATTCCATATGGTGCACAGATGCTGGTTGCAATCTCAGCAGTGAATGAACTGGGTGGTGAGATTTCTGCATTTCAGATTATGCCGAAATTATTTTATCCCATGTTATTGCTGCTCAGCTCTCTGATCACAATTATGAGAGGTTCAGACCGTACAGGAGCTTAAAAGATTCCCCCTGCCGGAAGCTATATTTTTTTCAATTTCTTTCAAAAAATACTTGACCTTCCTCCTTGTGGAAGCAGTATAAAGGAAGCACAGACAGGGCAGTAGAGCAGCGGATCAGCTGTATCTGCTGTCAGGAAAGCAAGAGGTAGCAGTATGAAGATCAAACAGGTGGAAGAGCTGGTAGGCATCACCAGAAAGAATATCCGTTTTTATGAAGAGCAGGGTCTCCTGAATGTGGAGCGTGCAGAGAACGGATACCGGGAATATCATAGGGCAGATATTGCCAGACTTCAGGAAATCAAATTATTCCGGAAGATGGATATTTCCATAGAAGAGATGAGAGCTCTTTTTGAAAAGAGGAAAAGCCTGCAGGTCTGTCTGGAACAGCACCTGGGAGAACTGGAACGCCGCAGGGAGGGCCTTGTGAAAATGCAGGAAATGTGTGAGCGCCTAATCGCAGAACATCAGTCCCTGGATACCTTGAATGCCGAGAACTGTCTGGAAGAAATCGAGCAGATGGAGAAAGAGGGTGCAAGGTTTATGGATATAAAGAAAACAGATATCCGTAAGAAAAGAAGGACAGGAGCGATCATTGGAGCAGTAGTCATGATTTTGCTTATGGGATTTACCATAGGGCTTATGCTGTGGGCAAATACACAAGATCCCATACCGACCGGACTGCTGATATTCCTGATCGCCATACCGGTTGTGATCATCGGAGGAATCCTGGCAGCACTTGCAGGACGCATGAAAGAGATTGAAGGAGGAGAAGAGGATGAAGCTTCTAAGTATTGAATACATTCCGGGTGTAGAGTTTGAGGCACTGGGAATTGTAAAGGGAACAGTTGTACAGACAAAAAATGTAGGAAAAGATTTCATGGCAGGGATGAAGACCCTGGTAGGCGGGGAAATCACAGGTTATACGGAAATGCTCAATGAGGCAAGACAGATTGCCACCAAACGTATGGTAGATGAAGCCAAAGAGATGAATGCGGATGCTGTGATCGGTGTGAAATATGGCTCCTCCCAGGTAATGTCAGGGGCAGCAGAAGTGATCGCATATGGAACTGCTGTGAAATATAAATAAATGACAGGATGCCGGCGGCATGAGAGATTTGCCGCCGACATCCCTGAAATATGATCTTACACACTGTCTGAAAAGTGATATCACCACAGATGAAAGGTAACAATATGAGCGATAATAAGAATGTAAATCAGGATAAAGGTCTTCAGGGAAATGAAAAAATAGAGCAGGCGATCGCTGCTCTGCAGCAGGAAGCCACTCAGGAAATGCTGGCACATACACTGACTGTAATCCGTAGACGAATGAGAGAAAACGGCCAGTTTATCCTTTCAGTAGAACCGCCCACAGGAGACAGCCAGCTCCGGATCGGCACAGTGAAAACCGGAGATGGAAAAGTCTGGTGGGCGGCATTTACAAGCTTTGAGGAAGAACTGAAAGGCGGCGGAAGCGTACAATCCACTTTTCTGACAGACATAGATCAGCTTTTTCATTCAGCATTACAGGTAAATGAAATTGAGGGAATCATCCTCAACCCATGGAACCGGACGATCATGCTCGATAAGAACCTGATTAATATCATATTGGGAAATGTGTGAAGTTATGTAAAGAACTCTCATGTTCAGTTAAATAAAAGTCCTCATTGTTTATCCTTTTTACAATTTCTGCAAAGTTATGTGATAGTTAAAAATGGATAAATACTGAGGACTTTTCTGCTTATCGGGAGTTTCCCATTTTGTTTAATTCAGGCAAGATTGTAACCAGCATGGTAATAAAACACAGAGAACCACCGATCACATTGGATACAGGCTCTGCCATAAACACGCCATCTGTGCCCATGTGTAATCCATAGGGCAGGAAATAAGTCAGCGGAACCACAATAAATACTTTACGAAGCAGGGAGAAAAAAATCGCCTGCTTTTTTTTATTCAATGATTTAAATACAGTCTGACCAATATACTGCAGATCCATAAAAATAAAGGCTGCAAAGTAAAGTTTCAGTGCAGGAACTGCATCCTTTAATAGCAGTTTGTCTGAACTGAAGATCCCGATCAGAAATTCAGGGGAAATGAGAATGACGCTCCACATGATACCTGTATAGATCAGAACCATAATGATCAGAACAACCCCTGCTTTCTTTACCCTGTCAGGACGTCTGGCTCCGTAATTGTAGCTGAGAACAGGAGAGGTTCCCTCATTGATCGCATGGATAGGCGTCTCCACCATCTGGCGAACACTGGATATAATAGTCATGACAGAGATATAAATATCACCGCCTGTCACGGAAAGAACATTATTGCAGCAGATACTTACCAGGCTGTTAGTCAGCTGCATGATAAATCCAGCAGACCCCAGACTGATGATATCCCTGGCATGTCTGGTGCACTCAGAAATCTCATTTATATGAATCCATCTTACCTTCAATTCTGATTTTCCATGAAGAAAATAAAATACAAGCAAGGCAGAGAGAATCTGAGAGATGACAGTAGCAATCGCTGCACCCTTAATCCCCATATCCAGAACAAAAATAAAAATTGGATCAAGAATAATATTTGCCACTGCACCGACTGTTACTGACAGCATACCGATAATGGCATATCCCTGTGCATTGATAAAAGGATTCATTCCTGTTGCTATCATGGAAGGGAGAGTACCCAGAAGGTAAATCATCAGATAGGGATACGCATAAACCAGAGCATCATCTGAAGCACCAAACAGAGTCAGTAAGGGGCGGGCAAAAAGAAATCCGATCAGCATCAGCACAGCAGCACTTCCACATAACATGGTGAAAGCAGTATTCATGATCATGTCAGCAGTCCTGGAATCTCCTTTTCCGCGGTTGATAGAGAAAATTGGTGCACCTCCCGAGCCAAAGAGATTGCTGAAGGCTGTGATGACCATAATGATCGGAAAGCATAAGCCCACAGCCCCCAGTGCTGTTGTACCCACATCCTGGATTCTGGCAATATAGATACGGTCTACAATGTTGTATAAAAGATTCAATATCTGCGCTACCAGCATGGGAAGTGCAGTACTTAATATATTGTTGGTTACAGTTCCATTTTCAAAATCAATTCGTTTCATTATAAATTTTCCTATGTATTCTTAGAAATCAGTAGATTTCCTATGCAAATCGCTATTTTTATGCTTATTGTTTATCGAGTTCTAAGTTTAAAAGTTTTATCGTGCATATAAGTATATCATAAAGTAAACAGAAATTCACTCTGATACAGTGGTGTTGGAACAAAATACTCTCTGAAATTGTCATAAGTCATGATACAGAGAATAAAAAAGCATTTTTTATCCATACTATTTTCATGTAACAAAATACAGTATTTCTTAAAAAAGGAGACAACAGACTATGATTTTAAAAGAAAAGGAACGTTCAGTGATCGAAGACCTTCAGACACAAGAGAAAAGCTGTGTGGAAAAGTATGGAAAATACGCAGAACAGGCCAGGGACCCGGAGCTTAAAAATCTTTTCCGGAATATCCAGCAGGAAGAACAGAAGCATTATGAGTCTTTGTCAATGATTCTTTCCGGAAGTGTGCCTGAATGTAACTGTAATGACAGATCAGGCAGAGATTATCAGCCAAAAGCAGTCTATACAGCTATGAGTTCACCGGAAGATAAACAACACGATGCGTTTCTTGCAACAGACTGTATTGGTACAGAGAAGCTAGTGTCAGGAACATACAATGATGATGTATTTGCCTTTGGCGACAGTGGTGTACGCAAGCTGTTGGCTGATATACAGATCGAGGAGCAGAATCATGCGGAGATGCTGTATAAGTATAAAACAGTGAATGGAATGGCATAAGAAGTCTTAAGGCATTGAGCAGAGTAGCATATTGGGAAAATTCTATACCAGGACTGCTATAATTACCTGACAGGAGACAATTGGTTTTGACTGTCTCTTGCCAGGTACATCTTATTTTATAAAAAATATGATGGTATAAATGTTGGGATATTTTATGAAAAATTTTGTAAAATTTGTCATGATAAAAGCCATAAGATAATTGCTAGAGCGTGTTTGAAAAATCATTCCCACAATCTGCACGCCCCACTTTGCGATATATTTTGCCAAAATTTGTTTTCCGTAGCTCGCTACGACGCCCTTATTCGAACAAAATCTCCTACAAATTGTGATGCACATCTTGCGGAAAGCATTTTTCAAACACATTCTAGGAATTCCGATTAGTTACGTAAGGTGTAATAGTGAATTTTGGCAGGAATGAATAAGAATTTTTTATAAATACTTGAATGAATATGGTAAATATAATACACTACTCATTAGTAGTATATTATTTATTAGTAATGTATTATATTTGTTGGAGTATTTGTATTGGATTTTTTGGGTCTGATAATATTAAAAATAATTTATTTGCAGAAGGTATATCTCTAGATGATGAATTTCAGGTATCTTCTAAATGGAGTTAAGAAATCCCAAATTTTAGAAAATTTGCTGATTTATTACTTAAATCGTTGTTTCTTAATGTTTGACAAGTTCTAAGTTTAAATATCTCATCGTGTATGCTTGAACAAATTTGGAACTTGGGAATTTAATATCATAATATGAAAGTGTGGAAAAAATGGCAGGGATTAAAGATGTTGCAAAAATGGCAGGAGTAGGTGTGGGAACAGTTTCAAGAATGCTTAATGACAGTGGATATGTTTCTCTGGATACGAGGGCCAAAATAGAAGCTGCTATGAAGGAATTGAATTATACACCGAATGAACTTGCCAGAAATCTGTATTATAAAAAAAGTGGTATAATTGCGGTACTTGTACCGAATGTATCCAATCCTTTTTTTGCTGAGTTTGTTGATTGTGTAGAAGGGGAACTGCGCAAAGCCGGCTTCAAAATTATGTTATGTAACACATTGAAAGATGTAAAGGCTGAAGCTGAATATCTGGATTTGCTGAACAGACATATTGTAGATGGGATAATTGCGGGAATGTCTTCTTTGGATGAAAGTGAGTATTCTAAAATTCATAAGCCGATTGTTGCGCTTGACAGATATCTGGGAGAAGAAATTCCGGTAGTAGCTGTGGACCATAAAATGGGTGGACGCCTGGCAGCAGAAGTGTTGCTGCGTAATGGCTGCAAAAGAATACTTCATTTCAGAAGTACAGCAGAAAAAGAGTCTTTATATCATGATCGTCATGCAGAATTTCAAAAAATTATGGATGAGCAGGGAATAGAAACCTATTGTTATGATCTGGACTGGCGGCGTTTGGATATTCAGTATTATCATCAGGTTGCAGAAGAAGTTATGGAAAAAAATCTGAAATTTGATGGTGTGTTTGGTGTAGACCGACTGGCTATTGAATGCATGAATGGATTGCTCAGGCAACACAAAAAAATCCCGGAAGAGGTAAAAATAGTTTCTTATGATGGAACGTATATTACAGAATTGGTAGAACCGCAAATAAGTACAATTGTTCAGCCCATTGACAGAATGGCAGAGGAATCTGTAAAAAGCCTTTGTGAGCTAATTAATGGAAAAAAAGTGAAAAATAAAAAAAGTATTTTAATACCTGAATTCCGTAAAGGCGGAACAACAGTATAAACAGACGTCATACATGTGTTGTGCATTTATTACAAAAAAAAGGATAAAAAACAAAGATAAACACAAAATATTTGGGCATAATTTATGAAAAAAATAAAAAAAACATAATCGGATTGACAAAAAATACAAAAAGGTTATAATGAAATTAACAAGACGAAGAAAACAAAGATGTTTTTAAACAATATGGAACGCGTTCCACATTGTAAAACAAAATTTGTTTTCACAATGTTAACCCGTAAAATTAGATTACTCCGGAGAATATCTAAAGCGGTTGAAGCAGTATGTAAATGGAACGGCATGATATTTAATATCATGGAATTTAGAATCTTTAAGAATAGGAGATTAAAAATGAGAAAAAAGATTGTTAATTCATTAATTACAGCAACTGTGATTGGAAGTATGCTTACAGGAATGGCAGTTCCCTGTTTTGCAGGTGAGAAAAAAGACGATGGAAGCAGTATTACAGTTCTTGTAGAAAGTGGTTCACCTGCAGAAGCACTTGCCAATGATACAGCAGCTGATTTTGAGAAAGAAACAGGCTGTAAGGTTGTTGTTGATGCTGTTGCCTATACTGGTATGTATGATAAGCTTTCTACCGAAATTAAAGCAGGACAGGCTGCTCATGATGTTTCATGCATGGATTTTGTATGGCTGGCAGCTTTTGCTGATGCAATCGAACCAATTACAGATGCAGATACCAGTGATTTCCTTCCAACGCTGGAAGAAAGCGGAACAGTAGATGGTAATCTTCTGGGATATCCGATGTGGGTAAACGCTAAGATCCTTATTTACAGAAAAGATCTGATTCCGGAAGATAAAGTGCCAAAGACCTGGGATGAATATAAAGCACTGGCAAAAGAAATGAAAACAGACGATATGTACGGAACAACAGTTTTTGGAAGTGGTTCTGACGCAGTTTGTTCCTTCCTTGATTTTGCCTGCCAGGCCGGTGCAGATGGATTAGTATATGACAAGGATGGAAATGTAAATATTACAGATCAGCCATATGTGGATGCGCTTGATTTTATGGTTGAAATGGCAAATGAAGATTGTACGCCATCAGATTCTCTGGCTACTGCTTCTACAGAGTCTCAGGAACTTTTCAATAATGGTAAAGTTGCAATGCAGTTGAACTGGAGCCATCAGTATCCTGCAGCTGTTGAGGCACTTGGAGCAGATAAGGTGGGATGTGCACCAATGATTGCCGGCAGTGCAGGAGCAGGAGCAACCACAGGTCCATGGTATGAATGTGTAATGAAAAATTCTGAGAATAAAGACATGGCACTGAAATATGTAGAATATATGTACGATCATAATGCAGATTATATGAACGGAACCCTTAAAATTGCCGGCAGAACTTCTGTTTATGAGGAAGCTGGAAAAGAGGCTGGTAATGAGCATACAACAGCAGTTCTTGACACATTGAATGAAAAACAGTCTCAGCCAAGACCTATGATTTCAACCTGGTCACAGGTAGAGCAGGTTCTTACAGGTGTTGTAGAATCCTGTCTTGGTGGAGCAGATGTGAAAGAAACCCTTGAATCTGCGAAAGAAGAGATTGAGGCAATTGGGAAGTAAAGTGACAAAGTAATAAAGAAAAAGCAGATTGCAGACATCTACCAAATAATAAAAAATGTAATTAAATCAAGGGTGATTTTACCTGGACATCGAACACACTAACTATGAATTTACTAATCTATGATGTATGATGCAGGGAGTAAATCGCCCTTGATTTTTATAAGAAAGCGGGAAATATTATGAAATTGATATCAAAAAAAACACTATTGCTGTTTTTTCTTCCTGGCGCGATTTTCATGGGTGCCTTTTTGATTTATCCTATTTTTAAAATGGTATTTGACAGTTTCTTTAAGGTTGGAATTACAGGAGCCAGAACTTTTATTGGATTTGATAATTATATTAAAGCATTTACAGCTGGCGGTTTTTTGAAGCAGCTGAAAAATACATTGATTTATATTTTGATTGCGGTATCTGTGGAAACAGTTTTAGGATTTATTTTTGCATTATTATTTGAACTTGATTATAAGGGCAGTAAAATAGTACGTTCATTAATGATGACACCACTTATGATCGCACCGCTGGTTGCAGGTCTTATCTGGAAATTGATGATGAGTTCAAACTTTGGTATTGTCAATGAGTTTCTGACCAGAATAGGAATCTTGTCCAGTCCAAGTGATATTTTGTGGCTTGCAGATTCCAGATGGTCATTGATCGCCTGCTGTATTGCAGATATATGGCTGACTACACCGTTTATGATGCTGATGATTCTGGCTGGCCTTCAGGGATTGGATACCAGCGTGTCAGAAGCAGCAAGAATGGATGGAGCAAGTAAGCTGCAGGAAATTTTTTACATAAAAATACCGGGAATTAAACCGGTTCTGTTGACAGCATTGTCAGTGAGAATTATAGATGCGGCAAAGACTTTTGACATTATCTGGGCAATGACAGAAGGTGGACCTAACAGTTCATCGGAGACAATTAGTATTATTATTTATAAGACACTTGTAAAGTATAATAATACAGGATATGCCAGTGCAATGGCTGTTATCTTTATCATAGTTCTTGTAGTGTTTACATTAGTATTTATGCAGAGTTTATGGAATCCAAAGAAAAAGTAAAAGCTGTCAAAGAAAAACAGTAGTAAAAAGGATTCAATAAGGAGACCAAAATGAAGAAAGGTAATAGTATCAAACTAAAAATAGCAGTTATTATTTCTATAATTATTACAATATTCTGGCTGCTTCCATATATTTATGTAATTTGTTGTTCGTTTAAACCCGGATCAGAGGTAATTGCTGTTCCACCATCTTTTCTTCCAAAAAGCTTTTCGGTTGAAAATTTCACTCAATTATTTGTAAGAATGAACGCGGGTGGGTATCTGCTGAACAGTTTGATTACAGCAGTTTGCAGTACAATTATTGCAGTTATCTTGGGTTCACTGGCTGCATATGCTATTCAGAGATCTGGAGCGAAGCTGTCAGTAGGGCTGGTGGTATTGATTTTATGTCTGAAAATGATTCCTACATCCAGTATTGCAGTACCTATTTATGAGATTATTTGTAATATGGGATTGTATGATACCAGAATTGCATTGATTATTGTTTATGCGGCAGTAAACATGCCTTTTGTAATGTGGACAATGCTTAGTTTTTATGAGGGAGTACCGTCTACTTTGGATGAGGCTGCATATGTAGATGGCGCTTCCAGCCTTCAGACATTCAGAAAGGTTATTTTGCCGATTTGTAAGCCGGGACTTGCAACTGCCTTTATATTTACATTGTTCCTGGCATGGAATGATTTTCTTATTTCTCTGTTGCTGACCAGTATGAATGCTAAAACATTTACAGTAGGTCTTGCCGGTTTCCTGTCAGCGTATAATCTTGACCTTGGACCGATGTGTGCAGGAGCATTTTTATTTAGCTTCCCGGTAATGATTTTATCAATGTTTGCACAGAGATACATTGTTCAGGGAATGACAGCAGGAGCTGTAAAAGGATAATAAGAATGGAGAAAGCCAGTGAATAAAATATTAATGAGACAAAGAATAGAAAACGCGCAAAAAGAAATTGACAGTAAAAAGATGATTGTTCAAAATGGAAAAATGCGTCAGCATTATCATTTTATGCCCCAGAGCGGGTGGATGAATGATCCTAACGGACTGATCTTTTTTAACGGACAGTATCATGTGTTTTATCAGACTAATCCATATAATGGATTTTGGGATTGTATGCATTGGGGACATGCAGTCAGCAAAGATTTAGTTCATTGGGAATATTTGCCTCTGGCATTGGCACCCAGTGAAGAGTATGATGATTATCAAAAAGGTGGATGTTTTTCCGGCAGTGCAATCGAACACGAAGGTAAGTTATATGTATTTTATACGGCAACTGCAAATCATGGAAACGGAAGTGAGCAAAGCCAGTGTCTTGCTATAAGTGAAGATGGAATAAATTTTGAAAAGTATGACGGAAATCCTCTCTTTGATGCACCGGAAGGTATTCAGCCGGATTCATTCCGCGATCCAAAGGTATGGAAGCATGAAAATAAATATTATATGGTTGTAGGGGCCAGTCGTAATAACAGAGGATTAGCATTGATATATGAATCTGCAGATCTTTATCATTGGAATTTTTTAAACGTGCTGGCAGAAAGCCGTGGAGAATGGGGATTCATGTGGGAATGTCCGGATTTTTATCAGCTTGGCGATAAATATGTTCTCACTTTTTCTCCAATGGGCTCAGGAGATCATACATCAGTATACCTGACAGGAGATTTTGATTACAAAACAGGAAAATTTGACTGGCATATCAGTGGTGAAATGGATTGGGGATTTGATTTTTATGCGCCACAGTCCATGGTTGCTCCTGATGGAAGACGTCTGATTGTTGCCTGGGCGAATGAATGGGAATGGATGCCTCTCTTTAAGGACTGGGGACCTACTTATCAGGAGGGCTGGTGCGGATTTTTTAATGTGATTCGTGAAGTTCGGATGTGCAAGGATGGAACGCTGGCGTTTGTTCCTGTAGAGGAAATGGAAAAAATCCGTGAAAACAAATTTACGCAACGGGAAATACAGATTACAGAAACACCTCAGCAGTTAAAAGCAGGAGATGGAATCAGCTTTGAGATGAAATTTACATTGGATCTTGAAGAAACTGATGCAGACAGGGTAGAACTGAAGCTCAGATGCGGAAAAGAAAAAGAATCCCGTTGTATTTTTGATCTGAAAAATGGTGAATTGCTGGTAGACAGAAGCTGTGCAGATGGATGGAGTGTAGGAACATCCAGAAGTGTACTTAAGGTCAGCGAAAAAAGTCTGGATGTACATATCTTTTCAGATCAGAGTTCTCTGGAGATATTTACAGATCAATACAGAAATAATCATTCTAATAATATTTTTGCAGGAAATGATCAGGATGCAATAAGTATATCTGCGTTTGGTGGAAGAGCGGTAATCAGAGACTATGAAGCATATGGATTGCAGGAGTGTTTTAACTGAATCAAGTAGCGGAGCGGATTGCGAATATCCGCTTGACATGAACTGAAAGCAGGAGGAGTATTGAAATGAAACGTAATAATTATTATGATGTCACTGACTGGCAGGTAGGTAACCCATATACGGATATCGGAGAAGTGATCAACAGTATCATTGCAGACATCAAGAACAGACAGAAGGATACAAATGTAAATGATGGAGGAAAACCGGGAGCAGTAATTTATATTCCGTCTGGAGATTATCATTTAAAAACGCAGGTGAAAATTGACATCAGTTACTTGAAAATCCAAGGATCAGGACATGGATTTGTGTCTTCAAGTATCCGATATAATGTGCCAAAAGAACAGTGGAAGGATCTTCATGACATCTGGCCGGGCGGTAGCAGGATTCTGGTAGATTTGGAACCATTAAAGGGGGATGAAAGATCCGGTGCTGCTTTTCTGGTGGAACGAGAGGGAGATCCGAGAATCAGTTCCGTGGAGTTTGAAAATTTCTGTATTGATGGACTCCATTTTGTAGATGACGGAAATGGAGATCCAGAGAATACATATTTAAATGGAAAAACAGGAATTTATGTAGCCAGTGCACAGGATTCTTTCAGAATTACAGGCATGGGTATTATTTATCTGGAGCATGGAGTGACTCTTTACAATTCTGATGCATTATCTGTTCATGATAATTTTATAGCAGAATGTGGAAATTGTGTAGAACTTCGTGGAGCCGGACAGGCATCTAAAATAACAGATAATCTTATGGGGGCTGGTTATAGAGGTTATACAATTTTTGCCGAAAATTTTGGAGGACTTCTGATTACTTCCAATAACATTTTTCCAAGAGGAAAAAGTATAGTACATCTTAAGGGTGTTCTTAGATCATCAGTAACTGCAAACAGATTTCATTCTTTTTATCCGGGAATGCTGATAATGGAAAATTGTAGAGAAAATCTCATATCTTCCAATCATTTTCTCAGAGATCATGAACCATGGCCTCCGATGCTGGAATATGATAATGGATTAGAGGATGATTTTGGCCTGATTCATATTCAGGGAAGTAGCAATTCACTGATTGCTAATCACATTTCGGAGACGATTGAACAGCAATATCTGAAACCGGCAGGCGTAAAACCGATAATCATTCGTTTGGTTTCCGGAAGAGAAAATTACATTGCAAACAATCATATTGTGGCAACTACAAAAACTGATAAAAAAGAAAGTGAAGAAAATCAATCCTGCTTTGATGCGCAGGTTGGAGCATTGTTAAGTATGGATGAACTGGTTAAACTTCCGATTGAAGCAGTACATGTTGATGAGGCATCATTGGATAATATAATACTGGATACATGCAGAGAAAATGAAGCAGTTATGGATTTTGCAGAAAATGTGTTTCGGGGAATTCCTTGTCTTTCGCAGTCTGCGGAACTGTCTTGATTGCATTATTATAAATTGTAAAAAATTTCATGATTTTAAAAGAAAAAAAGCACAGTAATCAAAGAGAACTGGGAAAATTTATAATACTCTCGTATAGTTATAACGAGGCTACTGTAAATAAACATAAGTTAACAGTAAAAAGGATGTCGGATTTGCTCCCGGCATCCTTTTTATATGGGATCATACAGGATAAAATAGTATAAAAAAATGTCAAAATATTTTATTGAAACTCCTCGTGATTTTGCTATGATATAGTAAGATTATGTCGGCAGAAGGTCAGTACTATAGATATATAGTGAATCGGAGACAAAATTCAGAAAGGCGATTTTTACATATGTACACAGGAAACTATGAATGTCTGGAATTATTTGTAAAACCAGAAGCCGGGAAAAAAGGCAGTGTGAGCCTGAAGAAGGTAAAAGAAAACAAAACAGAAATAAAAGAACTGCAGCATATCTATGGGAACTGGATCAAGTTCCGAGCCGGGAGCTTATGGAAGCATGACTTTGCCAAGAGAACTCCATGTGAAGAATGAAAATGAGGGATAAATAGAAATGACCACATCTATGATAAAGGGCAATCCGCTGAAACTGATGTTACAGTTTGCGTTTCCTTTATTATTAGGAAACTTGCTGCAACAGACTTATAATATTATTGATGCTGCGATCGTAGGCCAGATTCTTGGCGCAAAAGCACTGGCAAGTGTAGGAGCCAGCAGCAGTATTCAGTTTCTGGTACTGGGATTCTGCATGGGAAGCTGTACAGGCTTTGGTGTTCCTGTAGCTAAATATTTCGGTGCAGAGAAAATAGAAAAAATGCGGGATTATATCTTTAATGGAACTGTATTATGTGCAGGAATCGCAGTGATCCTGACAGCATTATGCAGTGTTTTATGTCCTCAGATTCTGCATATTTTATCTGTACCAGGAGACATTTATGACAATGCATATAGTTATCTGCTAATCATTTTCCTGGGGATTCCTTTTACGATTTTATATAACTATCTGTCCAGTATTTTGAGGTCAGTGGGAGACAGCAGGACACCGTTTATATTTCTGGCGTTATCTGCTGTTCTGAACATTTTTCTGGATTTATTCTGTATCGTAGTGCTGAAACTTGGATGTGCCGGAGCTGCCATTGCAACCATTTCCGCACAGGCGATCAGTGGAATCTTGTGCCTTATTTTTATTATCCGCAAAATGAAACTTCTGTGGCTCAAGAAAGAAAACAGGACAATAAAAGGGAATGCAGTAAAGGAACTTCTGGCAATGGGAATGCCTACGGGACTTCAGTTCTCCATCACAGCTATCGGAAGTATGGTTATGCAGTCTGCGAACAACGGGCTTGGAAGTACATATGTATCAGCTTTTACTGCAGCAATGAAGATCAAGCAGTTTACCATGTGTCCATTTGATGCTATCGCAACCTCTGCTTCTGTATTCTGCAGCCAAAATCTTGGAGCAGGACAGTCTGACAGGATTAAGAAAGGATTGCGCTGTGGTATTACAGTGGGAGTAGGATATGGTATTGCGGCAGGAATTTTACTGATTTTTGCAGGGCATACACTTTCTATGCTGTTTGTTGGAAAGAGTGCGGTGGCAGTTCTGGATGCCTCTGCCAAATACCTCAGATGTATGGGATTTTTCTACTGGAGTCTTGGTATTCTCAATGTCGCCCGTATGGTAACTCAAGGACTTGGATATTCAGGCAGAGCCGTTTTCTCCGGCGTAACAGAAATGATCGCCAGAACAGTTGTCTGTCTTGGATTTGTAGGAACTTTTGGCTTCACAGCCATCTGCTTCGCAGACCAGACTGCCTGGATCACAGCAACCTGCTATATTTTTCCGACATGCCTGTGGTGCATCCGAAAGTCTACAAAAATGCTTACAACTATAGCAGTCCGAGTAAATAATGCATCATAATCCAGCCCATCAGAGTGTGAAATTCTGCGTCATATATGTTTGCCGTGCGTTAGCACGCCTGCAGATATTTTCCTTGTCTTTCGCACTCTGCTGAACTGTCTTAAATGCATTATTTATTAGGACTGCTATAAAAAAGTATGACAAAATAAGAAAACAGCTATGCAAGAGCAGCAGATAAAAATATCTGTACTCTTCATAGCTGTTTTTATGTATGGTTTATATATGGTAAAGCTATTGACTATATGGATATCAGGTTAAAAGAGCTTCTGCTCAGATGCTTTTTTATCCGTAAATGGTCCTGCGACAGTTTTGACATCTCTGTGATTTCCAAAGAAATCCTGATTAAAGATAATCGGGCTTCCGTCAGGATTTTCGTATTTCTGCTCCGGTTCGAATGCCATACCAAGTGTTTCAGTTGAGATGATACCGTCGTTTTCTTCTTTGATGATATCATACAGGTTGGTCTTCAGATACCAGCCATCTTCTTTCTCTTCAACAGAGATATCTACAGTGTGTTCTGCATCTGTGACTGCATTTGTTTCTTTTTCCCATGCACGTGCTCCATTGAAATAGAAATTGCCGGATGCCCATACAGGAAGATGATCATAATAGCAGTTGCCTGTTGTTTCAGAACCCATTCCGCAGTAACCTTCGAACTGTCTGTTCCATTCATCAAAGGTTGGATATCCGTTAAATTTGAAAGTTCCTGTGATCACATTGCAGTCATCCCACATATTTCCATTGTTACCCATAAGATCAGCCAGATCCTGCATACAAGGACGGATCGGTTTCTGAACGAAGATGTTGTTGTAGAATCTGTCATCTCCATGAAGGATGGTCATAAATCCTGCAACCTGAGTTCCGTGTTTGGTGTGATATGGAGTATATCTCGGAGATGGAATATCAGGTGCACCGTTGTCTGTACCGATACCAACAGAAACGAAGCCGCCGCAGATCAGGTTATGTACAAGGGCAACACCCTGGGTTGCAATTTTCAGTGCACGGTCAGACAGCAGGATATTGTGGTCGATTAATGTCGGACCATGGGAAACCTCAACGAAGATATCTTCTCCTACGCTTGTGACAGCGTCATCCCCTGCCTCGAAGTCATTAGGAAGAGCATTGTCATGGAAGAGATTTCCTGTAACGCGGGTTCCCTGTGCCTGCCAGTCAAGCCACAGACCACGGGTGCAGTTGTGGATATGGTTGCGGCGGAAAATAACATCGATAGCAGCATGCATTTTGATACCGCCAATCTCTGCTCCTGCCAGATTCTGCTTGTTATTAATGTGGTGGATATGGTTGTCTTCAATAACAGAGAATACGCCTCCAAGATGTCCTACAATACCTGTCTGACCGCAGTCATGGATTTCACATCTGCGCACAATATGGGAACCGATGTGTTCTTTATCCCATCCTTCATAGGAAGCCTGGCAGATGCAGTCGCGTTCTGTCTGAGTTCCGTCTTTGTATTTCCACTTTAACCATTTGTTATCATTTTCAGGCTGCAGATATTTACCAAGAGAAATACCGCTGCATTTGGATTCATAGATTTCACAGTCTTCGATGATCCATCCTTTGGACCAGTGAGGACCGACCATTCCCTCCTGATAAGCGGTAGGGGGAGCCCACTGAGTAGCAGCCTGACTGATGCGGAAACCGGAGAGAGTGATATATCCGATTCCTTCACTTTCTGGATAGAAGCAGTTTCTTCTTACACTGATCTCAACATTTTCTTTATTGGGATCTTTTTCATGGAAGTTTGCATAAATAATTGTCTGATTATTGGCTTCATCCTGTTCTGCATACCATGTATATACAGAGAAATCAGGATCCCATGAGATAGTACTTTTTTGTGGATTTTTAACTTTATCCAGAGTGGTTACTTCATACATGGATTTTTCATTCAGATATACATCTCCTGTATGAGCAATAAATGTAGCGATAAACCAATCTCCGGATACCAGGGTAGTAAATGGGTTATAATCACCGAAGATTCCGTTCGGAATGACTGCTTTCCATACAGTGCCTTCTACATTTTCCCAGTCTTTGACAGCTTCACTTCCTGTAATGTGCGCCTGTCCTTTTATTGCAGAACGGTAGGTGATACGCTTGTCTGCCGTTCCAGCGTGAATCGGATTAACAGCTTCACGGTATAATCCCGGTGCAACGATGACTTCATCTCCCGGAAGTGCCTTTGCAGCGGCCTCCTGAATAGTTTTGAATGGATTTTCTTTTGTTCCGTTTCCGGTCTGGATCACGGATGCATCAACGTAAATAATCATTATAAAAACCTCCCGGCCTTCTGGCCTGAATCCTTCTGTTTGAGGGCAAAATGCCCATAAGATATGTAATCTAGAGCGTGTCTGAAAAATGCTTTACGCAAGATGTGCGTCACAATTTGTGGGAGATTTTGTTCGGATGAGGGCGTCGTAGTGGACTACGACAACCGAATTCGGACAAAATATACCGCAAAGTGGGGCGTGCAGATTGCGGGAATGATTTTTCAGATACACTCTAGTGTAGCATGTAGATATGCAGCGAAACAATGGAATCCTGTGTCATTTTGTATGAATTTTGTGATGATTCATTACTGTTCACTGAAAACGTCGGATTCGAAAATAAGAGAACGAAAGAATTTCTGGCAAAAATCCTGTAAATAGAATAAATCTTGATACTTAAAACTTAAAATAGTGAGTAAATACCGGGCTTTATTTACCAGTAACTTTTACCTGCATATTACATAGATTTTGATGTAAATACTCTGCAGATGATATATTATAAAAAATACAAATATTTTCAGAAAGTGCAGGCTATCATGAATAAAAAGAAATCAAAGAATAAAAAACAGGATAAGCAGAGTGAGAAGCCGGTTCCGAGGAAAAAGGAAGAGGAGCAGACAGAAGGAACTGGTAGAAATTCAGCTCAGAACCCTTGCTATGGATTACTGGTCTGTACTGGAATATCATATATATACTGCCTGGATTTTAAAAACAAAAATCCAGGCAGTTATTTTAATACCAGCGTGTCATTGGCAGATCATTATTGATTCCTTTAGTCATCAGAATCTGGTGCAGATCAATAATTCCGTTATGGAAGGTTGCAGCACATGCTGACAGGTAAAGTTCCCACATACGCAGGAAGGATTCATCAAACATGGTCTTTTCCTTTTCTATATTCTCACGGAAATTCTTTTCCCAGTGAAGCAGTGTCTTATTGTAATGCAGACGGAGATTCTCGATATCCAGAGTATGGAAATTATCCTCTGCCATATGGTTCAGGATCTCACGTAAACTCGGAACGGTTCCGCCCGGGAAAATATATTTCTTAACCCACGGATCACCCGGGTGCTCCTTCAGGGCACTGATAAAATGAAGCAGGAACAGTCCACCTGGTTTCAGAACTTTCTCCACGCAATCAAGAAACAGCTGATAATTGTCACGGCCAACATGCTCCAGCATACCAACACTGACAACACGGTCAAACTGATACTCTTTCTTGGGAAGATCACGATAATCCATCAGCTCTACGGTAAGGTAATCTTCCAGTCCCTGCTCTTTAATCCGGTTCTGGAACCCCTTGTACTGCTCATGGCTCAGGGTGATGCCCGTACCTTTC
>ERZ1106983.1687-NODE-1687-length-18107-cov-4.629238_pt1 | contig 18107 bp, 17 predicted proteins | sample MGYA00403693_ERZ1106983 | MGnify/ENA primary metagenome ERZ1106983 (study PRJEB35170, sample SAMEA104062420) | human gut metagenome | biome: human gut; feature: human-associated habitat; material: faeces | place: Denmark | collected 2012-07-13 ...
AAACTTACATCAATTGATGCAGAAATCGGTGCAAGCAAGAAAAAATCGCATAATTAGTGCAATGAGTGGGCAATTCCAATCGGAGTTGCCCATTTTCTAAAATGAATGGAAATGCAAATCGGTATTTAATGCTTAACGAGGAGGAATAAACATGGCGAAGAAAGAAGAAAGATTTGAAGTTATATTTAGAGATGGAAGTTCGCTTAAAGATGAAGGGATTCGACAAATTCTTGTAGATAAGGAGACTGGAGTTAATTATCTTTGTTGGAAATCTGGATACGGGGCTGGTATTACACCTCTTCTGGATTCTGAAGGAACAGTCGTAATTACAAAGTAAAATTCAGCGTTTTCAAGGGTTTGCAGAGAATTTAATAACAAAATATAACAGTTATTAAATCGCTTAAAACAGGTGAAATCTCAATCGGTATTTGACATAGGAGTGCGATTATATGAAAAAGAAAATTATTCTATCAATAGCATTTATTATCAGTTTATTACCAATGTTCCTTAATCAATATGGTGAGCTAAAAGGCGTACAGGAAATCACAGGTTTAATAAATTTGCTCAATCCCATTGGAATGGTGTCTGTTATTTTGTTTGCTGTGGGTGTATGGTTTCCCTTCAAGGAACAGGTTGTTGGCAAAAGTTTAGGTGCATTAGGCACAATTGGTATTGTTGTTTCTGAGATATATAAGTTCTTCACATGGCACGTAATGAATATAACGGGCGAAGTAAGTATCCATAAAAGCATTAGATTTGCATTCCCAGAGTTTTATATTGGTTTGATAATTTCTATTTTAATGGTGGTTACATATTTTGTTATCGACAAGAAAGTAAGTGCTACATCTGTTTCAAATTAACAGACAGATTCCAGTTTGTAGAATTCAAAAATTTAATATGAAATGTGAGATAGAGCGTATGGAAATTAACTATACGTTCTATTCTTTTTGCCTTTTTTGAAAAAAGTGATTAAAAAACTATTAACATTTTGTTACTGGAGGAGCGCAAAGATTCCTTCTGAATAACTGCTCCGCAGTTTATTAGAAGGAGCTTGCACTCCTCCTGATACAAGCAAGTCCCCACCCACTGCTTATTGCTTTTCGCAATTAAAGCAGGGGACTTACTTGATTTCGGCTAAAAAGATGGAATATAGTATATTGTCGCACATTGACACTTTACCATGATAAGGTTAAAATAAAGATAAATTATGCACTGCAAGAGAAATTGGACAGTTGCAATATTATTCTGAATTTCGGCGGTTTGCCGGGATTATTTGGACAGGAGCGAATATGTTATGATAGCAGAAAAAATGAAACCTTATGTAAAAAATAATTCAGCCATCCGTATGATGTTTGAGGAGGGAAACCGTCTCAGAGCCATTTACGGTGCGAACAAAGTTTATGATTTCAGTCTTGGGAATCCGAGCGTTCCGGCACCGGAGTGTGTGAAGGAGGCTATTATTGATCTGGTGAACGAAGTGGAGCCGACAGTGCTTCATGGTTATATGAGTAATGCAGGATTTGAGGATGTGCGCCAGACGATTGCGGAATCTCTGAACCACCGCTTTGGAACTAAATTTGCAGCGAAGAATCTGATTATGACAGTTGGAGCAGCCAGCGGTCTGAATGTGATTTTCAAGACGATTCTGAATCCAGAGGAAGAAGTGATTGTTTTTGCACCATATTTTCTGGAATATGGTGCATATGTGCGCAATTTTGATGGCAAGCTTGTGGAAATCTCTCCGGATACAACCACATTCCAACCGAATCTTGAGGAGTTTGATCAGAAGATTACAGCAAAGACAAGAGCAGTGATCGTAAATACACCTCACAACCCCACTGGTGTTGTATATTCCGAAGAAACTATTAAGAAGCTGGCAGTAATTCTTGAGAAAAAACAGAAGGAATTTGGCAGTGTAATTTACCTGATCTCTGATGAGCCATACAGAGAGCTGGCTTATGACGGTGTAGAGGTTCCGTATTTGACAAAATATTATGACAATACCATTGTTGGCTATTCTTACAGTAAATCTTTGTCTCTTCCGGGAGAGCGTATCGGTTATCTGGTAATTCCGGATGAGGCAGATGGCAGCGAAGAACTTATTACTGCAGCGGCTATTGCCAACCGTACTATCGGATGTGTCAATGCCCCATCTCTGATGCAGAAGGTGATTGCCAAATGCGTAGATGCAGAAGTGGATGTAGCTGCATATGACAAGAACCGTCTGGCGTTATACAATGGACTGAAAGAATGCGGATTCGAGTGCATCAAACCCCAGGGTGCATTCTACCTTTTTGTGAAATCACCGGTAGCAGATGAAAAAGCGTTCTGCGAAGCTGGAAAGAAATATAACATTCTCATGGTTCCGGGAAGTTCCTTTGCCTGCCCGGGTTATGTGAGACTGGCTTATTGTGTATCTTATGATACTATTATTAATTCCCTGCCGGAGTTTAAGAAATTGGCAGAAGAGTTTGGACTGTGAAAGCGGCGGGGATTGACATTGGGACAACAACGATAAGCGGTGTTGTTCTGGAAAAAGAGGAAAACGGACAGGCAAAGATTCTGGAGGCAAAAACTGTAGAGAACGGTTGCTTTATCGAAACCGGAAATGAATGGGAAAGAATACAGTATGCAAAAGAAATTGTAGAAAGAGCAGTGAATCTGCTGGATTATTTCCTGGAGAAGTATCCGCATGTTGAGCGGATTGGGCTCACAGGGCAGATGCATGGAATTGTCTATGTTGACAAAGAAGGAAATTGTGTCAGTCCGTTATATACATGGCAGGATGTCAGAGGAAGTATCTGCGATGGGGATCAGATTCCTTTAACAGAAGAAATCCGGGAAAGATGTCAAATCCATGCTGCTTCAGGATATGGGCTTGTCACACACATTTATAATATCAGGCATAATCTGGTTCCGGATTCGGCTTTGAGCTTCTGTACGATCATGGATTATTTTGGAATGTATTTGACAGGGCGTAAAAAACCATTGGTACATGTGAGCAATGCGGCAGGTTTTGGATTCTTTGACAGCCATAAGATGTGCTTTGAAAAAGAAAAACTGGCTGAAATGGGAGTGGACGTAAACTGGCTGCCTGATGTCTGTACGGGAATAGAAAAATTGGGTACATACAGAGGACGGACAGTTACAACAGCAATCGGAGACAACCAGGCAAGCTTCCTTGGAGCAGCAGGTGATGAGGAGAATATATTACTGGTCAATATGGGAACCGGCGGACAGATTTCTGTTCTTTCCGGTCAGTATTTTTCGGGAGATGGAATTGAGGCAAGACCTTTCCTAAATAGGAAGTATCTGCTTGTAGGAGCATCTCTGTGTGGCGGCAAGGCATATGCGCTTCTGGAACAGTTTTTCCGAAAAATTGTAAAAGAAGCGACCGGACAGGAGCAGCCATTATACAAAGTAATGGAAAAGATGGCAAGAACAGGGAGAGACCAGAATAGTGAAAGAACTGAAAGTCGAAAGATTAAAGTTGAAACAACATTTGACGGTACGCGGGTAAATCCGGAAAAAAGCGGCAGTATTACCCAGATCTGTTCCGAAAACTTTACACCTGAAGATTTTTGCTATGGTGTTCTGAAGGGAATGAGCACAGAACTGTATCAGATGTATATGACTATTCAGAAAGGAACCGGCATAAAGATCAGGCGCATGATTGGTTCCGGGAATGGACTGAGAAGAAATCCGGTACTGTGTGAAATTATTGAAGATATGTTCAAGGCAGAACTTGTTCTGGCAGAATGTGAAGAGGAAGCTGCGACAGGAGCGGCAATGAGCAGTAAGTATGTAGAACTATAGCAACTCCCCCAGATAATAAAATGAAGCAGTGAAGTGGATTGTGAATAACCAATTGATTTTAATACTGGAATTTGAGGAAAGAGAGTGTCATGCAATCATTAAAAGATGGTTACGTGGTACTCTCTTTCCTGTTTTTTATGCGTATTTTATTTTGCTTCCAGATGTTTAATCATACGATTTATAATCTGTTCCGCTTCTTTTGGAGAGTAATAAGTATCCGGATCCATATTTGTAAGAAAATCCTGAAAAATCTGCAGCATAAATGGTTCCATAATTGAAAAACACATATGCTCCCCTGAATTTGTCTGGTAAGTGAGTGAACAGGTATTTCCGCAAAGACACATGCGGAGATTTTCAGACAGATGATTCAGCGGTTTCTTTAAGATTCGATAGGCACCATCATGGCAACATTGAGCTATTTCACGGAGAATACGAATTCGCTGTTCGATGGTCAGAGGATGATAAAATGTTGATGGAATTTCTTCAAATAAACCTTCCTGCAGAAAACGGGTCATTCCATATTCTGTAAAATATATGATAAATTTTCCATCTTTAATCCGCTTTATATTATCAAGGAACAAAGAATCAGCCATGGATATAACGGAATCAGCCATGGGGAGCTCATAATTAAAAATAGCTTTCAGCAGATCTTTGCGCAGGAAAGGAAGAATACAGGCTTCCGGCTGAATGTATAATATTACATCAGCAGAACTTCTCGAATTGGAAACAAACTGAAACAGAGATGGTAAATCATCTGCAGCCAGTGGAAAGGTCTGAAATACAGACTGACACAGATCCTGATGTGAACGAAACAAATTCCATAATGCCTGTAAAATGTCTGGATCCTGATACAAAATTCCCATCTGATAATCAGAGGAACAGGTAATCGCATATTCCGAAGTCAGAATCATATATGGCAGTGCAGAAAGATTCTGGAAATTTGAAACTTCATTTGTATAAAAACAATGGATATGATAATTCAGACTGTTCATATAAATAGGAAACAGGTTCCGCAAATAATAAAATTCATAAAGATCATGAGTTTCTGTAAACCGAACAGTATGATTCAGGCTGAAAATATGGTCAATCTGTAGGTCACCGGCAGGTTGTATGGTGGATAACAGATGTAGCAAAAAAGGATAGTCAGGCTGCAGAAAAAGGGCAATTCTTCCGTTTGACTTAGATGCCTCTGACAGTAAAATCTGGTGTACAGAAGAATCCACTGCCTGTCTGGAATTCAGCAGCAGACAGCTATGAGCAGGAGGAAAGTTCTTCTCTACATTGTCATGAGGGATAAAATTGCGGGATGGCTGGGAAGATCGATTTGGGAAATCTGTTAAGAAATGTTCAATACTTTTACGGATATAATAAGTATCTTCACCCATGCGAGCCATTTTCCAGGCTTCTCGAAGACGATATGTTTCAAGTGGAGTCAGTTTCATAAAAGAAGCAATTTTTTCTACCAACCCGGCAGATTGTGGTTCTCGTTTTCCATTAATAAATTTGTAAACGGTAGAACGCTCCGTTTCACAATATTGTGCCAATGCACCCACCTTCACATCTTTTTCGTGGACATAAACCTTAAGCATATCAGAAAATACAGACATAATAAAAAGTCCTTTCATACTTTGATAATCTACAGTATATCATATTGTGACAATGAGATAATGGAAAAATGTCAAAAAATGAGAAAAAATAACTAAAAAAACTGTCCACAAAACTCGCCCCATCTTGTGAGAAATATAAAAAAACTCTAAAATTAAATAAAATAAGATTATTTATATCTATAAATAGTTGGCAATGTAAATGATTATTCGATTGGTTTTACAAATGTTTCAAAATTAACACAAGATTCTATATATGAAAGCAGATGTTTATCTTTTTAAATGTTGAATGATGATACAAATTATATAATGATATTTTGAAAAACTAACGCTGGAAAGTCTGTGGAATATCTGGCTTAAGTGAGATGAAAATGAGTTAGTTACGAGGAGAACGTGATATGAAGATAAAAGAAAATTATGTAATGCGTGAAGTGGCGGGGCAGGCAATTGTAATTGCCATAGGAGAAGAAAGTGGACGATTTAAAGGTATGATAAATTTAAATCGGACAGGGCGAGACGTATGGACATGTTTGAAAAATGGAATGGATTTGAATGAAACTGTAAAGGAAATTGTGGACAAATATGAAGTTGATTCAAATATTGTAGCACAGGATGTCGAGAAAATGGTAGATAAACTTTATAAAGTTGGAGTTTTAGAAAAATGAGCCAATCCGTTGAGTTAGGTGATGTCCTTGAAGAAAAGGGAATATATGTAGGTACTGTAAACGGCACCAGCATGTTTCCTATGTTGCGAAATAAAAAAGATACAGTTATTATCAGGCCATTAACAGGCAAATTAAAAAAATATGATATAACGCTTTACAGGAAAAGAAATCTGTATGTATTACATAGGATTGTAAAAGTTACGCCTGGCGGCTACATTATTTGTGGAGATAATTGCATAAATTTGGAAACTGATATTACAGATGAACAGATTATTGGAAAGATGGAAGGGTTTTATCGAGGAGAACGACAGATTTCATTAGATAGTTTTTTGTATAAACTTTATTGCAGGATATGGGTAGCTTTATATCCCATACGTTATTTAATGAAAAAAATTAAAAATAAGAGAGTGCTATGACAGAGGTAAAAATAAATTTAGCCAATATGATTATCCGCATTCAGGGAGTATATGATACTCTTCGAGAATATTGTAAGGAATATATTACTACAGAGAAAGAAATAGAAGATTTTTCAATTACTGTTACCAGTGAAGAGATTCAGAACGAACGGGAAAGCAATGAATATGATCAAAAATCTGATAATTATATAGAAATAATCATGACGCTTTTAAAGATTGCAGATGAATTACCAGACAGAAATAAATTTTTAATGCATGGAGCATTGGTAGCGTGGAAACGGGCAGGGTATATTTTTACTGCTCCAAGTGGAACTGGAAAAACAACACACGTAAGACTCTGGAAAAAATATCTGGGATCGGATGCTGAGATTATTAATGGAGATAAACCTATTTTAGAAGTAAAGGAAGATGAGATTGTTGCTTATGGTACTCCCTGGGCAGGAAAAGAAAGACTGCAGAAAAATACTTGTGTTCCTGTCAGAGGAATCTGTTTTTTGAGACAGAGTGAAATAAATACTATACATAAGCTGAGCAAAAAAGAGGCTTTGTTACTCTTATTACCACAAATATATATTATGTCAGATTCCCAAAAAGCCGGAAAAACATTAGAATTATTCAGCGAAGTATTGGAACGGATACCAATATATGAATTTAGATGTAATATATCTGAGCAGGCAGTAAAATGTAGCTTTGATATATTAACAGCAGAAAATTAATATCAAAGGGAAGTTTGATAAATTTGTTATGAAGCGAAAAAATAATACAACAAAAAAACGAAATGAATATAAGAATGCGTCTAGATATATAGTGTATTTGTTAAAATGCGTGCTGAATCAATTGGAATTTAAAAATCTTCCAGTGGATTGTACATGGGATAAAATATGGGAGCTGGTAGAGTGGAATCATATAGAGGCTCTTATTGGAAATTATATTCGGAGATATAAAGGAGTAATTCCGGAAGAAATTCGAAAGACAGGGGAAAACTCTTATAATGAAACATTATATCGTCAATTATGCTTTGATGTAGAACGTGAGAAGATTGTAAAAGAACTGGAAAAGCAAAAACTGGCATATCTGATGTTAAAAGGTATAAATATTTCAGAATATTATCCGCAAGTGGGGACTCGTTGGATGAGTGATAATGACATTTTGTGTAGTTTTATTCAACAGGATGAAAATGGCGGATACAGGACAAAAGGAAAAACAGAAGAAGAAATTAAATTCTGGGAAGAAAAAACATGTGATGCTATACAGAGAGCAATGGAAAAAGCAGGATATTCTTTAAAACAAAAAGAGGTTTGTCATGATTCATATATAAAGCAACCGATGTTTAAATTTGAAATGCATCATCAGCTATTTTCCAGATTCTTTGATGAAACAAAAAATCAATATTATCAAAATCCATGGAAATATGCGTTACCAGATAGGAGTAATCCATATTTATATTATTACTCGAAAGAAGATGAATATGTATATTTTATTACCCATGCATATAAACATTTTTCTGTAAGTGGAAGTGGTATACGTACATTAGTAGATGTGTATGTTTATATTAAAAATAATGTATCTATGGATTGGGAATACATTTTGTCGCAGATGAAGATTTTAGGCTTGGAAGAGTTTGAAACATTATTGCGAAATACAGCGTTACATGCGTTTTCTGTGAAAGAAGAAATGGCAACAGAAGAATGGAATACAGTTTTTTATATGATTGGAAGTGGAACATTCGGAACTTCTCAAAATCGAATCAGGCATTGTCTGGAACAGATTGCAGCGGATGAAAATAATCGGAATAAAACGTGGTGTTATATAAAGAACAGATTGTGGTTAAGTGAAAGTATAATGAAGGAAAATTATCCTTTTTTTTATCATCATCGTTTTCTCCGGTTATTTAGTCCATTATATCGTGTGGTTAAGGGACTGGTAATACATCCGAAAAAAATATTGACTGAATGGAGAATTCTATTTCGAACGGAAAAAATGTGAATAACGTTATATAAAAGGGAGAATTGAAAGTATGAAACAGACAAAAAAAATAATAGCAATAGGATTATCTTTGGGAATGGTATTAACTTCAATACCTGTATCTGCGTCAGACTATATAACAGCAGATCAATGGAGTGAAGATGTTGAAGGGATATCTGAGTCATCAGAAGGAACAGAAAACGAAGCATTGGAAGATATATCTGAGCCAGCAGAAGAAATAGGAGGTGAAGACCTTGAGGAGTTCTCTGCACCACCAGAAGAATTTTCAGCACCGGTAGAAGAAGATGAAAGTTTAGAAGTTGCTTCTGCGCAGTCAGAAGCAATACGTGTAAGCGGAAAGTGTGGAGATAATATAACATTCCAATTAACAACAGCTGGAGTATTAACTCTGTCTGGCAGCGGAGCGATGCCTACAATTACTTATGATTGGAAGGAATATGAACCAAATTGTGGCTGGGGAGGCTACATAAGCAGTATAAAGAAAATTGTAATTGAAGATGGAATTACATCAATCAGTCAATATTCTTTTTATGATTGTGAGAATTTGACAGAAGTTTCTATACCTTCCAGCGTAAAGTCTATTGGATATGAGGCGTTTCATTGGTGTCATAATGTAAATAAAGTAATGATTGATGGACTTGGTTCCTGGTGTGACATAGATTTTGAAAATGAAAATTCAAATCCGATACAATTTGGGGCTGATTTGTATATAAATGGCGAAAAAGAATCACAGATTAAAATTCCTGAAGGAATTACGACGATAAAACCTTATGTATTTGGCAGAAGCTGGACGAATGATGAGACAAAAACAGCAATTACAAGTATACAGCTTCCTGATACGGTTACAAGTGTTGGGAAAAATGCATTTGCATATAATTATTTACAAAGTATAAACATTCCAAATTCTGTTATAACAATTGGAGAACAAGCATTTGCCGGAAATAATTTTTCGACTATAGAAATATCTGAAAATGTCAGTGTAATTGAAAGCGGGGCTTTTAAAGATTGTAAGAAATTACAGAAGATAAAAATTCCAGATACAGCGAAAAATATAGGTACAATGTTGTTTGGAAACTGTATTAAATTGACAGATGCTGAATTACCGCAGGGGATTGAAAGGATAACAGAAGGGTTGTTTGCAGGTTGTACGTCTTTGGAGCAATTCAGTGTACCGGATACAGTTCAATTAATTGAAGACTATGCTTTTTCAAAGTGCAATAATCTAACGAATATAAAATTGCCGGATCAGATACAGACAATTGGAAATTATGCATTTTCTGAGTGTTCTGTCTTAAACAAAATAAAATTGCCAGTGGAATTGAAAAGTATAGGTAACAGTTCTTTCGAGGGATGTATGACTTTAACGGAAGTTATTGTACCAGATGGTGTTACGGATATTGGAGAAGGTGCTTTTAGAGGGTGTAAAGCTTTATCTAAGATTACAATGCCGGATACTGTTACAGAAATTGGAAGAAACGCTTTTTATGATTGTTGTATGCTGGAACAGTTTAAAATCCCGGAAAATATAAAAGAGATTTCAGATTATACGTTTTATGGTTGCTCAAAATTGTCGTCGATTACACTTCCTCCAAATTTAGTTAAAATAGGGGAATCGGCATTTCAGAATTGTGTGGCTCTTGAGAATATACTTATACCAGAGAGTGTTACGGAGATTGGAAGACTGGCATTTTCTGGATGTGAAAAGATTGAAAGTGTAATATTACCATCTCAGATCGGTGAAATTTCAGCGTCTATATTTTCAGGTTGTAAAAGTTTAAAAGAAATACAAATTCCAGAGAGTGTAACTGCTATTAAAGAAAATGCATTTCAAAATTGCAATATCCTTTCAGAGATAACAATTCCTGAAGCGGTAGCAGAGATAGGGAGTAATGCGTTTCAAAATTGCTCTGCTTTAAATCGAATTAATTTTAAAGGAAATGCCCCCAAAATAGGAACAAATGCATTTATGGGAGTAACTGCAGATTGTTATTATCCTGCTGATAATGCAACATATACTTTGGAAATTACAACACAGGATTGGGGTGGAAATCTGACTTGGACTTATGAGGGGAAAACAGAAGAAGATAATAAATATAAATGTGGAGAAAATCTTACCTGGAATTTAACGGAAGCTGGTAAATTGATTATCAGCGGTTCAGGAAGAATGTTTGATTATTCCATAGATGAATATCAGTATGCTCCATGGTATGAAGAGAGGGCAAAGATTACTTCTATAGAAATAGATGATAATGTAACCTATATTGGCAATTATGCATTTTATTTATGTTATAAAATAACTGATGAGAAAACGAAACTGCCAGAAAAATTGGAGGAAATAGGAGAAGGTGCTTTTAAAAATTGTAAGATAAAGTCGGTAGACTTACCTTCGATGGTAAAAAGTGTTGGAAAAGAGGCGTTTGCATGGAGTGGATTGATAAGGGTTTCTCTTCCTTCCAGTTTGCAATGCCTATCAGAGAGAATGTTTGCTGAATCTCACTATTTAAATGAAGTGATATTTTCAAAGGGGTTAAGAGAAATCGGTAAGGAGTCATTTTATTGCTGTTTTGGACTGAACAGTGTAGATATACCAGAAGGAGTGACTTCTGTAGCGGATAAAGCATTTGCATGGTGCGGAGCATATAAAAGTTTTGGAAGCTCTTATAGTTGCTATAATTTTAGAAAAGTTATATTGCCTTCTACATTAAGTACAATAGGAGCCAGTGCTTTTAGCAATTGCCAAGTGTTGCAATCTATTAATATACCGGAAGGTATTACTGAAATTCAGGATAATACGTTTGAATATTGCTATCAATTATCTAGTATTATAATTCCTAAGGGGATAAAGAGGATTGGAAATAGAACTTTTGCTCATAATCAATCACTTAAAACAATTACATTTTCTTGGAATGCACCACAGATTGACAGTAAAGCCTTTGATGGAGGCATAAGTTCATCGAATAGAGAGGTAATAGCTACTTGTTATTATCCATCGAATAATCCATTATGGACTTCAAGTATGCTTCAAGATTATGGGGGAAAATTAACCTGGGTTGCAAAAGAGATGGTAAAACCATCTGGAGGAACAGAGAGCGATACTGGAAATAATAACAACGGAAGCAATAATAATGGAAGCGACAATAACGGAAGCAATAATAATGGAAGCGACAATAATGGAAGCAATAATAATGGAAGTGGCAATAACGGAAGCAATAATAATGGAAACAACAATAGTGGAAACAATTCTGGCGAAAGTGGAAATACGGGAGGAACTGGAACTGAAAAAGAATTTGGATTTTCTGCTCACTCACTGACATTAAATGGTGATATTGGTGTGAATTTTTATCTGGAATTAGATAAAACGATTATAAATGATCCTGATGCTGTAATGGAAATGGAGGTTGCTGGAAGAAAGAAAACTACGATAAAAATATCTGATTCTGTAAAAAATGGTCCTACAGAAGTGGAAGATACTAAAGGAAATAAGCATTCATGCTATAAATTTACATGTAATGTATATGCAAAACAAATGACAGATAATATTGTCGCAACTTTGAAGACATCATCAGGAACCTGGAAAGAAGTGTATTCTATACAGTCTTATATAGAGAAAGCTAAAGATAGTAGTAATGAGAAATTAAAAAATCTCATGAATGCAATGGTAGTATATGGTGGATATGCTCAGATGCTGTTTGGATATAATATAAATAATTTAGCTGGTGGTAGTCTGGGGGATGTATCGGGTGTAACAAAAAATATGTTGGTTGATTGCAAATATACAAAAGAAGGCAAAGAAGAAAATCTTAGTATTTATGGAGCAAGTTTGTTATTGAAAGAACAGACTACCTTGCGTATGTATTATAAATTAGCTGAAGGAAATATATCAAAGTACATATTTAAAATAGACGGAGAGGATGTTCAGCCTATACAGTCAGGCGACAGCAATATTTATTATATAGAATTATCTAATATTATAGCACCGGATTTAGATAAGCCTCATACTTTTACAGCTGGAAATATTAACGTTAGAAATTATAGTGCGTTGAGTTATGTAAATATGGCATTGGATAATGAAAAATCAAGTGAAAACAATAAGAAAACAGCAGCTGCACTTTATTTATATTGGAAAGCAGCAAAAGAATATTTTCTTAAGAATTTATTTTAAGAAACAATTGTAGATAATAAAGAAATTTGGGGAAAAGGAGAATAAAACAGATGAAAGAAGTATATGAAAGTCCTGATTTTGAGGTAATAGTATTAGAAGGAGAAATAGCTACTGCAAGTGCAATGACAGATAGCAATGAAACGGATTTAATGCCGTTTTTGGATGAATATTAAGCATTAAGCCTTAAGTCATAGATATCTGAAAAAGGCATCAATGAGGAAATAACTATATGGAGAGATATCGCACAATGTTATCTCTCCAAAACTTTATTTGAAAAGAGGCATAAATTAAAAGTGATAAGAAGAATAGTGTGTTTTTTCTGTGGTATAAGCATTATTTGTTGTACAGCCGGTTGTTCTGTAAGTAATGGATATGAAAAAGAGACTGTATACTCAAAAGAGCAAACTTCGGAAGAAGAATTGGACCGTATATCCAATGAAGAAGAGAAATCAATAGAAGAGAAGGATGCAGATAATAAATCAAATAAAAAAAATGTTTCTGAAAACAACTCAAATATAAGTAGAAATCAGGAAGAAAATAATAATATTCAGGAGAACAGCAATGGTGTTCAGGAAAATAATGAAAAGACAGAAAACGGTCAGGTATTAGAAACAGAAAATGACATAGATGATACAGAAAATAATATAAGCAAGGACGAAAATGAGATGGAAATTATTCCGGAGAAATAAAGTTATGGTGATGGCACGGAATAATAACAGTATATTAAAATGGATTCTATGCGTAACAGAAAAAGCAAAATGGTTAGTAGGCATACTGGTTTTGCTACAGGCAATGTTAAGTATTACCAGCGTTGTGTTTGCATTTGTTTTGCGACGAATCATCAATGTGGCGGTTGCAGGAGCAAAGAGGAATTTCTGGATTTCCATTGCACTGTTAGTTGGAATATTATTGCTTCAGACTTTGCTTTCAGCGGTAAATCGTTTTGTGAATGAATATACTGAAACTGTGATAGAAAATGGTTTTAAGCAAAGATTGTTTTCTGCACTCTTAAATGGAAGGTATGCTTCAGTTACGGCAGTACATTCCGGCGAATGGATGAATCGTTTGACTTCAGATACTATGGTTGTGGCAGAGGGAGTAACGCAGATTGTACCAGGTATGATTAGTATGTTGGTAAAGCTCATAGGTGCATTATCGGCAATTCTCTGGCTGGAATCGCGCTTTTTTTATGTTTTGGTACCGGGTGGTATCGTAATGATTTTGTTGACGTATAGCTTTCGAAAAGTTCTAAAAAGTTTACATAAGAATATTCAGGAAGCAGATGGTGCCTTGCGGGTTTTTATGCAGGAAAGATTGGAAAGCTTGTTAATTGTGCATACTTTTGCGAAGGAAAATCAGATAGTGGCACAGGCGGCTGAATTGATGAAAATGCATAAATCTGCCAGGTTAAAAAGAAATAAATTTTCAAATTTTTGTAATGTTGGATTTGCCGGAGCTATGAAGGGTGCTTATCTGTTTGGAATAGTTTTTTGTGGACACGGAATTCTTACAGGTACTATGAGCTATGGAAATCTGATGGCAATTATTCAGTTAATTGGACAGGTGCAGAATCCAGTTGCTAATATTACAGGCTTTTTGCCACGTTATTATTCTATGTTAGCCAGTGCAGAACGTTTGATGGAAGCTGAGAATTTTGAAACGAACAGCAGAGAGTTAATTTCCGAAAAAGGAGTTCGGGAATTTTATCGTAAAGATTTGCGGGCAATTCATTTGAAAGATATATGTTTCACTTATCAGCCACTTGTGCAGACTAAAGAAGTGCAAGTGATGCCAGTTGTATTGAAACATATAGATTTGACTATTCGAAAAGGTGAATATATTGCTTTTACTGGTCCTTCCGGATGTGGAAAAAGTACTCTTTTGAAGTTGCTTATGTGTCTGTATCCTCTGGATTCGGGAGAACAGATACTGGAGACAAAGATGGGAACACAAAATTTTACAGAAGCATGGCGCAGGTTGTTTGCGTATGTTCCTCAGGGCAATCAATTACTTTCTGGAACTATTCGGGAGATTGTTACATTTGGTGATCTGCAAAAAGAAAATAATGAAGAAAATATTTATCGTGCTCTTCAGATTGCTTGTGCAGATGAGTTTGTAAGAAAACTAGATAAGGGCTTGGATACTTTGTTAGGTGAAAAGGGGACAGGTCTTTCAGAAGGACAGATGCAGCGCATTGCCATTGCACGAGCGGTGTTTTCTGAACATCCGATTCTTATATTGGATGAAGCTACCAGTGCATTAGATAAAACAACGGCCATAAAACTTCTGAAAAATCTGCGCAAAATGACAGATAGAACGGTATTACTGGTAACTCATCGAATAGAGCAAATAGAAATTTTTGACAAGACAGTTTCTTTTTTTAAAGAAGGAAGTTGGCAAATTAGTGTTACGGATAAGAAGGAAGAGTAAGTTAAATAAAAAAATCCCTAAGAAATCTCTGACTAAAAAGATTTGAGTATATAAGGAGAATAGAAAGTATGAAAAATCTGAAAAAGATATTTGCTATATTCTTAGTCATAACCTTAATTTTAACATCTGCGATATTATTTAATGCGAAATCGGTAAGTGCGACTACACTTAAATTGAATAAGACAAAGATTACGTTATCAGCAGGAAAAAGTGTTAATTTGAAAGTATTAAATACAGATAAACCAATAAAATGGTTAACATCTGACAAAATAGTAGCTACTGTTTCACCAAAGGGAAAAGTTACAGGAAAAAATGCAGGAACAGCATTTATTACAGTAAAAGTAGGAAAACAAAATTTACAATGCAAAGTTACTGTAAAAGCAGCATTAAATAAGACAAAAGTTATTCTTGCTAAGAATGATTATGTTAAATTGTTTTTAGATGGTGCTGTTGTCAAAAGTCTTAATAGCAGTGATAAAAAAGTTGTTAGTGTTTCTCGGAATGGAAAAGTTGTTGGAAAACGTAAGGGCAGAGCGACAATTACAGTGGTAGATAATAATGGTAAAAAATATCGGTGTAAAATTATTGTTGAAGATCCATCTTTGAATAGAAAAAAGGTGTCATTGAAGATAAATCAAAATTATAGATTAAAATTAAATGGAAATACGCAGAAAATTTTTTGGAGTTCAAACAATGAAAGTGTTGCTTGTGTTAATTCGAAAGGGAATGTCACTGCTTATTCAGAGGGAAATGCTGTAATTACAGCAAAGGTAGGAAATAAAATGTTCAAATGTAAGATTACAGTAAAAGCAGAAAAAACTCCTGAAATCACACCGACACCGAAACCAACAGCAACACCAAAACCAACAGCAACACCGACACCAGAACCAACAGCAACACCAAAACCAACAGCAACACCGACACCAGAACCAACACCAACTCAAAAACCTGTTCCAATTTTCCCGGAAACAGAGATCCTTTAGTTAATGATTTGGATGAAGATATATTTATTTGGGAGAATGTAATAGAATTTTTACTGATTAGAGCGAAAAGGTGATTAATATTTACTGTGAGAATTTTGGGTATATACGATGTTTTACCAGTATTTGACAAAGAGATAGGAATTTATAAAAAGTCAGGAGGTGTGTTGGAAATGTTAGAGAACAATGTGCCAGAAAGGATTCTTGAAGAGAGGGGATGATTATTTAATAAACTGTCATTCAAAAAAATGTAACTAAGAGAATTAAACTATAAGAGGTGGAGGTAAAGTATGAAGAAAATAAGAAGAATCGTGATAATTTTGGTAGCTTGTATTTTAATGGTAGGATTAACTAATATTGGAACAATAAATGTACAGGCAGCTTCAACCACGATTATGAAAAGCAGAAGCTTTTATTTGTATGAAGGTGTTAATCCTGAAAGACAAATTTCTGTTATGACTTCAGATAGCAAAGCTAAAATTACAAAATTAAAAAATTATAATCCAAATGTAGTAAAGGTCAGTGTTTATGACTCAAATGGTGCCTATGGTATGCAGGGAACATTGCGTGTACAGCCTTTAAAAGCGGGAGTAGCAAAAGTAACTTTTCGGTATGCAGGCAAGAATTTTGTTTACAAAATTCTAATTACAAAATATGAAAATCTTTGCGAACAATTTAAGGTCGGAAATACTAATTTTACGAAGTGTTTTGATAAGTCTGGAGTTTATTATTCTTATCAACAGAAAAAGAATATCACAGGTAATATAGATGTAAAACTTAAGAACGAATGGAAAATAGTAAAAATAAAGGTAGATTACTCAAAAACTATAAAAAATCATTCAAAACTAACATTAAGTACGAATGGAAGCAATATATTCATGTATGTAAGGAATATAAAAACTGGAAAAGTAGAAGAAATTGTTCTGTATTATTCTGGAGATCCGTATAAAAGTGAAAATAGCTATTCATATTAAGAGATTTAGAAATACTGAGATATTCAGAAAGATACTGAGCTGGCAGGATTTATATAGAAACTAATAAAGCATGGAGGATATTGTATGATGAAAAAGGAATATTCAAAAAGAAAATTTACAATAGCAGTTATTTTGTCTGCGATTTTGTTATTGCTGATTTCGGCAACAACAGTACATGCGGATGCTAATCCATTGGCAAAAATGCCGCGAAAAGATAGTACAGTTATTAACAAAGGAATTTGGTGGACTGGAGCAACGTTTATTACACCCGATTTATCTTCGGATATAAAAATAAGTGTTACCAGTTCAAATCCAAAGGTTGCAACGGTTAAGGGAAATGGTGAAAAGTATGTATATCCTTCCGGTACCAGATGCTATGCCTGGTATGAAGTAACACCAGTATCTCCGGGAACTACCAGAATTAAGGCTACAGTAACATATAATAAAAAAACGTACACTAAAACCTGCATATATACTGTGTATAAGTGGGAAAATCCATTTAGAAGCTTAAAAATTGGTTCGATGAATTATAAATCACGATTTCAAAAATCAGGTGTTTATGAAGTAAACAGAAGCATAATTAGTGGTAAGCTTTCTTGTAAGTTAAATCCTGGTTTTATAGTGACAGATATATCTGTACAGTACTATATAGACCCTGACAGAAGCTTTTTGACAGAATCTGAAAAGATAAAAAACGGACAAAAGCTTCCAGAAAATACAACGATAATATATATAAGAACAAAATCGAAAAAAAATAATCAAGAGTATACAATGAGACTCAGTGTACCTATAGAATATAGAATGTAGATAAAGAAGTAATACTTTTCAAAAATAGCAAAAGTATATTTTGATATAAAATATAGTAAGTGTTTATCAACTATGAGTGAATTTCCCTGTAAAGCTTATCTAATAGTCTTTGCAGGGAAATTTCCTTTATAAAAATTTTACCGATTTAGGAATTTAAAATATCTGTTGGATGATCATAAAGTCCCATTTGTTGTATAGTAATCATGTACTCTCTGCAAATTACGCTCAAACGGAATGCCAGTTCCGCTACTGCGGAACTGCTATTCC
>ERZ1106983.1735-NODE-1735-length-17677-cov-18.194019_pt1 | contig 17677 bp, 17 predicted proteins | sample MGYA00403693_ERZ1106983 | MGnify/ENA primary metagenome ERZ1106983 (study PRJEB35170, sample SAMEA104062420) | human gut metagenome | biome: human gut; feature: human-associated habitat; material: faeces | place: Denmark | collected 2012-07-13 ...
CTAAATATTGTTGTAGGACTGGCTGAGTAGTTGTATAACTCAAAGCAGCATTATTTTGCGTAGCCACTGTTAAGTTGAAAGGTGCTGCCAATTCAGGACTGGTGCATGACACCACTATCGTCAGTAGGTCCTTAGGCATAATCTTTGCGTCATACAATTGTGTATCTTGAGTACTATACAATACCACTTCAGCATCCTGCAGGTAAGGTACTTTTTTGTAAGACTGGCAGGCTGTTAACAGAAAAACTACCAATACGTAATAGCCTAGTTGTTTCATTATCTTCATATATTTCTTTATATTGTTTTTTATTCTATCGTCATTAAAACTCAATCACTCTTTATCTGTTGTATTTCCATATTCATTATATGCCCCGTCTTTTGCTTCGAAAATAACAGAAGGCTCTATAACATTTATTGTATGCCATGCCCCTGCAGGTATTTGGATACCAAATTTACCTTCTGCAGGAGATAATATTTGACGTGAAACCTCTTTAAAGTTTTTTTGTCTTATCACATCATCACAACAGGAAGTTGCCTCATGAACGTATTCATTCACTTCTTCATAGATGATTTCTTCTAATTTACCAACAAGACATATTACAGTTTCTGCCGTCTTTTCATGTCGATGAATAGGCACCTCTGTTCCTGGCTGCAAAGCGTTGAGCATACGTTGGCTGGTGTCGGCAGATGAAGTACGCAAGTCGAAATTTTGACGCAAACGTGGATTCTCCATAGCCTGTTCCAATAAAATTCCTAAAAATTCTTTATCAAATTCCATAACTATTATCCTTTCAATGATGCGAGATATTCCTCATGTAAATGGTAGTGTTTTTTCATAAACAAGATGTAAGTAATAACCAATACAACCAATGCAGTAATCAAATACAGCCAGTGAGCAAGCACTGTATTAGGACAGAGATAGATAAATCCAAGAGAAATCAATAACTGCATAACCATATACAGAGATGTCACCTTTACATGTCCAATCTTTAATTCATTAGCCATAATCTGATAGGCGTGCTTACGGTGTGCCTCGCCCAAATTCTCGTGCAACATAATACGATGCGCAATAGTTAGGCAGCCATCCACACCATATACTAATAAAAATATCAGCCAAGTAATATCCGTAGTCTTGATTATCACATTACCCAGTAGAAACAGCATAATAAAAGCAATGCCGATAGAACCAACATCCCCGGCAAAACATTTAGCCCTACCTTTCGGTCGAAAATTAAAGACACAGAACACCAGTGAAGCGAGAATCGTAGATATAATCAAACTCTCTTCAACAAAAGTACTATTCATATTTACCAATGCCAACGGAATTAACACAGCCAAAGAATATCCTGTCGTAATACCATTGATTCCATCCATAAAGTTTATTACATTCGTTGCACCAACATATACTATTAGTGCCAGTAATATTATCCACCACATTGACCAATGCAGTATACCCAACTGATAAAAAGCCATTACCGCAGCTGCAAACTGTACTACTAATCTCACAGAATCTGGCAATGAATGAATATCATCCACAAAACTCACGCCTGCCACCAGTGTTAGTCCTACTAAGAACCAAGGATACTGAAAACCAAAGAATACACTCCACATCCATGCACCAACCAAGAAAATTATACCTCCACCACGCAATACAATCATAGAATGTGATGAGCGCTCATTAGGCTTATCAATAATGTTACACCTATCCGCAATACAGAAATAAACGAGTTCTACAACGAGAAGCAAAACGAAAATAATAATGTATGTTGTCATATGGCTTAGTTATATTTTAATCTATCTAGTGTGGTTTTATCTATAACTATGGATATATTTCAAAGATTATTGTCATCAAGAATTTCTATATAATACTCTGCGAATAAAATGCAACAAAAGAGTGTTTTCAATCAAATTTTATAGTTTGTTAGTACATCCAACGGTTCCCAATCAAGTTCCTTACGTGCTTTCTCATTACTAAAGGTGAGACTTCTGGTCATCTTCTCCAGTTTATAGCTGTTTATTGGAGCTTTTTCCCCAAAAAGATCGCCAACTAAAGCCATACACTTAGCCATCCATATTGGGATACTAATGGGCTTACTTTTGCCCAGCTGATTTGCTACCGACTCACTAATCTGACCAAAAGTTGGTTGGAATGTATCGCATACATTATACACACCACCTTTCTTAATCAAAGCAGGCATGATACGAGCAATATCTTCTGCCATCAAAATACTCTTCACTGCTTTACCTCCGGCAATATTCATGTAAAAACCCCTCTTCACACCATCTACCATAGCACCAAGGTTACCTGGAGCATCCTTACCTGCGAGCAGTGAAGGACGGAGAATTCCAAGAACAACATTGTACTTTTTACACCATTCAGTCAGATATTTCTCAGCCTGAATCTTACTCTTAGCGTACGGAGTATCACCCTTCAATAGATGCTCTTCAGTAATTAGTTCACCAAACTCGCAACCATATACAGCCACAGTACTGATGAAAACAAGGGCATTAGGCGCTCCCACCTTCTCAAGTGCATTGCATAAATGGACTGTACCTGTATAGTTAACATCAAAAAATGCCTGCTTCTCAACTTCAGTCTTGGGCACTACATGGGCTTTACCACAAGCATGCAATACCACATCATAATGCTGTTCCAACTCAGGAATCTCTTTTGCTAAATTAACCTTTATCGTATCATCTGAAGTGATACCACAAGTTGTCACCTCATACATCTTATCCAATATCGGACGAACATTCTTTCCTAAAAAACCCGTACCACCGGTAAAAAGTAGTTTCTCCATTATATAACCCTCAAGATCTTTTTTAATATTACACTTTCAGAATATTCAGCTTCAGCCAATGCACGAGCCTTCTTACCCATTTCTGCCAAAACCTCTTTGTCCCATTTCTCAGGCCATTCACAATAGCCAATGCCCTTTTCACGAACCAATAAGTCTATCTCACTACCTTTCGGTCCAAGAAAAAGGACAGGACGACCTGACGCCAAAATATTGTAGGTTTTACTTGGTACCCCCAGTCCGAACATACCATCTTGAAGAGTCACAAGAGCAATATCACAAGCAGCCAACACCTCATTCTGTTGAGAGCGGAAATAAGCACCATGAAAGAAGACATTTTTCCTCTTTCTTTCCTTAAGCTTTTCCTCCATAGCTCCTGTACCATAAAAATGTAATTCCACATTTTCTGGTAATTTGTCCATCACCTTATCTAACCCCTGTACACGACCGATATTACCTGCATATTCAAGAATGACCTTACCTTCAGGGAAAGGCTGTGGTTTAATATTGTCAATATCCGCCCAATTCTCAATAATCGTAATTTTAGGGCAACCTTCTTTACCTTTCAAAACTTTCTCAACCTTCTCCAACAAGACACATTTCATGTCTCGTCCTAATACGATGAGTTGGTCAGCTTTACTATAAGCCTTGTCAAAGATATGTTTGAATATTCCATACATAGGGAGTTTCAATCCAGCTGGACGGGTATTCTCTGGAAATACATCGTGCACAAGTATGTGGAGTTCAAATCCCACCTTCTTCTTCAATCTCGCCAGCAACGGCACCATAGGCGCCGGATTGGTCACCATCAAAACCTTATCACCTTTACGAATATACTTCTTCACGAGAGTAATCATCCTCTTACTTATTAGCAAAAAAGAGAGAACTTTACCCTTGGTAGTATTCTTGTCCAAGTCTGCACCCTCTGTACGATATACCTCTATACTCTCATGTAGTGTGAACTTATTATTGACGTCCTGTTTCTTACGTTTATCGTATACTTCCGGACCACAAATCACACTCACATTATACTTCTGTACCATCGCGTTAGCTACCTTTCCTAGGATGTAGCTTGTAGAAGTCTCATCTGGAGGAAACAGTTCTGTTATAATCCACAGTCTTTTGTTAATCTTCTCCATACAACATTTACATATTTTACATACTATTTTAATAGCAAATTACAATAGATTGTAAACATTTAGTTCTGCTGTGTAAGCACAAAAAAGCACTTTCAGTACTTTCTACATAAAACATTAAAATGAACATTTATTCAAAATTTCACGCCACACCTATTAGTAAAATATCCTCACCATTACTATCACTTGAAAGAATTGTTAGAAAACAAAAAAACGTGCCTTAACTATACTGTTAAACAGCAACAGAACAATACAAGAAATACATCCATTCCAAAGTATTCTAACTTCAACAGTCCCATATTAAACAAGACTAGTACAATAATTGCAATGCCTTTTAAAGAATCCTAGTCCTATCTATATGCCATACTTTAACTTTAGATATTTTACAGTTTCCACTCTTTTAAAATACAATTCGCCATCTCCTCCTATACCAAGGTTGGCAATCTTCTGCTTTTACTATTGAAGGAGAGCCCGCGACGAGTGTATTCGCCACACAATCTGAAAGAACAAGACTGTGAGTTGCCACCGTAACATTATCTCCAATTTTTACATTTCCAACAATCTGAGATCCTGTACTAAGATACAGTCCATCACCTATATTTTTTCCTCCCCCAGCTATACATGTGCAAGTATGGAGTACGGCAAAATTCCCTATTTTATTTGGGCCGCCAACAACAATAGTTCCATAATGCGGGATAACCAAACCATAACCAAAAGAAGTATAGTCTATAGAAAACCCCAACCTCTGAGATGTACGACTGTATTTGATTTTATAGAATAAGAAAAGTAGTGTATTCTTACTTCCATTTGCATAATAATCACACTTACGCATCAATTTCAAGAAACGAAGAATATCCCTTTGTGGATGAAAGAATTCCTTCATATAAGTAAGGATACTTCGTTTTTCAGGAAAACCGTTCATTATTCTATCTGCTTGAATGAAGAAAGCCAGTTCTCTTTTACTTTTTATCATGACTACTCTTAATTTCTTGTTCCATTATTTTTGCATCTACTAAGAAGCGGAACCAATATGCCTGAAGGAACGCATGCACATAACCAGCTTTTCCGTCAAGAAATCCCAACTTAATATAATAGCGGTACCAAAAATATAATTTCGCACGCAGATATTTAGGCAGCCTATAGTAAAGACCATCACGAAGCTTGCTAGTTTTCTTTGCCTCATGGTACAAAGAATTCGGATCAACTTGTCCAATAGCTCTGGTCGAAAAGTAGTCAGCAACTTCTCTTGTTGCATACCAATTATGTTTGTTGATCCAAGCATCAAGGCTCTTGAAATCATAATGCAGACAGTTGTTCTTCAAATCAAGGCTTCGCCCCTCGCTCAAGATTACATGTTCGCCCATAGCTCTATTCTCGTAACGCCCCTTCCCAAACTTAAAGATCGTAAGATTATAGAATGGATACATACCGCCATGCTTCAAAAATTTTCCCATGAAAGCAATCAAAAACTTCATTACAAATCCGTTTACATCATCATTGCGATGTTCATTACATGCATCAACAATTTCAGCGGCCAGTTCCGGAGTAACAACTTCATCGGCATCAATTCTGTAAACCCAAGTAGTCTTTACACCAACATTATCTAAAGCCCAATTAAACTGAGCAGCATAATGATTAAATGGCTCATGATGGAAAATCTCAGCTCCAAGGGATTCTGCTATTTCAATTGTCTTATCTGTGCTGCCGCTATCCACAACGCAGATACGATCGGCAACCCCACTCAATGACTTAATGCAACGTTCAATATTCACCTCCTCATTCTTAGTGAGGATAATTGCTGTAATATCTGTCATATCATCTTATTTTCATCGTGTTTACCTTCACCAACCTCCATCAGAAATTCTACTGTGTCGTTAAAATACTTCTCAAAACAGTTGAATCGAGTCAGCTGAATTTTCATCTTATCTTTCAAATTCTGACGTACACTTTCATCAGTAACGGCCCGTACTATCTGACTTGCTGCTTGTTTTACATCCTTAGGTGTGTAGTAAAGACAAGCATCTCCGAACACTTCTGTATTGAAGAACAATTCTGTTGCAACAGTCGGCAACTGGAAATACATAGACTCAGTTGTACTTGCAGAAAACACTTCAAGTACAGATGGTAAATAGCTAATTCTACATTTGCGGTAAAGCATTGCCAAATCCTGTTGTTTGAGGTTCCCGTGATTAATCAGTCTATCCTCGTAACCAAATTCTTTAATTCTCTGCTCAATAATTGGCAACACAGGAGATGATTTAGGCAAAGTTACATGAAACCTGTAATTTTTAATTCCATAAGTTTCTTCAAGTTCTTTCAAAACTTCTGGAATAATATCAAGATTTTTGTGTTCACCACCACCAATCGCTGGGATTTCCACCCATCCAGAATTCTCCTCAATAGGAGTATTGTCTAAGGAAGCATACAATGCTGGAAGTACATTACTCACAACCCTTATACTATCAGGTTCCTTAGCAAGTTCACGGATAAGTCCTTGTTTTACTGCTTCAGTTTGAGTTATAACATATTTTATTCTCTTTAGAAGTAATTTCAAGAGAACAATATGGAATTTCATCCTCACTTTTGTCTTAAACGAAAGTGTGCTCCAAGCGTAAGGGTTAGAAGTAACAACCCAAGGATGTACAAACCTAATAACTTCACGATGTTTGAAAAAGTTGTAACAAGGTCCAAGAATTGTATATATCACATCTGGTTTTATTTTATTTTCCAACCTTCGTAAATTTTTCTGTGTTTTACGGTATGTATGAAAGAAGTCTGGCTGATTTGGGAATACAAAATAATGACCTTCAACCTTAGATTTAAACTCATCATTGAGGTACACTGTATCCAAACACTCTGAAACTGCATAATACCACTCAACATCAAAGTAAGGGTACTTCAGTGTTCCAAGAAGGAAATTATGGACTACCTGCAATCCACCACCCACATTACGGGCATTAACGACATTGATTAATATTTTCATTATTATCGAATTTTAGCTATAAAGACTTTGGCTGTATCAAGATATGAACGATAGTTAAAGCGAGATTCTCCAACAGCACGAGCAGCAGTTTTCATAGAGACAATCTCATCCTTTGACATTTGCAATATCCTATGAAGTCCCGCCTCAATGCTATCTACTGAATAATCATTTATAATAAGAGCATTCTTTCCATCAGTTGCATAATCTCCAAGATCACTTGTCTGATTCATCAACACCGGACATCCCGCAGCCATTGATTCCGCCATTTTAGTTGGAAAGCCAGCGGTATTCTTACGAGAAGGCTCTCGAATAATTGCAGAGAAATCTGATATATGATAATATGATGGGACCTGAACTTGAGGAATCCTCCCCAAGAACACAAGATTGTTCTTGTATTTATCCAATGCCTTTTGAGAGCAATAGTTTATAGCTTGTTCAAGTGGCACTCCAACGACTACAAGCTGAATCCTGTTAGTGTCTTTTAGAACCCGCAGTAATGCCGCTATCAGATTCCCAAGCAAATCCTTCTTAGCTGGTGTTCCTGCGAACAGAATGCGTACTCCATCAAATCCCTTTAATTTCAGACTATCTATTTCTGAAAAATCATTCCACTTTGAATCTTGAATATTAATTAGCGGCGGAAGCAAAAGATTATTACTATCGGAATAATAACTATTCAAGAACTGACTAATGGGAATCATATTCTTGAAACGCTTCTGTACAAAACGCATATTCAATTCGCTCATCCAGTATATTGGACACCACTTTCCACCAAGAGTCTCATTAGCAGCAGGCCATTCGGTTAAATCAAGAACAAGTTTCTTCCCGTGCTGCTTACAAATACGCTGTAGAAACAGATTCATTTGAAAAGTCGTATTATAAGCAATCAGCATATCATAATCTGATATTGTCTCTTTAATTACCCTTCTTGCGTTCGAATAAGGATATATATAGCGTAAAAACCTCTCCTTCCAAGAATGAGTATCGATATCGTTAGTTATTTTATACAAGATATTATCATATGAGTAGTCGTTTAATATCTTGTCCTCCTCGCGATATTTTCCACCGAAACTAAGCACATACACGTCATGACCTAGATCTTTGAAAATTCTGATATTGTTCAAAACTCTAGAGGCTGCAGCATCTCCGTCTGGAAACCTAAAAGGGCCTAAATATAAAATTCTAATCACAGTTTTGTTTTATCTGTATTTGTAAATATTTGCTTTATGTAAGACAAGTGACATAACATCCAATATTTCAGTCTATTGCTATATAATCCAACCTTAGGTTCCTGTTTGATATCACTAAAAGCAGTAGTCTTTGATGCATAATCATAATACAATGAACTTAATGGGTGAACACAACCATTTTGCCAGGGTTTTGGTTTAGAAACATAGTGTACAATGACAGGTTTAGTCTTATATTGAGCCACATTCTCTTTTTCTTTGATATATGCATTAATCACTTTCCCATCCTTTTTATCACCTCTTTGATTCAAGAAATAGCTATATACAAGCGACGTCATGTTCCACATTGGTAACAAATGGAATGTTTCCTTATACAAAACTGCATTCAACGCATCTTGATCGTGATACTTGATATAAGCATAATTCGTTGTCAAATAATCGATAAGTAACTGAGAAGTAGCATTATTACGCCAATAAGCCATATTAATTACATTTACACCAGCATTAAAATAACCATACTCCATTGGGTAACCAAGTCTCTCTGCCTCGTAACCTGAACCTATTTGAGGTACTGCAGCTAATGCATATTCAGCCATATTAACATCCCAAAGTTCCTGAAGTGAGCCGTTAACAATTATATCGCAATCCAAATATATTACCTTACCTACATCCAAAGGCAAAATCTCGGGTATAAGCAGACGATAGTAAGTAGCTCTACTTATGTGGGTCAAATTTTTATCTGCTGGCATAGGAAATCTCTCTACGATGCTTGTATCAATAAAACATACATTAAGTGTCCCTCCAAGAGCTTCAACTTGCTCCCTAATAATTTTTTCATTCTCAAACTTGAGTCCTTCTGTAAGCAGGTATATATTGACTCCTTTATTATTTAGGAGCAAAGACGTCAGCATTATTGTACAATGCTGTACAAAATTATCATCTGTTGCGCAAACTATGTTCATATACGTTTTTTTTATTATTTGCTAATATAAGAATGATAAATAGGAAAATTACAGTGTAAGACAAGCTCCTTAGAATATAACAATATTCAACTCTTGGAGCAAATATTGCATTACCAGATAATACCATTAATAATGGAAAAGCGTATAATGATCTTCGAGATTGGCTACACCATTTGATTGTATATCCTAAAAGAAACATCAAAATAATTATTCCAACCAGACCTAAAGAATAATACATATCGCCAATCAAACCAGTTCCCATACCTCCTTGTGTTCTATCCATAAAAGCTGTTGTAAAAATGAAAGACGAATTGGCTGCAAATGTACTTTTAGATACAAACGATAGAATGAATGACTGCAGAAAGGGAACTATACTTGCAAACTGGAGAACCATATTACTCCCCCATGCAATTCCACTATTATCAACATAATCAACAAGATAAGAGTTTGCCCCATTCGCAGAAATAAAATCTTTAACAAGAGTTAGAAAAAGAGCATCTTGCTCAATCATACTATTTCCGTGCCGAGTAAGCCCAATAAGTATTAGCAAACAATAACCACCCAATAATATACCAATCACATAACGTGTTTTTATTCTCTTTATACAAATACTATACATTAGAAGCAATGGTATCAGAAGTTGAATTGCGTTTGACCTTAAACCTGATAGGACTAATGGCAAAACAAGAAGGAATGTATTTGCATAAAATAAAAAAGGTAACTTACCTATCAATTCTCTAAAAGTAATTGCCACTCCCGTTAAATAGCTGAAATTAATAACTATAGACAATGAATATGCACACATTGAATATCCCATATACTCTCCCCATTCTCCAAATCTAGAGGTCAAATCAGAAGTTAAGTTAGAGTACAGTGTAAACAGTCTAGCCCCTCCAAAAGCATAAAACAATACTATAAAAAATAAGCAAAAGACATTCGATAAAAGTACACTATTCTTATTAAACTGTAGTTCGTTTGTTAATTGACAACAACCTTCATTTTCTTTATTCTGCGTAAGGGCAATCAAATAAGCACAATAACCAATAAAAGATAGTCCATACACCTTCATTTGGTTATAGTCCGTATCAATAAATGTTCTTCCACTCCATGTATCAAGTAAAGGATATACAAAAGGTGTTAGAAATGAACATAGAAAATAAGAAATAGCAAAAAACAATTCAAAACACAGTAGTTGCCCCTTTCTATATTTCCAAAGATAAAAAAGGTTCAAAAAAACATACAATGTAACAGTCAACGGAATGAACCATTCTCCATTTACAAATGAATAGTCATAAAAGTTAAATAATAAGTAGACCAATATACCAATAAGCAAAAGAACTTTCATACAAATTAATTAGAATTGTGAACACTACTCAATTAGATTTCTTTTATAACTTTTGCAGGACGTCCTATAGCAATAGTCCATGCTGGAATATCCTTTGTAACTAACGCACCTGCTCCTATTACAGCCCCTTCTCCAATGGTAACTCCAGGCATTATCATAGAATCCATCCCAATTGCTGCATTCTTACAAATATGTACAGGACATATCTTTGGAGGATTATTCGTATATATGTCCCCCTTATGATAGTTTGATATATCTCTTTTATGACAAAGAATAGTACAACGACTAGAAATCCAAACACCATCTTCTATCGTTATATATTCAGCATTCTGAGCATCAAAATAGACATCATAACCAACATTAAAGTTCCCACTTGTATTGACTCCACACCATTTCCAAATGCGTGCTCTTCTTCTCGAACAGGGGTCTATCATCCAATTTTTTTGAAAAGCCATCAAGAACCACTTTTTATATTTCTTTAGCCATATACAGAAATCTTTCGGCCACATTATTAACCATCTACAATTTTTATATACCCAAGTCCTCTTAAGGCTCTCTTTTTTAATTTGCATAACTTTTAATATTCTATTTGGTAATTTTCACTCTAACCCACTGAATAATAGCATTTCTTTCATTTGAATTCAAAACTAACATAAAAGCAATACAGATTGACCAGATTAGAGAAACACCACTAACGACCAATATTCGAATGATAGAATCTTGAATAAAAATGTGAATAACTACTGGAGCCAATGGAGCTACTACAGTAAGCAACATACATGGTAGAATTACATTTTGGATGTAATCCAGATAGCTATAATCAAAATTACTGTGAAGAATAATCATACAAACTGGTTGATTAATAATCGAAACCATAATAGTAATCCAAAAAACGACAGTTGGATTATATCCTTCTTTCAAAAACAGCCACGATATTGGTAAAGTTAACGCAACCAAAAGGCTACGGATAATCTGATAATATTTAACTTTACCCGTAGCTTGAACAGTCTGTGAAATGGGAAGATTCAAACTTGAAACTAACAAATTTACCAATACCAAAATCGCAAAAATTGCAGTATAATCTGGTACTGTCCCACCCAGCCAAATACTTAAGATACTCTCAATCTCTACAATTACAGGTAAAGAAAATATAAAAATCATAAGGTAACAATACTTTGACATGCTAAACATTAGTTCTTTTGTTCTTCTCAAATCTTGTATCGCATAACTTTCTATTAATTGTGGTTTAAAAGCAGTCGCTATATTCTCTGAAAACCCTGATATTGCCGCATGTATTTGAAAAGCTATCGCTCTAGCAGCATTCACAACAGGTCCAAAGAAAGAATTTACTAAAACATTCAGTCCTTGACCTTGAATCGTATATGCAATAGCCCCAAGCATATTCCAACCCGAAAATGAAAGCATTGTCTTAAATAGTTCTCTGTCAAATTCAAACCGCAATTTTACTTCAACAAAATTACGATTGGAATATATATAAAATAATAGGAAATTAATTAGTGATAACAAAAATGACAGCAAACCATAGACGAACAACTTATCGTAGCTCAAGCATGGTAAACCAATTACTATCAGCAACTTAATAGCTACATCAATAATACTAATCAACGCATAATAATCCATTCTCTCATGAGAAATTATATCAGCACTATATGGTATTTGTAGAATCAATAACACTAGCGATAAAGATGAAAATTGAAATACCCAATTAGCTGCAATAATTCTTTCTTGAGGTATAATCATTATATTATTTATATACCATACGCCAAATACCTCAAGAAGTAATAATGTAACAACTGCAATTATTGCCTGTATTTGGCAGGCAGTATTAAAAACATTAGATAAAGAATTTAAATCACCACGTCCACGTTCGTAATTCAAATACCTTTGAGTTGTGTTGTTCATTGCACTATTTAGGAATGAAAACATTGACACAAATCCCGCAACAACATTATATATACCATAATCAGTGACTCCTAACACATTTAGAATAACTCTTGTCGCATATAATGAAACGAGTAGAACAATTATCATCCTACAATACAAGAATAGAGTATTCTTTAATATTCTCTTATTCGAAACACTATTATTTGATATTTCATCCATTACCTTTAACTATAAGTTAACACCACAAAAACAATTTTATCTGATTCCGCATCTTTGAATTAATACTCAATTGGGCATCCCCCTTATTATAGGCATTTTTATAAATACTTACATATTAAGACATGAAGTGTCCAATTTTGACGTATAGTGTATCAGGAAAACACCTATTTGTAATTTTGATTGAATTAAGTAAAGGTATAGACGAACTAACATTATTCTTAAAAAGTTATTAAGTACTTTTCAATTACTACTTTATATTTCAATATTTTTCCCTCATGAATCTCCACATAGTCTTCATTAAGTCTTTATATTATGACAATTAGAAAAAAGGAGGACACTCCATCGTTAGCTTTATATCCTATTTTTAAACGAGATCTTAAATCATTAATAATAACTTCATTTCCAATTATCTCTTTCTGACTTATACCATCGTACTCATAAATGGCATACACATAAGGTTTGATATCTCTATAACATTATATACTCTCCCTTTCTCTAACTGTAACGTACACTTACCTCTAAAAAAGCAAGTCAAACATCACTTGCAAAAGCGCAGAAAGCGCAGTATCGTTGGTATACTTCCCAGAAATCACATATGAGAATAAAGACAAATCGAATGAACTAGTAAATAGAACATTAAAGAAATACCTCGAAGCCACAACGTACATAACGCCATGCCAATAAACCGTTTTTGAGCACATATACTAATTTATATTTACATCATCATATCAATAAGCCAAAGACAAAAGATACAATAATAATATATGAGGATTCTGAAACTCATTAATGATCAACTATGCTCTCTTAAACATATCTATAGCATAAACTCCTCTTCACATCATCCAATCACTAGCATCCCTGTCCACCAATATTGACCAACTAAGTCTCTCAAATTCTTCCAACCACTCCCCACTATAACTCTCCATCAGTCAGCCTAGGCGGCTCACAAATAATATCCAGTACCAGATACTACTATTTTTTAATCTTTAAAATCTCTTATTATCGTAATAGTTATCCGTTCGTAGTTTTTCTTTACCAAGAGTACTCTCTATTACCAGCTTCTAGCCTAATAAACGCTATATAAATCATTCTCTAGAATTTTCTCCACACCATTTTATTAACTATCCCCACGTAACTCTGGATAATTTTAACAACCTTTGTAGACACATTTTCGTCTACATAGTCAGGTACAGGAATGCCATGTTGACCATCGCGACAAAGTTCCACAGCTGTATCCACAGCTTGAAGCAAAGATTTCTCATCAATACCAGCAATAATAAAATCTGCCTTATCAAGTGCCTCTGGTCTTTCAGTAGAAGTACGTATGCAGATAGCAGGAAAAGGGTATCCTATAGAAGTGAAAAACGAACTCTCCTCTGGAAGAGTACCAGAATCTGATACCACCGCAAAAGCGTTCATCTGCAAACAATTGTAATCGTGAAAGCCAAGTGGTTCATGCTGAATAACACGTGAGTTGAGCTTGAAACCACTAGCTACAAGACGGTTGCGACTACGTGGATGACAACTGTAAAGGATAGGCATGTCATACTTCTCTGCCATGCGGTTAATTGCGCTGAAGAGTGACATGAAATTCTTTTCAGTGTCGATATTCTCCTCGCGATGAGCTGAGAGAAGAATATACTTGCCCTTCTCCAAACCAAGACGGTTGTGTACATCACTTGCTTCGATTTCTGCGAGATTGTTACGAAGTACTTCTGCCATAGGTGAACCAGTAACATAAGTACGTTCTTTGGGCAAACCACAATCGGCAAGATATCTTCGTGCATGCTCAGAGTAGGCCATGTTGACATCAGAGATGATATCTACAATACGACGGTTGGTCTCTTCCGGAAGGCACTCGTCTTTACAACGGTTGCCTGCTTCCATGTGGAAGATAGGGATGTGCAGACGCTTGGCTCCTATAACACTGAGACACGAATTAGTATCGCCTAGCACAAGCACGCCATCAGGCTGTATCTGCGCAAAAAGTTTATAGGAACAGTTGATGATATTACCACAAGTGGCTCCCAAATCATCGCCTACAGCATCCATATATACTTCAGGCTCTGCCAACTTCAAATCCTTAAAGAATATGCCGTTGAGGTTGTAGTCGTAATTCTGACCAGTATGAGCTAGAATCACATCAAAATACTGACGACATTTGGTGATGACAGCCGCCAAACGGATAATCTCGGGACGAGTACCCACTACGATGATAAGCTTCAACTTACCATTATCCTTGAACTTTATATCTGAATAATCTAATTTGGGTTGTTTTTCCATAATCATTTTTTCACTTTATCAAAATATGTATCCGGTTTATCCGGGTTGAATGTCTCATTGCAGTACATAACCGTTACCAGGTCTTCCGTATCGGAGAGATTGATGATGTTATGGGTATATCCGGGGAGCATGATAACAGACTGTATTTTGTCACCACTCACCTCGTAACTCAACACTTCGTCTGTACCTTCCTTGCGGAGTTGGATAAGTCCATGACCGCTGACAACGATAAACTGTTCCCATTTGGTATTATGCCAATGTTCACCCTTAGTAACACCCGGTTTGGAGATATTTATACTTACCTGGCCACAGTTCAAGGTATGTACAAGTTCTGTAAATGAGCCACGTTGATCTACATTCATCTTCAGATCAAAAATTGCTTTTTCTTTAGGCAAATAACTCAGATAAGTGCTATACAATCTTTTGGCAAACGAGTCTTCCGGGATTTCAGGGATCATCAGCGTCTTTGGCATTTCTGCAAACTGATGCAGCAAATCAACTATTTCGCCTAATGTAACCTTATGGGTAACCGGACAATAACAGTATCTGCCATCCACCAATGGGAATACGTCAAGACCTTCAAACTCGCAACGATGCTCCTCACCTTTCAAGGCATGAATCATCTCGTCTACGAGATCGTCAATGTAAAGCAGTTCCAGTTCTACACTTGAATCATTGACTTGTATCGGAAGGTCGTTAGCGATATTGTTACAGAATGTAGCGACAGCACTGTTGTAATTGGGACGACACCACTTGCCGTAAAGGTTCGGAAAACGATAAACCAGTACTTTGGCTCCTGTATCCTTACCGTATTGTAGAAAAAGATCTTCACCTGCCTTTTTGCTGCGACCGTATTCACTGTTACCGAAACGACCAGTCAGCGAAGCTTGTGCACTAGAAGAGAGCATAACAGGACAAGTATTATGATGTTTCTTCAGTGTATCAAGCAATGTGCTTGCAAAACCGAAATTGCCTTTCATGAACTCATCATTGTCTTTGGGACGGTTCACTCCAGCAAGGTTGAACACAAAGCTGGCCTTCTGACACCAGACATCTAATTGTTCGGAAGTGGAATCAAGATCGTACTCAAAGATTTCATCAATCTTCAGATCACCATAACAACGAGCCTTTCCATTTTTGATATTATTAAGTTGTGCACAAAGATTTCTACCAACAAAACCTTTGGCACCGGTAACTAAAATATTCATAACTCTATTATTGTACGAAATTACCCTCGCCACTCAATTCCTTTTTGATGTAATCAAGAGCTGCAATTTTAGCCTTAGTCTCTTCTACGTTCAATATATAAGTATTATTAGAATTGAACTCCGTAAGTGTGTTACGTTCCGTTTCACCTTCTTTGAAGAATTTGTCATAGTTCAATCCACGATTATCTGCAGGAACACGATAGAAATTACCCATATCTTCAGCCTTGGCACATTCTTCATTGGTGAGCAATGTCTCATACATCTTCTCACCATGACGGATACCGATAATCTTGATGTCCTCTTTCTTGCCACCAAAGAGTTCACAAACGGCCTCCGCCTGGGTCTGAATGGTGCAAGCCGGAGCTTTTTGAACAAGAATATCACCATTCTGTCCATGTTCGAAAGCGAAAAGTACAAGGTCTACCGCCTCTTCCAGCGACATGATAAAGCGCGTCATCGTAGGCTCAGTCAAAGTGACAGGATTGCCATTGCGGATTTGCTCTATCCACAGAGGAATTACAGAACCACGAGAACACATTACATTGCCATAACGCGTACAGCAAATCTTGGTCTTACCTGAGTAACGACTCTTAGCTACAGCAATCTTTTCCTCAACAGCTTTCGTGATACCCATAGCATTGATAGGATAGGCAGCCTTATCTGTTGAAAGACAAATTACAGCACCGACGCCAGCCTCGATAGCAGCTGTCAAAACGTTATCAGTACCGATTACATTGGTTTTCACCGCTTCCATCGGGAAGAACTCACAACTTGGAACCTGTTTCAAAGCGGCAGCATGAAAGATATAGTCAACTCCAGGCATTGCGTTCTTACATGACTGCAAATTACGTACATCGCCAATAAAAAACTTGATTTTGTGCGCCACATCAGGATACTTTACCTGATATTCGTGACGCATATCATCTTGCTTCTTCTCATCCCGTGAAAAAATACGGATTTCGCCGATGTCGGTACGGAGGAAACGATTCAAAACTGCATTGCCGAAGGAACCTGTTCCACCAGTAATCATAAGGGTTTTACCTGCAAAAATGCTCATAATGATTTTATCTTTTTATTTTTATATTATCGATTTATAGTTGGTATTTAAATGTACCATAATACTTAGCATACCACTCTGCAAACTTTCTCAATCCCACACGTAGTGATGTTGACGGTTTAAATCCAAAATCTTGTTCCAAAGGAGTCGTATCAGCATATGTCACAGGTACATCTCCGGGTTGCATCGATACTAGTTTTTTGTGGGATTCAAAATCATAGTCGTTGGGAAGTACACCTGCACGAATAAGTTCATCCTGAAGGATTGTTACAAAGTCTAAAAGATTTTCTGGAGAATTATTGCCGATATTATATACTTTATAAGGAGGAATTGGCAATCCATCATCACCATTTTTCTTCTCAGGAGCATGCTGCATGATACGGATAACGCCCTCTACAATGTCATCCACATAGGTGAAATCACGTTTACAATTACCATAATTGAAAACCTGAATGGTCTCGCCCTTCAACAATTTGTTAGTAAAACTAAAGTAAGCCATATCGGGACGTCCACAGGGGCCATAGACAGTGAAAAATCGTAAACCAGTACTTGGTATATTGTAGAGCTTACTGTATGCATGAGCCATTAACTCAT
>ERZ1106983.1740-NODE-1740-length-17635-cov-3.697782_pt1 | contig 17635 bp, 14 predicted proteins | sample MGYA00403693_ERZ1106983 | MGnify/ENA primary metagenome ERZ1106983 (study PRJEB35170, sample SAMEA104062420) | human gut metagenome | biome: human gut; feature: human-associated habitat; material: faeces | place: Denmark | collected 2012-07-13 ...
AGGCAATCTGGAATGAATTTTGGCTACGTTACTGTGAACGGAGTGAACAGTAACCAGTAACATGAAAAGGTTATTCAGGCAGAATAAAAAGCTTGACATTTGACAGGAAGTATAATACTATAATGAATAGAAAACGAACATAAGTTCTTAAAGGGCTGAAGGAGATTAAAATAAATGATAAATGAAGAAAAGCAGAAAGCACTGGAAGCAGCGCTTGGACAGATTGAGAAACATTACGGGAAAGGATCGGTCATGAAACTCGGGGAATCCGGAGCAAATATGCAGGTGGAGACAGTCCCTACCGGATCTTTAAGTCTTGATATTGCACTTGGAGTAGGCGGTGTTCCCAAGGGACGTATCATCGAGATTTACGGACCGGAATCCAGCGGTAAGACAACCGTTGCACTTCACATGGTTGCGGAAGTGCAGAAACGAGGCGGGATTGCCGGATTTATTGATGCAGAACATGCTCTGGATCCTGTCTATGCAAAGAATATCGGTGTAGATATCGATAACCTGTACATATCACAACCGGACAATGGAGAACAGGCACTTGAGATCACAGAGACGATGGTGCGTTCCGGAGCTGTGGATATTGTGATCGTTGACTCGGTTGCCGCACTTGTACCGAAGGCGGAGATTGATGGAGATATGGGTGACAGCCATGTAGGTCTTCAGGCCAGACTGATGTCACAGGCTCTCCGTAAACTTACAGCAGTGATCAGTAAATCTAATTGTGTAGTTACCTTTATCAATCAGCTGCGTGAGAAGGTTGGAGTTATGTTTGGAAACCCTGAGACAACGACAGGTGGGCGTGCTTTGAAATTTTATTCATCTATCCGCATGGATGTCCGCAGAGTAGAGACATTGAAACAGGGCGGTGAGATGGTGGGAAACCACACCAGAATCAAAGTTGTGAAGAATAAGGTGGCTCCGCCGTTTAAACAGGCAGAATTTGATATTATGTTCGGAACCGGCATTTCCAAAGAGGGAGATATTCTTGATTTGGCAGCGGAGTGCGGAATTGTAAATAAGAGCGGTGCATGGTACGCATATAACGGAGATAAGATCGGACAGGGACGTGAAAATGCGAAGATTTTCCTGAAAGAGCATACAGATATCTGTGATGAGATTGAGAAGCAAGTCAGAATCCATTATCATCTTCTTCCGGATGAAGAAGGACAGGCCAAAGAGCCGGTACCGGCAACAGGTGACGCACCGGATGCTTCTGAGGAGTGATCATGGGGAATTCATCCGGAGATCTGAGAGAATTTCTCAGGAATGCAGAGGCTTTAAAGAGACAGACTGTACAGAAACAACAGAAAAATTTAACGGAAGAACCTGAAGAATACAGAGACGCAAGGCGTAAAGCCATGCGTCTCTTAGAACATATGGATCGGACGGAGAAGGGATTGAGAGAGAAATTGCGCCAGGCGGGATTTACCAGTCAGGCGGTTGATCATGCTCTGACATATGTTGAAGCCTATGGATATATAGATGATGAACGATATGCCAGAACTTATATTGCATACAGAATGGATACAAAGAGCCGGCAGAAGATCATCCGGGAACTTATGGGAAAGGGAATAGACAGGAAAACAGCGATAAATGCATGGGAGGAAGAGGCTGCCTTAAATATGCCTGATGAAAAAGAAATCCTCTATCGAACCATAGAAAAGAAATATCCGCCGGATACTGAGCTGGATGAGAAAAAAATGCGTCGGCTCTATGGTTATCTTGTGAGAAGAGGATTTGGATATTCAGACATTGCAGATACTCTTGAGAATATGAATATCAGACTTGTACATACATATTCGGATGAATCATAGTATACTCCATTGTATGTATATTGCAAAATATATTACTGAGAACAGAACAAACAGTAATTAAATATAGGAAAAATATTCAAACAATTATCCTGAAAAACTTGACATAAGTATGAAAAAAAGATAAACTTGTATTGTTGTATTTGTACAATGAAAACTAAATAAGGAGGTGCTCCTGTGACAACAACAATTATTGTTGCAATTGTCGCTGTGGTAGTCGCGCTACTTATTGCAGTTCCTGTTACTTGCAAAGTCGCTGTGAACAATAAAATCCAGAAGGATGCCGAGATTGTTGGGACAGCAGAAGACAAAGCAAGAAGCATCATAGATGAAGCTCTGAAAACAGCTGAGACTAAAAAAAGAGAAGCTTTATTGGAAGTGAAGGAAGAATCTCTCCGTACAAAAAATGAACTGGAGAAAGAAACCAAGGAACGAAGAAACGAACTGCAGAAATATGAAAATCGTGTATTAGCAAAAGAATCCGCGGTTGACAAGAAAGCAGATGCAGTTGAGAAGCGTGAAGCGGAATGCACAGCGAGAGCAGCTGAGGTGCAGAAAAAAGAAAAACGGGTAGAAGAACTTGAGCAAAAAGGAGTACAGGAACTGGAACGAGTTTCAGGTCTGACCTCCGAACAGGCAAAAGAAGAATTACTCAGATCCGTTGAAGATGATGTAAAAGTGGATGTAGCCAGACTTTACAGGGAATTGGAAAGCAGGGCAAAGGAAGAAGCTGGTAAGAAGGCTAAGGAATATGTTGTCAATGCCATCCAGAAATGTGCAGTTGACCATGTAGCTGAAACTACCATTTCGGTTGTTCAGCTTCCGAGCGATGAGATGAAGGGAAGGATTATTGGTCGTGAAGGCCGTAATATCCGTACTCTTGAGACACTTACAGGTGTGGATCTTATTATTGATGATACACCGGAAGCAGTTGTGTTATCTGCTTTTGATCCGATCCGTCGTGAAGTTGCACGTGTAGCTCTTGAGAAACTGATCGTAGATGGACGTATCCATCCGGCCAGAATCGAAGAGATGGTTGAGAAAGCCCAGAGAGAAGTAGAAGCGCAGATTCGCGAAGATGGTGAGAATGCAGCTATGGACGTTGGAGTTCATGGTATTCATCCTGAATTACTGAAACTTCTTGGACGTATGAAGTTCCGTTCAAGTTATGGACAGAATGCTTTAAGACATTCTATTGAGGTAGCTCAGTTATCCGGAATGCTGGCCGGTGAGGTTGGCGTAGATGTCCGTATGGCTAAGAGAGCAGGTCTTCTTCATGATATTGGTAAATCAATTGACCATGAAGTAGAAGGATCTCATATTCAGATTGGTGTGGATCTCTGTAAGAAGTATAAGGAATCCCAGATTGTTATCAATACGGTCGCATCTCATCATGGTGACTGTGAGCCGGAATCTCTGATTGCATGTATTGTACAGGCTGCAGATGCTATTTCAGCGGCGAGACCTGGTGCAAGAAGAGAAACGCTGGAAACTTATACCAATCGTCTGAAACAACTGGAGGATATTACGAACCAGTTTAAAGGTGTTGATAAATCTTTTGCCATTCAGGCGGGAAGAGAAATACGTGTAATGGTAGTGCCGGAGCATGTTAATGATGCAGATATGGTTCTCCTTGCACGCGATATTGCGAAACAGATTGAAGCAGAACTTGAATATCCCGGTCAGATTAAAGTCAACGTGATACGTGAAAGCAGAGCGATTGACTATGCGAAATAATATGATTGTTCATTTTATGGACTATCGTGGACAGTTCTTTGCAGATATAAACTGTGCAGATTGTATTTATACAGTCTGTGCAGTTTTTTTATGTTATGTTATAGGAAATTACTCCGTAATGTTCCTATAACATAAAAAAGCCCTCCGGACACGATTCTTTCTTGTAAAGACAGGAATACTTCCTGGAATTTCTCAGTAAACTGGTACAGGGTGATAGAATGAAGAAAAACAGAACGGGAACCAAAAAATTTCCTGCGCTTATTTTATTTCTTCTTGGATTTCTGGCCGGAAATCTGATACCGAATATAATCTGGAAGGCAAAATGGCAGCAGAAAACATGGGCATCGGTATATTTTCTGAGTACATTTGCAGGAAAAAATACAGGCAATATTGAATATCTGAAAGAAATATTAAAATACAGAGGTGTTTTTTATCTGTTGAATATAATCTGTGGATTTTCGATTTTTGGTGCGCCGCTTGCTGTTATAACGCTTCTGGGATCAGGATTGTATGCAGGTATGATAATGACTGTTTCTATACTGGAATTTGGATTTGCAGGCGGGGTGATCGGAATGGGACTTTTGCTGCCGCAATATTTATTTTACATTCCGGTCTGGCTTTATTCTATGGAACAGGAATGGAAGATATCATCAGAAATATGGAGAAACAGAGGTCTGATTTCCGGAGAAGTCAGTATTTATCTTAAAAAAATGTGCATTGCAGCAGTAGGATATTTTCTGGGAATACTTATCGAATGCTATGTGAACCCTCTGATCATTGACATTATTCTGAAATATATAAAAATTTTTTAATGACATATTTACTATATTTAGTATTGGTTGTCATAAAATCTCCGACATATGGTATTTGATGCTGAAAAAGCTTGAAATACAAGGATTTTTCTCGAAAAAAAGGTTTGATTTTATGTAAAATAAACAGTATAATACATATACATTTTATCGGAGAGAGTACGATTTTCTGCTGATAAACTGCGAAGAGGATTAATTTTCGTCTGATCGCAGGAGCTACAGGCAGCGGATATTTTGATTAAAAGGAAACGGGAATATGGACATAGAAATAAGGGAATTTATTACATATCTGCATAATACAAAAAAAACATCGGCAAATACAGAGATTTCATACCAGAGAGATCTGAAAAAAATGGCGGAATTTCTGAAGGAACGGGGAATCAGAAATTATAAAGATGTAAAAGAACTTGAGCTTGAAGGGTATATCAGTTACATGGAACGTGAGAAGTTTGCGTCATCTTCCATTTCCAGAAGCGTTGCTTCTATGAGAGCATTTTTTCAGTATCTGTGGAAGGAAGGCGTGATCGCAGAAGATCCGGCAGATAACCTGAAACCTCCGAAGGTTGAGAAAAGGGCACCTGAGATACTTACCATAGAAGAAGTGGATAAATTACTTCAGCAGCCGAAATTGGATACCCCTAAAGGGATAAGAGATTCAGCAATGCTGGAATTGCTGTATGCAACAGGTATGAGAGTCAGTGAGATGCTTCATCTTCAGATTTTTGATGTCAATCTCCAGTTTGGATATGTGGTCTGTAATGAGAATGGAAAAGAGAGGATTATCCCTATTGGTATTCCATGCAAGAAGGCAATGGAACGGTATCTGCAAACAGCCAGAACTGTTTTTGTGAAAGATGAGAAAGAAACAGCATTATTTACAAATTGTTCAGGGAAAGCGATGAGCCGTCAGGGATTCTGGAAAGTATTAAAGGGATATGCGGATGATGCCGGTATCAAAAGGGATATTGCCCCGCATACATTGAGGCATTCTTTTGCTGTGCATATGCTGCAGAATGGTGCGGATATACGAAGCGTTCAGGAAATGCTGGGACATTCCGATATTTCCACTACGCAGGTTTATCTGGGCATGAATATGAATAAAATGCGTGATGTGTATATGAAAACACATCCACGTCATTAAAAACTTATTATTTATGAGGATTGCTATAATGTCAAATGAAAAAGCTTCTATAGTCTGTTTTGAACAGTTTATAGAAGCTTTTTTAACTGAATCAAGTAAGTCCCCTGCTTTAATTGCGAAGAGCAATAAGCAGTGGGTGGCTGAATAGTTTTTTCCTGTAATGTCATAACATGTGCTATTTACAGATAATGTAATTACAGCGATCCATCTGATCAGAGAGTATGGAATGTTGTTTATAAACAATAATGGATCAACACATCTCAGCAATTGTATACAGAAGACGTTCGGATTCTTCCCATCCAAGACATGGATCGGTAATAGATTTTCCGTAAATATGATCACATCCGATCTTCTGATTTCCCGGTTCAATATAACTCTCGATCATAAGCCCTTTTACCAGAGTATGAAGTTCCGGGTCTACCTGGCGGCTGTGGAGAACCTCTTTTGCAATACGAACCTGCTGGTCATATTGTTTATTAGAATTAGAGTGGTTGGTATCAACAATAACAGCCGGATTTTTAAGGTTTTTCTCCTGATATTTTTCCCAGAGAAGACGAAGATCCTCGTAATGATAGTTCGGGATTGCCTCCCCATGTTTATTTACGGCACCGCGGAGAATTGTATGAGCCAGTTCATTACCTGTTGTTTCTACTTCCCAACTTCTGTAGATAAAACGATGTCCGCCCTGAGCTGCTACAACGGAATTGAGCATGACTGCAAGATCGCCACTGGTTGGATTTTTCATACCTGCAGGAATTTCCATGCCGCTGACGGTAAGACGATGCTGCTGGTCTTCCACAGAACGTGCACCTACTGCCACATAAGAAAGCAGGTCAGAAAGGTAACGGTAATTTTCCGGATAAAGCATCTCATCTGCACAGGTCATACCACTGGTCCGGATTGCATGGATATGCATTTTACGGATTGCTACAAGCCCTGCAAGAAGATTTGGCTGTTTCTCGGGATCCGGCTGGTGAACCATACCTTTATAGCCTTCTCCTGTTGTTCTTGGTTTGTTTGTATAAACACGTGGAACGATCAGAACCTTGTCAGCTATTTTCTCCTGAACATTGCGTAATCTGGTAAGATAGTCCAGAACAGCATCTTCATTATCTGCTGAACAAGGACCGATGATTGCAAGGAATTTATCGGACTTTCCGGTAAAAACATCACGCAGTTCTTTATCTCTTGCATCTTTAACAGCCTGAATTTCAGCATCAATGGGATACTGATTACGGATTTCTTCAGGGGTTGGTAATTTTTTGATAAAATCGAATCCCATAGTAATATCTCCTTTGTGTCTATTTGTCTTGCTTTTTTCGGAATTTATTATAAACCATTCCTATCTGAATGTCGATAGCCAAAATATTTTCGGATGACTTTCTGCGATCATATCAAGCGTTACTGTTCACTTCGTTCTCAGTAACGTAGCCAAAATTCATTCCAGATTACCTGCGGCAATGGAATTTTGGCATATCCATGCCAAAACACCTCGCGGGATAGTGGAGTGTGAATAGTAACTATCAAGTCTCTTAATCAATATGCATTATTTACGAGGATTGCTATAGTTGTTTTGCAGTATCTGTAAACTGTGCAGGATGTTGAGCGCCAGTTCGCTGCAGAGAATCCCGTACAGATATCCCCGGATTCCCAGAACAGGGATTGCAAACAGCACGAAACTGATCCGGATGCAGACGCTGATCACACTGTGCAGCAGGCAGATGCCGGATTTTCCAAGGCCGTTGAGTACGCTGGTGAGAGTGGTGTTCAGGTACAGAAAAGGACAGATATAGGACATGGTATGGATATAGATTCCGGCTGTCTGACTGTGAAACAGAAAATTTCCAAGAAATTCTCCAAGAAACAGAAAAAAAACCAAGCAGGATCCGCCTAGCAGCAGACAGTATCGGAAAATCCTGCCGATCACATATTGGATCCGCTTTTGATACCCCAGAGTCTGCAGCTGGGTAATGGAGGGAATCAGCATGGCCGCAGCCGAGTTTGTAAGCGTAGCGGGGAAAAGAATAAGCGGAAGTGCCATCCCTGTAAAGATTCCGTAAACACTCAGGGAATCTTTGGGAGTAAGTCCTGACATTTGCAGCCTTGCAGGTATAAGAATCACTTCAATACTTCCCAGAAGGGTGAGCAGTATTTTATTCATGGTAAGAGGAACGGAAATATGGAGCAATTTTCTGAGAACAGAAAGCGGTCTTCTGATATTCCGGATATTATAATGTGTTACCTTAAAATGCATACTGACTGCGAAAAGAGAAATAAAAGATGAGGCTATTTCCCCGATAAGATTTCCGCCGACTGCAATTGCCGGAGTGATGTTTCGCCCTTGCGATGCACAGATCAGATAAAGAATATAACATCCGCCTGTGCGGAAAAGCTGTTCCAGAAGCTGGACTCCTGCGGGAAATCCGGCCTGTTTTCTTCCTAAATAATAGCTGCTGATACAGGTATGAAGTGTACTCAACGGAATACTCAGAGAAAGAATCCGTATCAGACCGGAGGTCTGTGACTCTTTCAGAATCTGTACTGCCCAGAAATCTGCATAGCTGTAAAGAAACCAGGAGAATACCAGGGAGAAAACAACAGAAAATACAGTTCCCACGACAAAATAATCTGAGATATGACGACTGGGATTTTTGGAAACTTTTTCTGCGGCAGTGAGGCGGGAGATTGCAGTCTGGATACCGGAAGCGCAGATGGACATGATCAGAATCTGCAGTGGAAGTATAAGCTGAAAGATACCAAGCCCATGTGCACCAATAGTGTGTGACAGGAATATTCTGTAAAAGAACCCCATAAGTCTGCTTAACAAACCGGCAAATGTAAGAAGTAAAGTTCCTTTGATAAAAAGTTTTTTTGACATAATGAAAAATCCAGACCTTTTCATGCGCAGCAGGTGCGAATATCCGCTTGACTAAAAAACAGTAACCTGCCGAAACGCCTTTACAGCAATATATGAACAAAACAGCCTTGACAGAACGGTTTGTTTCTGGTAAAGTAATCATGAAATCCGAGGGAAACACTGGGAATTAAAAAACGAGGTGAGAAAATGAAACTCTCAACAAGAGCCCGTTATGGCTTGAAAGCATTGATAGATCTTGGTTTGCACAGTGCGAATGAAGCGATATCTTTACAGAGTATTGCGGAGAGACAGGATATTTCCACAAGCTATCTCGAACAGCTTATGGCCATGCTTAAGAAGGCCGGTCTTGTAAAGAGCAGCAGAGGGGCTTACGGCGGATACCAGCTTGGCAAGCCGGCAGATGAGATCTCGGTCGGTGAAGTCCTGCGTGTGCTGGAAGGCAGCCTGGAAGCAGCAGCCTGTCCCGGGATTGAGAATGACGGAACCTGCCATGGCAGTGATGTATGTGTGGCAAAGCTCGTCTGGAAGAGAATCAATGACAGTATTACAAGCGCTGTCGATACCCTGATGCTTGGTCAGCTGATCGAGGAAAGCAGAAGAGTACATGAAGAAAAAATGGAAAGTCAGGGCATGGAAGAAAATGTACCGGACATACTTAAATAAAACAGGAGGACAAGAAAATGGGAAAAATGATTTATCTGGACAATGCAGCAACAACTAAAACAGCACCGGAGGTTGTCCAGGCAATGCTGCCATATTTTTCAGAATATTATGGCAACCCGTCCAGTATTTATGATTTTGCAGGCAAGAGCAAAGAGGCGATCACCAAAGGAAGAGAGCAGATCGCAGAAGTTCTTGGAGCAAAGAAAGAAGAAATTTATTTCACAGCAGGTGGTTCCGAGTCTGATAACTGGGCTCTGAAGGCTACCTTTGAGGCATATAAAGCAAAAGGAAACCACATCATCACAACAAAGATCGAGCATCATGCAATTCTCCATACCTGTGAATATCTGGAGAAACGCGGCGCAAAGATCACATATGTAGATGTAGACGAGAACGGTATTGTAAAACTGGATGAACTTGAGAAAGCAATCACACCGGAAACAATCCTGATTTCTGTAATGTTTGCAAACAACGAGATTGGTTCTATCCAGCCGATCAAGGAAATCGGACGTATCGCAAAAGAGCATGGAGTGCTTTTCCACACAGATGCTGTTCAGGCATTCTGTCAGGTTCCGATCAATGTGGATGAATGCAATATTGATATGTTAAGCTCCAGCGGACATAAGATCAATGGACCAAAAGGAATCGGTTTCCTCTACATTCGTAAGGGCGTAAAAATCCGTTCCTTTGTACATGGCGGTGCACAGGAACGTAAACGTCGTGCAGGTACAGAGAATGTGCCGGGAATCGTTGGATACGGTGTAGCAGCAGCACGTGCAAATGCATCCATGAAAGAACGTACTGACAAAGAAATCGCTATCAGAGATCATCTGATCCACAGAATTGAGACAGAGATTCCTTATGTAAAAGTAAACGGTGACCGTATAAAACGTCTTCCGAATAACGTAAATGTCAGCTTCCAGTTTGTTGAGGGCGAATCTCTCCTGCTGATGCTGGATAATTATGGAATCTGTGCATCCAGCGGATCTGCCTGTACATCAGGTTCTCTTGATCCGTCCCATGTACTTCTTGCAATCGGACTTCCGCACGAGATTGCACATGGTTCTCTGCGTATGACACTCAGCGAAGAGACAACAATGGAAGATGTAGATTTCGTAGTGGACAGATTGAAAGAAATTGTAGCGCACTTAAGAAGCATGTCTCCATTATATGAAGATTTCATGAAAAAACAGAATAAATAACAAAACAGAAGATAATTGTTTGTATTTTTGCAGTTACAACAGAAATAATATTAAAAGAAAGTCAGGATAACAGGAGGAAACACAAATGGCTTACAGTGAAAAAGTAATGGATCATTTTCAGCATCCGCGTAATGTAGGAGAAATAGAGAACGCAAGTGGCGTAGGTACAGTGGGAAATGCAAAATGCGGTGATATCATGAGGATTTTTCTTGATATCGATGATGAAACACATATCATCAAAGACTGCAAATTCAAAACATTCGGATGTGGTGCGGCAGTTGCAACCAGCAGCATGGCAACAGAGATGGTAATGGGAAAAACCATCGAAGAAGCTATGGAAGTTACAAATAAGGCAGTTATGGAAGCCCTGGACGGACTTCCGCCTGTAAAAGTACACTGCTCCCTGCTTGCAGAGGAAGCAATCCATGCGGCTCTGTGGGATTATGCACAGAAGCATCATATTGAGATTAAAGGTCTTAAGAAACCAAAGTCTGATATTCACGAAGGTGAAGAAGCAGAGGAAGAAGAATATTGATTATAGCAAAAAATCTGAATCTGTTTGTAATCTGAAATCGTTATTTATAAAGAAGGGGCGGGTGATACTCATCATCTGCCCTGTGCTTTATATTATGGCATTATATGATACCAGGGACAAAAGATATTTTGTGAAGCAGTTCCCGCAATTTTTATTATATGATGCTGCTATAAATATTTTCTGCAGGAGGTAGAAATGACAGGACTTACAAATGAACAGGTGCAGGAGAGGATTGCAGAAGGAAAAGTTAATGTCAACGAGAACCCGAATACCAGAACCTACAAGCAGATCATTTTGGAAAACACGCTTACATTTTTTAACTTTTTAAATATTGCATTGCTTGTTCTGGTGCTTTTTGTGAGATCTTATAAGAACTCCATGTTTATGGGAATCATTCTGATCAATACAGTGATAGGTATTATTCAGGAAATCAGAGCAAAGAAGACGATTGACAAACTTGCAATCCTTACAGAGAGTAAAACAGTAGTTTTGCGTGAGGGGAAGAAATGGAGTATTTCCACAGAGAAACTTGTTCTGGATGATCTGATCTTTCTGAAAACAGGAGATCAGGTTCCGGCTGACGTAAAGGTACTGGAGGGAACTGTAGAAGTAAACGAGTCTCTACTCACCGGTGAGTCGGACAATCTGTCCAAAAGCCAGGGAGACGAACTTTTTTCAGGAAGCTTTGTGACATCAGGGGAAGCTTGCTGTCAGGTAATCCATGTTGGAAAAGATAATTATGCATCGCAGATCACAAGTGAAGCAAAGGAATTTAAACGTCATAATTCGGAACTTCGCAATTCTCTGAATGCGATTCTGAAGGTGATCAGTATCATTATCGTGCCTCTTGGTGCCATGTTGTTTTACAAGCAATATATGATCGTAGGAGATACACTGAAGGATTCTGTGGTAAATATGGTTGCCGCAGTACTTGGAATGATCCCGGAAGGCCTGGTACTTCTGACAAGTGTGGCACTAACATTGGGTTCTATGGTTCTTGCTACAAAGAAGACACTTGTTCAGGAGCTTTACTGTATTGAAACGCTGGCGAGAGTTGACACGCTCTGTCTGGATAAGACCGGTACGATCACAGAAGGTACCATGAAGGTTGAAGATGTGCAGTTGTATGATACAGCACGGACAACTGTTGTACAACATACAGCAAAATTTGATCCGGAAACAGGGGAGCCTGTTCAGAATGTGTCAGCATTAAAACCGGAGGTTACGGTATCAGCAGAGAAGGAAAACGGACAGATACAGGAAACAGTAAATTTAGAAACGGTATCTCAGGAAGAAAGACAGAAGATTCAGGAAATTGACCACATTATGGGAAATATGATGTCAGTTCTTCATGATCAGAATGCAACAGCAGATGCGCTGAGAAAGCGCTTTCCTTCAAGAAATGACCTGAAACTGATTCATGCCATTCCTTTCTCCTCAGACAGGAAATACAGTGGTGCTGTTTTTGAAGGAAGAGGAACTTATCTGATGGGAGCTGCACAGTTCCTTTTTCCGGAAGGAAATGAAGAACTTCTGGAACATTGCAGCAGTTACGCACAGGAGGGATACCGTATCCTTGTTCTGGCTCACAGTGAACAGGAGACAAAAGGAACGGAACGCCCGACAGGACTTGAACCGTTGGGACTGTTTCTCATCACTGACGTGATACGTGAGGAAGCACCGGATACTCTGGCTTTTTTTGACAGCCAGGGAGTTGACCTTAAAGTTATCTCAGGAGATGATCCTGTGACTGTCTCTGCAATTGCAAAGAAAGCAGGACTGAAAAATGCCAATCATTATATCGATGCAACAACAATCAAAACTTCGGAAGAAATGCAGCGTGCAGTTGCAGAGTGCAGTGTATTCGGGCGTGTAACACCACAGCAGAAGAAACAGATGGTACAGGCTCTTCAGTCACAGAAGCATACAGTTGCGATGACCGGTGATGGTGTAAATGACGTACTTGCACTCAAGGAAGCAGACTGCAGTATTGCCATGGCAGCAGGAAGCGATGCAGCTAAAAATATTGCAAATGTCGTTCTTCTTGATTCTAATTTCGGGGCAATGCCTCATATTGTAAATCAGGGCCGTCGTGTTGTAAACAATATCAGAAGTGCGGCATCCATGTTTCTGATCAAAACAATTTTTTCTGTTTTACTGTCATTGATCACAATTTTCTTTGGAGATGCATATCCCTTTGAACCAATCCAGATGTCACTGATCAGTGCCTGCGCAGTGGGAATTCCTACATTTCTTCTGACACAGGAGAATAATTACAATAAGATTGACCATACATTCCTGAGACACGTATTTATGAATGCATTTCCTGCGGCAGTAACCATTACAGGATGTGTATTTACGATCATGCTGGTCTGTCAGGATGTATACCATTCCAACGTCATGCTTAATACAGCCTGTGTTCTGGTTACGGGGTGGAACTATATGTCTGCACTGCGTACAGTTTATTCGCCGCTGAACACATACAGAAAAGTGATCATTTATGGAATGCAGTTTGCATTTTTTATAAGTGCGGTTGTATTGCAGGATTTGCTGACACTGGGTTCTCTGGAATTTGGAATGATCATTCTGGTATTTGTACTGATGACATTCTCTCCAATCCTGATCGAAACTATTACAGAATGGATCAGGAGGATTTATGAGAAGTCACTGGACAGAGAAGATGAAAATAAAGGATTTTTTGCAAGATTTTTGGAAAGAGTCCAGAAGTAAAAAACGAGGACAATCTGTAAAATATGCAGATTGTCCTCGTTTGCATTATGCGGTCTGCGTTATGCAGATTAATGGTTTATTTCTTTCTGCACAGCCAGAAGCATCCAAATGCAGGAATCATAACACCTTTAGCTTCCATCTCATGTCCTGAGATAAGATCAGTGTATATGCCGTCATCTTCGTTGATCCATGCAACCTTATCCTGATCGCTGAAGTTATAGATTCCGATGAATTTCTCCTCTGCATTTTCGCGTACGATTGCAAGGATAGAAGAATCCCAGGTATCGATTGTACGAAGATCAGCTGTTGTATCAAAAACGCTGTGTGAACTTCTGATATGTTCCAGATGATCCAGTGCGTGGAAAAGTTTTCCCTGTACTGTATCTGCGATATTTCTGTTTGGAGCAAGTGACCAGTTGAATTCTCCTCTGTGAAGATAGCGGGAATCAACTGCCTTGTCAGGATCATCTTTATAAGAATAGTCGTTTACCTGACCAATCTCATCTCCGCTGTAGATTACAGGGATACCTGACTGGGAAAGCATAAATGCATGAAGTGTGATGTCATAGCGCACACTTCTGTCAACACCAGCTGCATTTCCTTCAAAACCATATTTCTCAATGCCGCACAGAGATGCGGTAGTACCGCAAAGTCTTGCATCACCCAGACGCGGGTCATCATTGTAAAGTTCACCGCGGCCAAATGTATCCGGATATTTGCCTGTAAAGAAATCATTCAGGAATTTCTTATGAGAAACCTCATCGATTGAGAAATTCTTCAGGAAATCATAATCCAGTCCCCAGCCAATATCATCGTGGCAACGCAGATAATTCTGGAAGATGTACTCTTTTGGAAGAGATCCCAGAATATCCAGCTGTCTGCGGAGCAGAGATACATCTTTGGTTGCAACTGTGTGCCAGGTGCTTGCCATAGTAGTAACGTTATACAGGATATGGCATTCCGGCTTTTCAAGTGTACCGAAATATGGAACAACTTTTTCAGGAGCCATGACAACCTCTCCGAGAAGAAGGACTCCCGGGCACACGATCTCGCAGATCATACGCATCATACGTACGATTGTGTGAACCTGTGGCAGGTTGCGGCAGTTTGTTCCAAGCTGCTTCCAGATATAAGGAACTGCATCGAGACGTACGATGTCAACACCCTGGTTTGCCAGATATAACATATTGTAGACCATTTCGTTAAACACAACAGGATTTCTGTAGTTTAAATCCCACTGGTATGGATAGAAAGTAGTCATGACATGCTTGTGAAGGTCATCCAGCCATGTAAAGTTGCCCGGTGCGGTAGTTGGGAATACCTGTGGACAGGTCTTCTCATAGAGAGCAGGAACATCGTAGGTATCAAAGAAGAAATAACGGTCCTGGTATTCTTTTTCGCCTGCGCGAGCCCGTTTTGCCCACTCATGCTCTTCGGAAGTATGGTTCATAACGAAATCAAGGCAGATGTTGATGCCGCGTTCATGGCATTTGGAGGTAAGCTCTGAAAAGTCCTCCATAGTACCAAGCTCAGGCTGCACTGTGCGGAAGTCAGCTACTGCGTAACCACCGTCACTTTTTCCTTTCGGAGATGCGAGCAGAGGCATCAGATGAAGATAATTGACATTGCATTCTTCCACATAATCCAGATGTTCCTCCAGACCTTTTAAAGTATGTGCAAAATTGTTTACATACATCATCATGCCTACAAGGTCATTGCGTTTATACCAGTCCGGATCAGCCTCGCGCTTTTTATCAGATGCCTTTAATGCTGAATTTCTGCTGTTATAGAAAGCTTCCATATTAGAAGTAAGATCATGCAGATAGGTCATGACATCATCACGATCCTGATATAATTCGCAATATAACCATTTCAGCTCATCATAATGTTTCTGAAAACGTTCATTATATAAAGTAAGATCAACAGGAACGTCCAGTTTAACAGGTTCCACTTTGGAAGTCTCGACCTTAACAGGTTCTACTTTAGAAGTTTCAACTCTGACAGGCTCAGTTTTGGAAGTAGTCACTTGTAAAATTTCTGATTCCTGCTTTCTGACTGTTGATGAAGAACGTTTCTTCTGGAGTCTTTTTTTAGCCATAATATTCCTCCCTGGTTTATGAAAAATACAGTAACCGGGCAGTGTCGGGACATATAAAACATAAATATGGAGACACCGGACAGTTACGAATATATACAGAAAGCTACAATTTCCATATCTGCTGTCAGTTTTTTATCATGATCAGCTATGAGGCAGACCAGAGAAACAGTATTTGGAGCAGTTTGGAAATTGGGCTTCTGAAATCATATGTAATATTATATTATAGGAACTGCCATATAGGCAAGTACTGACACGTTTTACAGAGAAATAAATTCCGGTTTACGGTCTTTGAAGATTGTATAGTAACGAAAACCACAGGCTTCCAGTACACTGGCAGCTTTATCAAATGCACAGGCGATTTTATCCGGAGTATGCGCATCTGCTCCGATGGTGATGATCTCTCCGCCAAGTTCTCTATAGCGCCTTATTACGGCAGTACATGGATTGGGCTCTCCAAGACCATAATGATATCCGCCTGTATTAAGTTCGATGCCTTTTCCCATGGAAATCAGTTTCTTCAGAATCTCATCCAGAATATCTTTATACCGTCCGTAAGAATATTCCCGGTTCTTGTTAGGACCATAACGGACAACATAATCAATATGTCCGTAAACATCAAATCCGTCATATGCGGAAATGTTTTCAAGAATGGATTCAAAATATTCCATATAACATAAAAATTCCTTACGTCCTTCAAAAAATTCCGGGTAATAAGGATCATACCCATGGACAAGATGGGATGAACCGATAACGAAATCAAAAGGTGTCTGAGAGAGAAGTGAGTCAAAATATTCTCCCAGATGCATCTGCAGTCCCAGTTCAATTCCGAAACGTACCTGAATTTTATCCTTATATATATCTGAAAGTTCAGCCAGCTTTTCTTTGTAAGCCGGAATATCCAGAGAAAAATCCAGATTGTCCGGAGTAACAGGGTAATCCGGATCCAGATGTTCCGTAAAAGTAATTCCCTGTAGTCCCGTTTCAACAGCGCGATGGATCATAACTTCCATAGGCGTATCCGAGTCAGCAGAAAAAGAAGAGTGCATATGACAATCCCACAATATTTGTCTGTCCATAATTTCAGTCCTTTCTTCTGTAAAAACAGTACTGTTATATTTGCGTGTGATATATTATAAATGAATACTGTGTCCTCTTAAATGGATATATCTGCACCTGAAATATCACAATTACAGGCCCGGATCAGTGTATTCATAAAGCACTGTATACACAGTATAACATATAATTTACATTTTTTACTTAATTTTTATCTGTTTTTTGGAAAATGGTCTTGAATTTTTGTTTAGAATTATGTACAATACATTACAGGTTGATGATTCTTTAACAAACAAAGGATTACCATAATTAACCACTTAATTCATAGGAGGAATTTTATCATGGCAGTAAAAGTTGCAATTAATGGTTTTGGACGTATTGGACGTCTTGCATTCCGTCAGATGTTTGGAGCAGAAGGATTTGAAATCGTAGCAATCAACGATTTAACATCTCCTAAAATGCTTGCTCACTTATTAAAATATGATTCAACACAGGGAAAATATGCTCTTGCAGATACAGTAACAGCAGGAGAAGATTCCATCACAGTTGACGGAAAAGAAATCAAAATTTACGCAAAAGCTAACGCTGCTGAACTTCCATGGGGAGAAATCGGTGTAGACGTAGTTCTTGAGTGTACAGGATTCTATACATCCAAAGACAAAGCTCAGGCTCATATCGATGCAGGTGCTAAACACGTTATCATTTCCGCTCCGGCTGGAAACGATCTTAAGACAATCGTTTACAATGTAAACCATGAAACTCTTACAAAAGAAGATCACATCATCTCCGCAGCTTCCTGTACAACAAACTGCTTAGCTCCAATGGCTAAAGCATTAAATGATCTTGCTGCAATCAAATCCGGTATCATGTGCACAATCCACGCTTACACAGGCGATCAGATGACACTTGACGGACCGCAGAGAAAAGGCGATCTGAGAAGATCCCGTGCAGCTGCAGTTAACA
>ERZ1106983.1756-NODE-1756-length-17518-cov-42.344786_pt1 | contig 17518 bp, 15 predicted proteins | sample MGYA00403693_ERZ1106983 | MGnify/ENA primary metagenome ERZ1106983 (study PRJEB35170, sample SAMEA104062420) | human gut metagenome | biome: human gut; feature: human-associated habitat; material: faeces | place: Denmark | collected 2012-07-13 ...
CGAAAGTGAGTGGATACAACCATCCCGAGTGGGTGGGAATGCTCCGTTTTCGCCAGTTTAACGTATTCACGCGAGTTAAGCTGGCTTATTGCGGGATCTATGACTTGGGTACGGTATCCTTTCAAAAAAGCATTTTCCCCATGCAATAACTTTACCCCTCCACCTAAAAAAATTTGAGTTTTCTTCACCCTATTCTCACTTAGTTCTTGGGGTAATAATAATGAAAATGAATATCCTTGCTTCTAACCTTCAATCCATTTTCATTCTTTATATTGATGTAGAATCTATGCGAAGATGACTTGCCCGCTTTAACAGACAACTTTATCATTTCCGAGCCACCAGGCTCAATGACGGTCGTATACGGATAGCGAAGCGTGTAATCTTCACCCAACGACTTAAGGTTCACATCAAATTTATCATTCTCATATGACAATGCTCCGAATTCACCTGCAGTATATAAACTTATTTCCGCTACAAAATCCACTTTGAAATCTGTGTTGTCAAACTTTAAAGAACCATACAAAAGAGCAATCCCTTTATATGAACCGTCACTACATTTTACCCCAAAAGGACTGATTCTCTCAGCAAGATAGGGCCAGTCGTCACTGTTCATCCCTGACCAAAAGCAAAGATAGTTGTCCTCCTCATCACAGTGTAAAGGAGTATCCTCACTATCGACACCATTTTTTCTATTTTCTCTATTGTTCATATCTCTTACATAATTTACCAAGCTATTGAAATCATAACCCATTTTCTCCATTTCTGGAAGCAAATCAATTACAACACGATCATCAAAATAAGGTATATACCGTCGTTTCTTGTATCTGCCATTAAACGTTTCACCTCTCCTCAATAATGAATAGGAGAATGTGCAACCTTTCCAATCAAACCAACTATTGTTTAATAGAAGTAAAGAATTACTACGAGTTTCAGTTGTACATATATACACTATGGGCAAAGAATCTGGCTTGCTTTCATCAACCTCCACATTAAGTTCATTTATACTTAACTGTTCATTGGTATTATTGACAACATCTAAATTCATGGTTAGGTATTCCACATTTTCGCTTTTTTCATAAGCAGATAAGCAACTTACATGATCAGCCTTAAATCGCGTTCCACTTATATATTTTTTCAAATACTTCGAATTAGTATCTATAAAAATACCAGCGTCGGTTTCTCTCATTATTTCATACTCTGCATCAACTAGGTTTCTCATATCTTCATTTTCAGTATGAGCTAAATTGATTGCAATTGGTATATCCACTTCGTCTATTGTTTCACCCTTATCCTCTGTCTTAAGTAATGCAGCTTCCAGCGTTTGATCACCATTTATAACATTTTTTTCTGGAGAGTTCACACAAGAAATGAGAATCAAAAATATGCCTGCTAGGTACGATAATAGCAGAAATCTATATTTGGAAAAATATGCCATATTAATAAAAGATTTTTATTCATCAATTTGATTCCATATTTTCATCCTGTTAAACCCTCTTTCAATATCCTCACCATCGCCAACATCAGGAAGCTATCATATTTCATGTTGTCGGGATCGATGCGACGAAGGTCATCATAGGAGCAAAGGTTTATGTGATGGGCATCATTTTTCTTAAGTTTATTACGATAGGAACTACGAGAAGCCCCAAAGCGGCGGTTGTATTCATAATGTTCTTGGGAACTGAATGGAGAAAAGCCAAGGATGAGTTTCTCTACGTTCCAGCGAGCATGCTCACATTTGGCCATTGTCTTTAGGTTGTTCCCTACTAATTTCAATAGGTCCTTTTCATAATTCTTTATCATATAGTTAAGCATATCGGTAGTAATACAAACTGTTTCGCAGTCAATTTCCTCGTCATCTTTTGAACGTTTCACAGAGCAATACGCCTTTTTTATCACTTTCTCCATATCTTTGCGGACTTTGTTGTCAAAAAGCGATTTGAGGCGAGTAACGAAGCAGTCGGCGCAAAAGACATTTGACAACTTGTTACGGAGCTTTATTTGATAAAGAGTACCTTTTTTATCATCCTCGTTAGTGTATTCTGCTATTTCGTTCCACTTTTCTAGTGTTTTTCCTTTCGATTGCTGATAGCAAAAATAGAGTAAAGCCCTGGAGTAGCGGTCTGAGATATTGGGGTCATCAAGGGGAAGGTTGTCTATATCTGCCCCTACTTGATAGACCATGTTTACACGACGCGCATGGGTAACATCCAACTCACATTTACACTTGCGGTTTTTCACTTCTTCAATCACCTCACTGTCAACATGGACCACCTCCATCCCTCCCTTTTCATTCGCCTTGTAACAGAGATCATCGTTATCAAACCCCAGCAACTCCAATTCGACACCAACAAAAGAATTGGGGTTCTTTACGTTTTCACTTATCACCTTCAGCCCTTTCCCCTTATCTTCTATTTCGACCATTTTAAGAGTGCATTTACACAAGTCCGTCAAATTACATAAATACTCCTCCCTGTGAAGTTCGGTAATGATATCTGGATACTTTTTACGGTTATAGAGAAGTGTAATAAGTGTTCCATTCCTTGGAGCTTGACTTACGCCATCACCTTCATTAAAATTAGGGAAATGCAAAGCCAAAGCCGCATGGCGAGCTATATAAAACGCCATCGGATCAACACATTGAATGACTATATGGACCCAATTAGAGGAGGAAGCAGCTATTCCATCGGATCCCCAACTTCGCACATCATCCAATTTGGAAAGCACATAGTCTCTTGCACGATACCAGCCAGAGACCACTTCGTCCCCAAACTCTTTGCAATCACCAGCCTCATCCTTACTACGTAACCGGCGCATGTCTTTAAAAAGATCCTCACAGGCTCTACATTTGTCTGACATGGGCATTATCTTTTTCGTTTTTATGATATTCGGCTTCATGGCTTGTGAGGAATACATTACTATTGCTTGCATCGTATCCTGACGGGCTCTGATAGAGCTGCAGATCAAACCATCCCATAGACTTGATCACATGCTCCATGATGAGCGACTGTTGCCACTCAAAGGCATCAAACATCGTATCTCTGAGATATACAAACAACTGCAAAGGCATTCCCTCGACCGTCTGCTCCAGCCAACGCACGACAAGGCGGGGCTGTTGCGATACGCGCGGGTATGCCATTAGCCAATGGTAAATATATTGGCGGAAAGCCTCTATATTGAGCATGCCATTTTTAATGATCTTCTGCAAAACAAACGGATCCAAGTCAAGTTCCACGCGCAAACGCTCCACATCTTGCGCTGAAAGGGGCCGTATCCATCCCGAATCCAGCACAAATGCTTTCTGCATCAATCTTCCATACGTTTTCCCCTCCATCATACGCTGACTATTTTTGAAGTGTTCGGAATGGAGAATATAAGTGGGAAAGGACGAGGTTGTAGTATCCCAGTTTTCTACCGTTACAGTAGTAAGTGATATGGTGCGCACAAAGCCTTCTATTCCTTGTGACTGAACGGTTATAAGGTCGCCTATTCGTAGCAAACCATTGGCACGAAGGTAGAAAAAAGCAGCCACGCTCTTAATCGTATCTTGAAAGATCCAACCGAGAACAGCACCAAAAGTGGTAACGATAATAAAACCATTGCCCTTCTGTTCGATGCCAAGGGCAAAGACGACGAGAGTAAAGCAAATACCAAAGACAACCAACAATGCTATCTGGCTGACCGTTATCCGAATCTCCTGCTTGTGCAGACTGTATATCTTGTTTAGATTCGTAATAACGTATGTAGCAACACCAAACAGAATACAACTGACCCCTATAATTCCGACCTTATACAATATGCTATGAGGGGACGAGTAATCATCACCCTTTAGTCGCATTGAGATCTTAGGTATCAAGCATAATACTGCTATCAACAATGAGATAGAGAGGAAGAAACTACCTTTGGATTTAAAAATTGCTCCTAAGATCTGAAGGGAACACCGTTTCCCAGATAACCATTTGCGAGACAATCTACGCCTCCAGAACCATCCCAACACCATTAGTACTAGACACAGTACCAACACCCCTTGAAAAACATTTGTCAACATGTCCCAGGAAATGTTTCCTTGAGCGCAAGGAAAAATGCCATTGTATAAACTCTGTATCAAGGTAAAACAATATTTTGACATAAGTCGTAGTAGCCTAAACAACAAAAGCAAAAAAAGTCGCACTCTCGCCTCCGCGACGCTTAGAATAGCATTGTGGATCAACATGATGACTTTTTAATCTCAAACCCCAGTTTCTTCACCAGCTTTAGTGTCTGCATCGCCATTTCCCTGTCGTAGAGCTTTTCACTTTCTGGGAGATTGCAATAAGGCACCATGTCGGGCGTCTCCTTCTTTTGATCGTTGCGCTCGGGTCCATAGCTCCAGCCCTGGTCCGTACGGGTTTTAGCCCAAATCTCGTGAGCGTTCTCCGCAATGGCTTCTTGCAGTTCAATGAGATCATCGTCGAGGGACACGTCGTCAAGACGAATGGGATAAGGCTCGTAAACAAACTGGTCGGTAGTATTGACCACTACCAAATAATGGTTTGACTGCTTCCAAGCCTTCAAGAACAAAGGCAAAGGATAAGTGGTCAGTTCCTCTTCGGTATAAGGATTGAAGAGCGTTATTTCGTTTGACGCAACAGACACCGAGCAAATAGCCACAGCATGGTTAGGATACGTCTGAGAGCTAGTGGAAGTAGCAGATTCAAGCATTGCGCTGTCAACTACTGCTATCAGTTGATCGCCATGCTCCAACCAACGCACCACATCTTCGATGGAAGAATCATAACGGCGGCTGACGGCAAGATTGTTTTTCTCCAACAACCGACCGATATTATACAATGGCATTCCCTTGTCCCTCAACCAGCAATTACGGTAAGCCTCATCAAGAAGGGTTTTGTGAGTTGTTTCAATACCGAGTTGATGCAACACAAACTCCTCGCACTCTATGTCGCAGAGATAGCTTTCCTTTTTTCGCGCAGCCATTGCCGTCATGGGAAGCTCCTTAACTTTGCCAGGCTTCCGCCCCGCCATATCTTCATCGACCTCACTCACAATACGGATCAGCCCGCGCAACTCCTCGTCTTGCTCGGCAGCCTTCAGCACGCGCATCGTGTCTTCCGCATTCGTATTGCCATCAAGGAATGCAGCCAACAACTCATCTGAAATTATCATATTATCGTTCATAAGATCTTTTATCTTTAAGTGCTACTTCTACGAGGGCTTTCATGGCCCGACGCTTTATATTATAGAGGTTGGCCACCGTAATGGACAACTGCTTTGCCACCTCTTCCGGACTTTTCTCCTCTATCATCAGCAAATGGATGACAAGGGCATAACGCTGATTATTCATTTGCCTAAGCAAACTCTCTACATCCATCTTGGCTTGCGAACTTTCAACATACGAAAGATTCTTACCACTATTAACAAGAGGCTCTTGGCTTTCATTATCTATCACCTTGCCACGACGCTTCAGTTCCAAACAATGCCGCACGGCTATTGTCTTCAGCCACTGAAACAATGAACTCTCATTCTTAAACGTTCGCAATTTCCTTGCGTCATTCTCCATGAGAAGCACATATAGCTCGCTGATTATCTCGTCGTAATCAACTATCTGATTTCCAAACACACGCCTAATGATACTAATAAACAACGGACGACAGTCCTTAAAAAAGAACTGCGCCGTCACCTTAGGATCATGGGCAATGAGAGATGCTATTATTTCTATATCGCTCATACTAACCTATATGCTCTATAATCTTTCATCATAAACTAAACTTTTCTTTCTGAACCAGTAATCACAAAGACTGCCTAAAAATCAACATCTATGTGACTTGAAGAGATGGCCTTTTGAGCAGCTTCACTACCACAGAGTGCAGCGTATTTCAAGTATTGATTGGCTCGAAGTTCATTTGCTGTCGTACCATTGCCAAATCTACACAACCGACTAAGAAGAAAATATGCATCCGCAACCTCTGGGGTCTTGCTTACGGACACATCATTTTCAAATTCATGAAAAGAGGGGACAAAATCAAATAAAAACTCAAATGCTTTTTCATAGTCTTGCGCAACAACTATTACTGAGCCCACTACAAAAAGTCACGGCGCTGTCAATCTGAAAGTTGAATAGCAGAAATGACCCGCAAATAGCCTTTGCTCTGTCATAAATATCGGACAAATAGGCTCTATTGGCACTTGGTGGTTTTAAACTGTAAGCATTTTAAGGTACCCGTCCGTTTTGAAGGTACTTCTTGTAGGGGACTCATTTATTTTTTTGAACTCTAATTTGAGTGCTTACGATTATAATCCATAAAATCCGTACATTGGCATCAATGACACAAGACTAAATATCTCCGAAATTATACACGTCTTTCATGTCACTTGGCAAGTCCGCCCTTGGCTCTATACTTATGGGGAAAATTTTCAGCGATGAGTTTTCTTTGGGATGAGCAAGCAATAAAGCATGTTTTTTTTCCTTACTGACATAATCGCTGTTAGCAGCATTCTTTGACCAGCAAAGTATGAACAAATCTGCATTGTCGATATAGTCGAAAATCTCCTTTTCATAAACATCTCCTATCCTAAGGGTATGCCTGTCGAAAAAATAATCAACACCCTGTGCTTGATATGCTGTAGCCAAATATTTCACTTTGCCAAAGTCTTCGTGTGCATAAGATATGAATATTTTTTCAAATTTTCTTGAAAGGATTTTACTGTATGCATTCCTTGGTGCATCAACGATTTTTGTAACGAATCGCATATCTCCGATTAATACATCGCCAATATATACATTGCATTCGCCATAAAGTTCGTTACAACCTATATCTACAGGAACATGACAGCCAAAGCTGGTCTTCGACAATCTTTCATTCCATATGATTGTCTTCGAAGAATTTAGGATGATACGTCCACTGCCCATCACAAACATTTCTATTTTTATCCTGTCGCCTTTTTGCGGCGTAATCTGAAGAGGTGTATAATCTCTTCTTATGGCATTTCTATCACTTTCTCTTGCCAAAGATTCTATTAGTTCATTTTCTTTACAGGTGTGAACGAACACCTGAATTATCAAATGATTATCTACTTTTATTTCCTGAGGCGAAAATATCGAACACAAGACCTCCTTTTCATCATTTCTGACAGAAGGTTCGTATGTTATAGGCGCTGAAACTTTTTCTCCTAAAAAGACATCTGCATTAGACTCTGTATATGCAGATTTTCCTTCAAGCATCCTTTTGATGATTATACGGAGGCAATCTATATAATTATCAGCAACATGCTTCGACATGTAATCAACTGTATGTCTATATAAAAACAATCGCAAATTTACAGAAGACTCTGTATTTGCTGCAATAAATATTGTATTTGGAGCTTTCAATTTGCATCTTGCCAAGAATGAAGAAGAATAACATGAAGATATATCCATAAAGCCCTTGTTGCCTGCCGGTATTGCTTCTATAAACCTATCGATAGAAAGGAAATCTCCCATTATTTCCAATAACGGTTTGTTTGCAAGACGATGTGTGGTGATAATAATGTTTTCATAACTAAAAGAGTTCTCAAGATCTTTCAAACTCTCAAACGGCACTACCTGCACACCTTTCTCTTTCAAGAAACGTATGGTGCCCTGAATATTTATTGCCACATCTTTTTTATAGTATGCCCATAATATTCCTATATCTTCTGTTGAGTATTTCTTGCGCAGAAGTTCAACATAGTCTGATTTGTCATTAATCGCAATAAATTGTTCATAAGTATAAGGTATTCCGATAAGCCATATTAATTTTTGAGGCTCCAATTTATGCAGAAATAAACGTTTGAATATATTCATCATTTCCGTTATACTTTAACATTGCAAATACATATTCTTCTATTTCATTCACGTCCCTCCTTTGTATATTCAAATGCGCCAGTTCCTGTCGGAACATAAATTCGTCCCATAACTGCCCGGGGTGTGCAAACAGGTCTATCAAGAATGCACGAAATCTTTCCCAGTTTCCATACTGGTCTTTAGGCAAATTAAATACCATACATTCATACACCCTACCTTGACTGTTGCCGTCTAAAACATATTGTCGCTTTTTGGGTATACTAAATGTCACATATTCAATCCCGTCATTGCCTACATAATATTTTTCCTGCATTGCAGCGACATCATAGTTTGCCAACCTTATGCTTTCTTTTGTGCCTATAATGATTTTATTTACCTTTTCTACATTATTGTCATACAATTGCATCCTTACAGTATTCGCATCTTCCTTGTAGCATCTGATAACCTTGACACCTTCTTTATCAGCTTTAGTCTCAGCCAAATACTTCTGAATCTTTGGAGTTATTTCATCTGCAGTATTTATTTTCTCCAAATCTGTTGTCAAGAATCTTGATGCTGCATATATATTTTTCGGTATAAATTTTCGTCGTGTACCAAGAGACAAGTCGTCTAAAAGTTTTTCCCCTTCAGGTGTCTTTCTTATGCAACCTTTAAGAAATTTCCATCCAGATTTTGCTCCTTTACTTATTTGTCCCCCTGTTACACCACAATAAATCGTCTCACGATTACTTTCTACCGAGCTGTTAAAATCGAGCAACATAGTACAAGATAACAATATGTAAATAATATAACATTTGTTTTTTTCATGGAAATGTTTTCTTTTTTGATTGGAAACTTTTATACCTTTATATTATCATGAAATTTGGAATCCAAGTTTAAAAATCAGTTTGATGTCTTTCGGTATACAAGTTGATGAACCATATTCTTTCTTGCAGGACAGAAGTTCTATAGCATTGTCATTTTAACTCACAACCGCACTCCGAGCAGAACCTCTGCCCATCCTTCACTTCCGTTCCGCATTTCGGACATTTCTTGATGTTCTTTGCTCTGTCGAAGCTGCCATCTTTCTTTGCTTGCTTGTAGGCGGCTTTGCCTTCTTTCACCATATCCTTGAGGTTTGCCTCATCGATGATGTCACGGATAATATGCTTGGTATCATCTGACTCAGACACTTTCAGCGTGCCGTCAGGTTGCATCAAGCGCGTGATGAGCTGGAGATAGATAATGGCGGAGACATACACCATCGTGTAGCCAAGGGCGGCATTCATCGCGACAGCAATAGACTGTCCAGCGACAGGAATGAAAGACAGCAGGGAAGATCCAACAAGCACAGCGACGAATGCTCCCGCTCCCGTCACCAAGTTTGTCACAACGGCAGAACCAATAAACTTTGCCGTGTTCTCCGACATGGATATGTCCAGCGTTTGATTGATTTTGACATAGGTGGCCCAAACAAAGCCAGCTTGGGTCAAAGCAGCTGCCACACCGGCAATACCAGGAGCCACACCTGCCACACCACTTGCCACAGCCGCAGCTATAGCGTAGTTGCCAATAGCGTCCTTTATTTGCTCTTTCTTTGTGCCATCAAGCGAATTGCGCATTGACTTATCAAGGTCTCGCAATGCCCTGGCCAGGGCTCCAGTTGGAATACTCATAATCAATGGATGTTTTGAATTAGACAATATTTAGAGTTTCCTGCCACAATGCTGGCAGAACTTCCAAGAGCTATCTATAGCCCTGTGACAGCCGGGACATACGGGATGATTTCTTGTCATAGTCTGATACTCCTCGCTCTTCGTCCATTTCAACATTTCACGCACACGGACAGAGGTAAACGGATGATCTTGATCCATCACAGCGTATGTTTGGAGCGTCTTATTCCACAACCCGCTCTTGCAGAAGGCGTCATAGAGGTCGGCCTGCTCTGCCAACTCTACCAAATTGAGCTCGGAAGTGATGGATTTCGGACCGCCAGCCAACCGTGCAAGCATCGAAGCCGTCGTCTGCGGGCCCACGATATAAGCAGCCGCACGATCACAACTCAGTTCGCTCTTGCGCTGCCAATACATCAAGGCATAGTGTATGGGAATCGCCAGTTTTGACAAGGTCTCAAACATACCCGAGGCATTGGCTATCACCTGTGCCAAAGTATGATAAAGCATGTGGCGACAAGCAATGTGACCGCATTCATGCGCAACGACACCCACTAGTTCCTCCTCAGACATCATGTCCACCAATGCCGAGGTGATAGTGATTGCCGTCTGCGTATCGCCAAAAGCATAGGCATTGGGCATGGGGTTCATCTCCAAATAGAATTCAGGCTCTTTGATTTCCAGCCGCTCACAAATAGGCGGAAGGATATTGTACAACCGTGGCAACTGGGTAGAAGTCAGCTTAACCTTCGAAGCCATATTCAATCCCGTCTGCAGTTGCTCAATGCCTACATCCATCACCTTCTTTATTATGGTGGAGAGCATAGGAATAGCCTTCAATGCTTTCAAGGCTGCAGCATCCTCGGGGTGTATAAATTCGGTGTATTGCATATCATTGTATTCTACGCCAATACAGTGTTCACGCTATTTATCTGCGAGTTAACTATATTAGTCTGTCTGAACATAGATTTGTTTTTTACTATCTATCCAAGAGAGAGCATGTGAGGGTAATTTTTACAACTATAGATATTCATGATTGTGCCTATCTGCAATTTTTGGGAGAATATCTTTTTTACTACCATATTGTTTTTTAGTTTGTTTGGGTGTCACCAAACTACAGTTTCACATCGTTCCAAGACTTTCAGAAAGTCGTTGGGTATATAGGCGGTGATAAATATTCCAATGCCCTCCAGTTCTATGGCGATGCGCTGTTGCCCTGCCGCTCTCACCACCTTGCCGATGATGCCCTTGAAGTTGCCCTGAGTAATTTGGACAAGATCGCCACTCTTGTAGCGGATGCGGTCCTTGGAGATCATGCCACTATGCTCGCTGGGGACACTGGTGGCTTTGATGAAGTTGAGCATTTCGTTGTCGGGAATGACGATGGGAGGATTGAGGCCTGTGGCCTTTTCTAGGGGTTTGGTTTTGTCGGTGTAGTATTTCAACCATTTGGAGGAGGGGGCGGGATCCTTGACGAACTGTTCGGCCATTGTGCGGCTCAACCGGGCGAAAACAATATCGGGAAGCAGAGGCTCGTGAAAGGTTCTCCGCTTCCCGTTGATGAGTTTCGTGATATCGTGCATCGGAACGTAGGTCTCAATGTCGTTGTCTTCGAGCAAATCGACTGCCTTTTTCCAGCGTCCGTATGTCGCGCGGAGAACAAACCATTGGGGCCTATCCTTAGGTATAAAGTTCGAGGAATCCCCTTCTGAACATCTCGCGGCGCCTGGGGCGCCTTGAGCTTCGGGGAGGGCACAGGAGGTAAGTCCTGCGCTCGAGGGATTTTCACCGCCTCGTCGGGTGTTCACATTAGGCAATGTGTCCATTTAGGTTGTGTCTTAGATCCAAGGCTGGATGACACATAAGGCATGAACCGACCATCGTCGGATTCACACTCAAGGATCTGGTAGAGCTTTCTATACCGCTGGACTTTGATCGGTCTTCATGGATAGAACTCGTCCCATGGCATGATTGTTGTCTGGCTTTTACAGTCCGACACAAATTTACAACTATTTTATGAATCAGAGAAAAAATCTTAAAATATTTTCATTTTCAACCCCCATTTTTGTCTTTTCAACCCCCTAAATTAACATTTAGAGGGTGGGAGCATCCCCAAAAAACGGAAAAACAAGTGTAGTTTGCGATGATTCACTACAACCTGCTGACATGGGAAAACAAGAGCAACAACAAGTACTAAAAATACAACGCTTTCGATAAGCCATGCGCAGAACCGAGCTTGATCGAGTTATGCCATGGCGAGAAAGGGTGCCATGAAATGGAGCGCTTCGCGGGGACACAATCCTGCCGAAAGGAAACAACAAGAAACAACGCTCCGCGAGGGTCCATGTGGCACTATAAAACGAGATCAAGTCTTGTGAGAGACCAAAATCAATCTTTGAAGCGGATCGGTACTGTACTCGTCAGATGAGTTGACCCTGTGTATTTAGACCGAAACAGTAAAAACATTCACAGGATATTTTGTTGTGTTTACTTACCACCAAAACTTATCTTAAGACACGCATCGTGATTATTGGCTACAGATGGAAGCAAGGGGTTCCTGTAACCCAAACTGCGGGAAGATCGTGAGAAAAGACTATAATAGACACTTTTTCGCTGACACGGGCTTTGTTAAATGAATACGGAGAAAAAGTTAATGGGTCGTTAATTCATGCTAATCGACTTGCATTCAGCAGGACGCGGGGTTATCTTTGTATAGCTGCTGCGCCTTGACGAGTGATGCATCAGCCATCGCTGTATGAAAGGGAGAGCACAACAAGCAACCGTAATGTAAAATATAATCCAAACACATAACAATGGAAAAGTTAAACTTCTTGCCTAAAACATCAGCTAGGAGCCGCATCCTATCGTTCTCGTATCGATCCCGTATCGTTCCCGTATTGATCCCGTATCAATCCCGTATTGTTCTCGTATCGTTCTCCTATCGTTCTCCTATCGTTCTCGCTTACAGAAGCGGAAACAATACGGAAACGATACGTAAACGATATATGTTCGATGGGAAGATGATACAAGGTTGATACATGGTTGATACGTAGCTGATACGTGGAGGAAGGCTGCCACCACGAGTCTGCCACTTTGTCACCCTGTCAGTTTGGCGAGACCGTTTTGGCGCATTGGCACGCTTTTCGCAAAGAGAAGGGTGAGGTCCGCAAGGCAAGTGCCGAGGGGTCTCGCAGAAAAGTCAAAAACAAAAACGATTAAAAATATTACGATCATGACAATTAAACCGTTAGCAGACAGAGTGCTGGTTCTTCCGGCACCGGCAGAGGAAAAAGTGGGTGGAATCATTATTCCCGACACCGCCAAAGAGAAACCGCAGCGCGGCAAGGTGATTGCCGTCGGCGAGGGTACGAAGGACGAGAAAATGATTCTGAAGGCCGACGACGCGGTGCTTTATGGCAAGTATGCTGGCACGGAGATTGAGAACGAGGGCACGAAGTACCTCATGATGCGCCAGAGCGATGTGCTCGCCATCGTCACCGAGTAAAGAGGTGGTGAGGGACGCAACGAGTTGTAAAATTGTATTTATCAAATAAAAACAGAAGAAACGATCATGGCAAAAGATATTAAATTCAATACAGAAGCACGCAATCTGCTCAAGAGCGGTGTGGACCAGTTGGCCAACGCCGTCAAGGTGACACTCGGCCCGAAGGGTCGCAACGTGGTGATTGGCAGAAAGTTTGGCGCACCGCAGATCACCAAGGACGGTGTAAGCGTGGCCAAGGAGGTAGAGCTGGAGGACAGCCTGGAGAACGCAGGCGCACAGCTTGCCAAGAGCGTGGCCAGCAAGACGGGTGACGACGCAGGTGATGGTACGACCACGGCTACGATTCTCGCCCAGGCCATCGTCAACGAGGGTCTGAAGAACGTCGCTGCTGGTGCCAACCCGATGGACTTGAAGCGTGGTATCGACAAGGCCGTCAACGCGGTGGTAGATTACATCAAGGACAACGCCGAGGTGGTGGGTGACAACTACGACAAGATCGAGCAGGTCGCTACGGTGAGTGCCAACAACGACCCGGAGATCGGTAAGCTGCTGGCCGACGCCATGCGCCAGGTGAGCAAGGACGGCGTGATCACCATCGAGGAGAGCAAGACCCGCGACACCAACATCGGTGTGGTAGAGGGTATGCAGTTTGACCGCGGCTACCTGTCTGGCTACTTCGTGACCGATACGGACAAGATGGAGTGCGTGATGGAGAATCCGTACATCCTCATCTACGACAAGAAAATCAGCAACATCAAGGACTTCCTGCCCATCCTGCAGCCTGCTGCCGAGAGTGGCCGTCCGCTGCTGGTGATCGCCGAGGATGTCGATTCTGAGGCTCTCACCACGCTGGTTGTCAACCGTCTGCGTGCTGGCTTGAAGATCTGCGCCGTCAAGGCTCCGGGCTTCGGCGACCGCCGCAAGGCCATGCTGGAGGATATCGCCGTGCTGACTGGTGGTGTGGTGATCAGCGAGGACAAGGGTCTGACGCTCGACAAGGCTACGCTCGAGGAACTGGGTACGGCCAAGAAGGTGACGGTCTCCAAGGACAACACCACCATCGTCGATGGTGCTGGCACGAAGGAGAACATCAAGGAACGTGTGGCTCAGCTCAAGAACGAGATTGCCAACACGAAGAGCTCTTACGACAAGGAGAAGCTGCAGGAGCGCCTGGCTAAGTTGGCTGGCGGTGTGGCCGTACTCTATGTCGGTGCAAACTCCGAGGTGGAGATGAAGGAGAAGAAAGACCGCGTCGATGACGCACTCTGCGCAACGCGTGCCGCTGCCGAGGAGGGTGTCGTCGTGGGTGGTGGTACTACCTACATCCGCGCTCAGAAGGTGCTCGCCGACCTCAAGGGTGAGAACGCCGACGAGCAGACGGGTATCAACATCGTCTGCCGCGCTATCGAGGAGCCGCTGCGCCAGATTGTCGCCAATGCTGGTGGCGAGGGTGCCGTGGTAGTCGATAAGGTCCGCGAGGGCGAGGGCGACTACGGTTACAATGCCCGCAAGGACATCTACGAGGATCTCCGCGCTGCTGGTGTCATCGACCCGGCCAAGGTGGCTCGCGTAGCCCTGGAGAACGCAGCATCCATCGCAGGCATGTTCCTCACCACAGAGTGCCTCATCGTCGATAAGCCCGAGAAGGAGCCGATGATGCCCGCAGCACAGCCGGGTATGGGTGGCATGATGTAATTCTGCGACACAAAACCCCAAATATATTTGAAAAGTGGAGGTAGTCCCCTTGGTGGGAATGCCTCCACTTTTTGTTTTCCCATGTCCTGACGACAGGAAAAATCGACAAAGGCAAGGAAAAACCACAAGAAAACAAAAGATTCTTTCCGTTTACAACCTTTATTAGAAAAAATATGATTACTTTTGCAGCAGAGGAGCGGACGGATCGTACTCGACGACACCCATCCGCCTACCCCACTAATGAACCTTCCAAGACAGAAACCTATAAAAGACAGAATAATGATGAAACAAACGATGCACAAATCCACGACTGCCGCAATATGGCTTGCGGCTGTGGCGGTCATAGCCCTCGTGGCAAAGCCGACAAGCGCCTGGGCGCAAAATCCCAAGACCTTCACGGAGTATGTCAACGCAATCATCGAGACGCAGCAGGAGCAGGATGAACCCGAGGGAGAACGCGTATTCCTCGCGCCCTACCTCACGAATGATACCCACTACATGGTGATCTCCGACATCAATACCAACACGCTGTACAACGTCTGCGAGGGCGCATTCTGCGTCATGGACAACAACCTCCTCACGGTGTGGTCGGTAGATGGAGAGTATCTGTTTGGTCCGAACTGGAAGCCCCTCGGACTGTACGACACCCACCCGATGTGCTTTGACAACGGAGCCTTGCTGGTGAAGTCGGCAAAGAAAAACAGTCTCGGCAAGGAGTACTACTCCATCCTCTACAAGAACGGAGCGGTGCGCAACCTCGACCCGTCATGGGAGCCCCAGTCAAGGTTTGTCGATGGACTGGCTGCCGTGACCAAGAAGCAGGGCTACACCGAGATGGGCAATTTCTTCATCAACACGCGGGGTGAGAAGATGCCTTCGCCCAGCAACCTCTATTTCGGCTATGACGGCGAGAAGACGCGAGCCCTGAGATGTGGTCTGCGCGCCTTTGAGACGAAGGACCACAAATGGGGCTACATGGACGAGAAGTGTCAGGTGGTACTGCAGCCGCAATGGGACAAGGTGCGCGACTTCAGCGAAGGCTATGCCTGGACGTTCAAGAGAAACACCAGCGACGGCACCCACACCGCTACCCTCATCGACAAGACGGGCAAGGTGGTACAGACGGTACCGAGCTTCTCTGCTATGACGTCGCTCAGCAGGACGTATATGATCGGTGATGTTTGCGACGGCAAGTACTACCTCTACTCCAACGACTCGGAACCGACGACGACCTACTACGACCTCAAGGGCAACCGTCTGGCGATCTCCCACGGCGGAACCTCCTTCTACGAAGGCCATGCCCTGGTGCGCGGCGTCAAGGACACCTGGGACCGCATCTTGCTCGTCGATGACAACTTCACGGTGATGGACAGCTACCCCACCTACGCCAGTGACGGACACGATATCTATGCCGACGAACTGTGGGTGACGAAGCCTTTCGAGCCTTTCGGCCTCCATACCATCCATTCGGGATCGGTCGTGATAGACAGCAAGGGACGACTGGTACTCAAAGAGATGAGTTCGCCATGGAGTCCCGACTACATCAGAGGATTCAGCCAGCCGAGCAAGGATGGCTATATCGTGGCAAACAACATCTATGTCGGCGACAAGCGATACCTGGCGCTGATCAAATATACAGGTGAGATCGCCTGGCTTTTTTCAGCAGAATCTTTCTCCGCCAAGGACTTGAAAGGATTCTTCAAGGCTCCCGACTTCAACGACACGACGGTAATAGTAAAAGATCCGCCTATCACTGACAAGCCCAAGGGGCCCACGCAGGTGACAGACGCGACCTACAAGGTAAACATCGTCTGCAGTCCGAAGGAAGGAGGCACGGCCAGCGTTGTGGGCAAGTCGCCCATCAAGTATGGTGACAAGGTCTCCATCAAACCGGCTGCCAACGAGGGCTGGGTGGCATCGAGCATCAACGTGGAAAAACAGGAGGTGGGCGAAGATCCGTTTATGGTCACGGACGACGTGACGGCCACCGTATATTTCCTCCAGCGTCCCGTCTTTGAACCGATCGACCGGACCAACACCTACGAGGGCAAAGTGAAGATCATGGAACTGGACGACGCGCCAGTCTATGTGACGCTCTATGCCACGATGAGCAAGGACAAGGACATCAGTTGCCCGTTTGGCGACAAGACCTACGGCTACCTCACCCTGATGCTGGACCCGAAAATGAGATACAACGGCAAGGGAGTGTCGGTGAACGGCTTCTTCCCGCCGATGAAGATCATCGGTTTCCAGCACGAGGGCGGCAAGCAATACCTCGTGGCCGATGGCGGATCTGTCATGTACCACGACCTGCGCGTCACGACAAACGACCTGCTGGCCAATCTGTGGTTCAACCTGCTGGTGAGAATGGACGGCTTTGAGTCGGGAAGCATCGTCCCGCGCCGCTACCGCATCGAGATGACCAACGTCAATGAGAAGACGGGCGAATGTACGCTGGGTAACCTGGAGGTGTTCTCCCGCAGCAAGGGATGGGTGCCGGGACAGGATCCGTCGATTGCCAGACACACTGCCAGCAAATTCCCCTCGCTCAGCGGTGGCGCCCACGACCTGGGCATTGCAGCTGACTACTTCAAGGGATGCAGGCTGAAACTGGCCAAGAAGCGCGACGACGTGCTCTGGTATCCGCCGCTCGAATGGGCAAAGAGCCAGACCGAATATGACAAGAAGATAGAGAAGATGAAGGACACCTACCTCCACTTCATCACCGATTGCGAAGCGCTGTTCGGCCTATAACATCATACTCATCTTTTACGCAAGAACAAGAAAAGAATGAAACCTTAATTCCGCAAGACGATTACAAATAAAATCTTTTAAGTACCTGAGCAACAA
>ERZ1106983.1758-NODE-1758-length-17505-cov-2.577650_pt1 | contig 17505 bp, 30 predicted proteins | sample MGYA00403693_ERZ1106983 | MGnify/ENA primary metagenome ERZ1106983 (study PRJEB35170, sample SAMEA104062420) | human gut metagenome | biome: human gut; feature: human-associated habitat; material: faeces | place: Denmark | collected 2012-07-13 ...
ATGACTGCTAATGGGTTGAATAATTCCAATAAACAATAGATAAACCAGATCACCCATGCCATTGTAAGCAAGGTAAGACAGCGTTTCCACTCGTATGGTTGAAATATATTTTTAATTAAAAAAATGACCAAAATACCCAAGGTAATACCTAGCATGACTATTCCCGTTTTCATGGAAACGTATCGGCTTATTCCCATGATTAGATAGTTTACGATAAAGAAAACATGGAAATAGTAATGTTTTTTACTAAATACGGTGGTAAATAGTAATATTGCCGGTAGAATGGCAAAGAGTAAAACTATTATAATATTTCCTTTTAATATTTCCTTTGTGTGACGAAACCGTTTTTGCCTTGATATTCATCTGGTCCGAGATCTGAATTGTCCCTTGTCCAGCCATCCACATTCTGAGCATACTTGATTCAGTTCTGCTTAATGATAGGGTGGGTAAGTTAACCGCTCCTACATTCTTAACTTCTTTATTCAAATAATCACCCAAAATGTCATCCAGCGACTCGGGTTTAATCGATTTAGAACTGATCAATAAATTTTTACGGACCAACAAGTATTCGTCGAAATGAATATTGGCGATCGCCATAAAAACAATAAACAACGTTTTAGGATGCTGATTAATGATTTGCTTAATGTGCTGACTGTTGGCTGGATCGTGAATGAAACAGTCCTCATTAATAAACACCACGCCGGGCTTGTGTGCTTCACAAGCGGCTTCGAGTTCGTCAACGGTGTGTGCATCGTTGATGTCTCTCTTTCTTACCCCTCTGCTTGCCAGATACCCGGTTAACCCTAGCCGGGTGTAGCTGCATAAATCCATAATGATCGTTGACATGGCATACCCTCACTCAATGCGTAACGATAATTCACCATCTGCCTGAGAGCTCATAAACAGCCATACGGGATGGAAAAAACCAAATAAAACCTGTGAGCATGACAAAGACTTTCAGGCGAACTCACTATCCCGTAAAGTTACTTATAATTTGCCAGGAATCTTCTTAAAGTAAAGTAAATATTAAGTATTGTGAGATGGTTAGAAACATTTAAACCGCGTCAGATATATCCTGGAAGATGTTTTTCGCGTTTTATTTTAGGAATATCCTCAGAAAGACAATATGGAGTGTGAGGACTATTATTTGCGGGGCAGTTCGCTGACAATATCCGCTAACAGGTTGAATATCTCGCTGAATAAATGTTCACAGAAGGGGGCGATAAGCGGCATTAGCAATGACATTAATAAAAGACCGACCGTCAACGTCACGGGAAAACCAATGACAAACACGGAAAGCTGCGGTGCCATTCTGTTCAGCAGGCCTAATGCCAGGTTAACGGTCAGCAGCAGAGTGATGATCGGCAGCGCCAGCATCAGCCCGTTGAGAAAAATCAGCCCGGCGGCACGCACCAGCGCCAGAAACGCGTTGCTGTTAACCGGATTTTCGCCAATCGGTAGCGTGTGGAAGGTGTCCACCAGCATTGAGATAAGCCATAAGTGGCCGTTAAACGACAGGAACAGCAGCATCGCCAGCAGATCGATGATACGCGCCAGCACCGGCATGTTGAGGTGGCTGCCGGGGTCGACGAAGGTGGCGAAGGATAACCCCATTTGCAGGCCGATCAGCTCACCCGCAGTACGCACTGCCGCAAAGGCGAGCTGCATGGTAAACCCAACGGCGACGCCGATCATCACCTGCTGAAGCGCCACCCATGCGGCGTTAGCGGAAAATACAGGGATATCAACCGGTGGCAGGGACGGGGCGACAATAATCGTGATGACGATCCCCAGCCCCACTTTGATGCGCTTGGGTATCGATTTCTCGCTGAGAATAGGGGCGGTTGAGATGAGCGCCATAATGCGCAGCATCGGCCAGAAGTAGATGCCCAGCCACTGGACGTATTGATCGCTGGTGAAGTGCAGCATCGTGATATCAGCCGATGATGTACGGCAGATTGGTGAACAGGTTGCGCATATAGTCCAGCAGCAGGTTCAGCATCCACGGCCCGGCGACGATAATCGCCACGAACACGGCAATGATTTTCGGGATAAACGACAGCGTCATTTCGTTAATCTGCGTGGCGGCCTGCAGGATACTGATGATCAGACCGGTCACGAGGGCAACAAGCAGCAGCGGGGCGGCAACGGCAATCGCGACTTTCATCGCTTCCGTGCCCATCATCATGACCGATTCTGGCGTCATTGCGTGCTCCTCAACTGTAGAAACTCTGCGCCAGCGAACTGACCAGCAGCTGCCAGCCATCGACCAGCACAAAGAGCATGATCTTAAAGGGCAGAGCGATGGTCGCAGGCGGTACCATCATCATCCCGAGCGCCATCAGCACGCTGGCAATCACCAGGTCGATAATCAGGAACGGAATGAAAATAGTGAAGCCAATCTGGAACGCGGTTTTTAGCTCGCTGGTGACATAGGCTGGCAGCAAAATGCGCATCGGCACCGCTTCCGGTCCCTGAAGTTCGCCGGTGTTGGAGAGGCGGGCAAAGAGCGCTAAGTCCGCTTCACGCGTCTGGCGCAGCATAAATTCACGCAGCGGCTGCGCGCCTTTCTCCAGCGCCACTTCCATCGAAATTTTATCTTCGCTAAACGGCTGGTAAGCGTCGGTGTAAATCTTGTCGATCACCGGCGACATAATGAAAAAAGTCAAAAACAGGGCCAGACCCAGCAGCACCTGGTTGGGCGGCGCGGAAGGGGTTCCCAGGGCGTTTCGCAGCAGGCCAAAAACAATGATGATGCGGGTAAAGCTGGTCATCATCAGCAGAATGGCCGGAATAAAGGTCAGCGAGGTGATGAACACCAGCGTCTGAACCGAAAGCGACCAGCTTTGACCGCCTCCGGCAAGCGGGGTCGAGACCAGACCGGGCAGTTGCGCATAGACCGCGGGAGCAAACAGGCCAACACCCGCAAGCGTAAGGGATAACAAACGGCGCATCAGGATCTCCCGGAACGCTTAAGCAAACTCTTCATAACGGACTGGAAATCCGCTGGGGCTTCTGCACGCTCGTCACCCGTGACCGGGGCGGGCGGCAGTTTATGCAATACATTGATGTTTGAGGCGGTGATCCCCAGTACCAGACGCGCATCTTCCACGTCGACGATGACCACGCGCTCGCGTGGCCCCAGGGAGGTACTGGCGCTGACCTTCAGTCCGCGCGCTCCGGCGGTTTTACCCGCCAAACCAAAACGCTTTGCCAGCCAGGCCGCAATAAGAATGAAGGCAATAATACCGAACAGGGCACCGCTCACCTGGAGCAGCGGTGAGCCAGGTACCGCGGAGGGTTGGGATATTGTTGCCTGGGTTTTCATGCTTAACGGCTCAGACGACGCATACGTTCGGATGGCGTAATGATGTCGGTGATGCGCACGCCGTACTTATCAGCAACCACCACCACTTCACCCTGAGCAATCAGATAACCGTTGATCAGAATATCCAGCGGTTCACCGGCCAGGCCGTCAAGGGCGACCACGGAACCCTGCGTCAGGCGCAGCAGCTCTTTAATGGTCATGCGGGTGCGGCCCAGCTCAACCGTCAGCTTAACCGGGATATCCATGATCAGGTCGATATCCTGCAGCGTGCCGCTGACGTCGCCGCCGCCCAGCTGCTGGAATACCGCGTCCGCCGCGCTTTTCGTCGGGGTCGTCTTTTGCTCGTTTAACGCGTCAGCCCACAGATCGTCCAGTGCTCCGCTGTTCTCATCGGACGGATTGTTCATGTCACTCATTTGGGCTGTTCCTCATTCAGCGAATTCAATATCGGGTTGATCAAGTGCTCAACGCGTAACGCATACTGGCCGTTAATTGTGCCGTACTGACTGGTCAGCACGGGGACACCATCCACATGGGCAATAATGCGGTCGGGTTTCTCTATCGGCAAAACGTCGCCGGGTTGTAATTTCAGGATCTGAGATAACCGCAGCGGAATATCGGCAAAGCTCGCTACCAGCTCCAGCTGCGAATGCTGAACCTGGCGAACCAGGTTTTCACGCCAGTTCTGATCTTCGTGGCGCGAGTTCTCCAGCGGCGGGTTCACCAGCAGCTCGCGCAGCGGTTCAATCATGCTGAACGGCAGGCAGATGTTGAATTCACCGGTCAGGTTGCCGATTTCAACGTGGAACGGCGTGTTAACGACGATATCGTTCGGCGAGGTGGTGATATTGGTGAACTTCACCTGCATCTCGGAACGGACGTACTCCACTTCCAGCGGGTTAATCGCCTTCCACGCGTCGCTGTAAGACTCCAGCGCCAGCTTCAGCATGCGGTTAATGACGCGCTGTTCGGTGTGGGTGAACTCACGACCTTCTACTTTGGTCGGGAAACGCCCGTCGCCGCCGAACAGGTTATCCACCGCTATGAACACCAGGCTTGGCGAAAACACCACCAGTCCGGTGCCGCGCAGCGGCTTCAGATGGATCAGGTTAAGGTTGGTTGGCACCGGCAGGTTGCGGGCAAACTCATGATACGGCTGAATGCGGATCGCGCCGACGGTGATGTCCGGGCTACGACGCAGCAGGTTAAACAGCCCCATACGGAACTGACGCGCAAAACGTTCGTTGATGATCTCCAGCGCCTGCAGACGTTCACGTACCACGCGACGCTGGGTATTCGGGTCATAGGGGCGAATATTGTCGTCGCCGCTCAGTCCCGGTTGCGGATCATCACTCTTATCGCTGTCGCCGTTGAGCAGCGCATCGATTTCTGCCTGAGAAAGAATACTGTCGCCCATGTCGTTACCGCAGAATGAAGGCTGTATACAGAACGTCGGTGACTTCCTGCTTCGGTTGGCCGTTTACCAGCGGGGTCGACAGCGTCTGTTTGATGGCGTCGACCAGTTTTTGCTTACCGTCATCGGTAGCGAGCGTCGAAGCGTCCTGACGAGAGAACAGCAGCAGCAGACGGCTACGCACTTCAGGAAGATAATCGTTCAGACGAGAACGGGTAGCTTCGTCTTTCAGGCGCAGCGTAATGCCAACATAAAGCACACGATCCGCATCACCCAGGTTAACGGTGAAGGTGTCCAGCGGGAAGAACACGGGAGCCGGAGGCGGTGGCGCTTCAGCTTTGGCTGCAGCGGCAGTCGGTTCCTGCTGCATACGCCAGTAACTATAGCCCGCGGTAGCGCAGGCGGCGAGCGTGATCAACACCAGCAGCGGGATCCAGATGGAGCGCTTACTTTTTTTGGTGATAGCGGAGTCAGTCATCTGATACGAGCTTCCTGTTTCGGTACAGCTTAATAGGGTGATTATCCCGTGTCCGCCTTATCTCAAAGCGTGGAAAAGACGGGAATAATCACGCTACCTCTGGCGTTTAGGCGAAGATATCCACTGCGCCATTTCCCCGCGCGGCGGATTGCAGGGCGGCAGGGATCGGCAATAACTCATCACTCTCTTCATTGAACGCGCCGTGCTGGCCCGAGCGGGAAGCCTGCTGTTGCTGCTGTGATGAGGATTGCTGCTGTCCGGCGAAGCTCTCGCTGCTGACGCTGCTCTGCGAAAGCTGAATGCCGCTTTCCGCCAGAGAGGTGCGTAAGACCGGCAGAGCAGCCTCCAGCGCCGCGCGCACGTGGCTGTGCGGAGACACCATCTGCAGCTGCGCCTGGTTATCATCCAGTTTAAGCGAGATTTGCACCTGGCCCAGGTCTTCCGGGTGCAGACGCAGTTCAGCGGTCTGCTGGCCTTGCTTCGTGAACAGCGTGATGTGCTGGCTCAGCGTCTGCTGCCATTCGCTGGTGCCGAGCGGCTGGCTCAATACCGGCGCGGTGGCAACGGTTGCAGCAGGCTGTGAGGTCGCGTGGCTGCTGAGGATCGGTGCCAGGGTTGCGGTGGGCGAGGTTGTCGTCGCGCTGCTCGCGATGTCCTGTTTCTCAGCCGCCGCCGCGACCGCAGGCGTCACGGGTACGCTGGCTGGCAGGGCTGCGTCAGCCGTTTGTGCCACAGGCTGAGACGCCGCCTGAGGCTGGTTATTCTCTTTGCCCGGCAGCGCGTTTTTCAGCGTTTGCGGAAGAGAGGAGGTGAGGGACGTCTGAGCGGTAACGCCGTCGACGTGGGTTGCCTGCGTCGTCACCGGTGTTGCCGTCTGCTGGTGCGGCAGCATCGCCATTAGCGCGCTGAGCCCCGCGAGTTCGTCTTCGCTGAGGTCGGTTTTGCTGTCATCTTTTGCGGACGCGTGCGTCAGCGTCTTTAACACATCACCGTGGGTCGTCGGCATCAGCCCGGACACCAGCGTTTGCAGCGCAGTGGTCTTCGCCGCGTCATCGTCGGCGGTCAGCGTCTCCTGGCGTGAGAGCAGGTCGGCAATTTTCGCCTGCAGGGTGGTCTCGCCTGCGTCCTGTTGCGCTACCCTGGACAGCTTGCTGCCAGCGGCTTTCAAATCAGCCAGGGTCAGCGGCGCATCTTTGCCCTGACCAGGCGCATCGGTCAACGCGCCCGCCAGCAGAGAAAGAAAGTCTTGCGCACCCTCGGCGCCTTTCCCCGTTTGCGTGCCGCCTGACAGGTCGCTGTCGGTCATCAGCAGTTGTTGCAGTGTGATCATTCCGGTTTCCTCATTGATGCGCGCTGGGCAAACTCATCCATTTTTTTTTGATCCAGGCGGTTTTCCGCCAGGGTTGACGCCGCGACCTGTCGGTCCTGTAGCGTTTGCCAGGCCTGCAGCCGCTGTTTTTTCTCGCGCCAGAAGTTGAGCGCGGTATCTACTTTTTCGGTCCACTGGTTAAACTGCAGGCGGTGTTGCTCAATCGCCTTTTCCAGCGTCTGGATAAACTGCTGATAGTTGATCCAGCGCTGGCTGCCAATGCCCTGCGTCATATCGGTATTCAGGTTGGTGCGATATTCATGCTGATAGTCGATTAACATCTTCAACTGCTCTTCAGCCTGCTGGCACCCGCGTCGCATTGCGCCAAGCTGCAGTGCGGCATCATCAACTTCTTTTTCAGCCAGATCTTTTAGCGTTGATAACGCGCTGTTTTGCGCCATGACCTTCGCCCTCCACCTGTGTTACACCTGCGGGAAAATCAGATCCAGAGCCTGGATTGAGTCTTCCCAGTCGGCGCGTTCAAAAATACCTTGTTGCAAAAACGCCTCCAGCTGCGGCCAGAGCGCAATCGCTTTGTCGAGCATCGGGTCGCTGCCTTTGGCATACGCCCCAACGCTCACCAGATCGCGGTTGCGCTGGAAGCTGGAGAGCAGTTGTTTGAAGTTACGCACGCGGGCGTAGTGCTTCTCGGTTATCAGCGCCGTCATTGCGCGGCTGATGGATGCTTCAATATCAATCGCCGGGTAATGCCCCGCTTCGGCCAGACGGCGCGACAGCACAATGTGACCGTCGAGGATCGCACGCGCGGAGTCGGCAATCGGATCCTGCTGGTCATCGCCCTCGGTCAGCACCGTATAGAATGCGGTGATCGTTCCCCGCGCGTTCGACCAGCGCCGGGAGCTTGGCAAATACCGAAGGCGGATACCCTTTGGTGGCCGGAGGCTCACCGATGGCGAGCGCGATTTCACGCTGCGCCATCGCGTAACGGGTCAGGGAGTCCATGATCAGCAGGACGTGCTGGCCGCGGTCGCGAAAATCTTCGGCGATGCGGGTCGCGTAGGCGGCACCCTGCATACGCAGCAAGGGGGACACATCCGCCGGGGCGGCAATAACCACCGAGCGGGCGCGGCCTTCCGCACCCAGAATGTTTTCGATGAAGTCTTTAACTTCACGTCCACGCTCGCCAATCAGCCCCACGACGATCACATCGGCCTGGGTATAGCGCGCCATCATGCCGAGCAGGACGGATTTCCCCACGCCGGACCCGGCGAACAGGCCCATACGCTGTCCACGTCCCACGGTCAGCAGGGCGTTAATCGGGCGCACGCCGGTATCCAACACGTGCTCGATGGGGGTACGCTGTAGCGGGTTGAACGGCTGGGTGATCAGCGCCCCGGTTTCGGTGGTATCCGGCGAGGGCAGGCCGTCGAGCGGCTTGCCGCTGCCGTCCAGCACGCGCCCAAGGAGCGCTGGCCCAAGCGGTAACTGCTTGCCGCTTTGCAGACCGTCGCCTGAACTGTTTTTCGCATACACGCGCGCGCCGGGCAGAATGCCTTCAACTTCTTCGAGCGGCATCAGGAACAGGCGCTGGCCGTTAAATCCGACCACCTCACTTTCGACCTCACGCATTTCCAGTCCGTCCTGACGCTCAATAACGCAGGTGGCACCCAGCGGAAGCTGCAGGCCCGTCGCTTCCAGCACCAGGCCGGTAGCGCGGGTCAGACGGCCATAACGACGAACAGATGGCAGTTGTGCCATCTTCGTTTCAAAGTTATCAAGCGTGTTGAGCCAGCGGGTAAGGCGTGCGGTCATCAGACAACTCCCGGTGCTGCCAGGCGGCACAGTTCTTGCCAGCGGGTGGCGACACTGGCGTCGAGATCGCCTTCATCGGCGGAGACTTTACAGCCGCCAGGATGGAGTGTGGGATCGCCCCGCAAGCGCCAGCCATGCAAACTTAAGGTTGCGCCAAGACTCTCTTCCACGCGCTGGAGATCGTCCGGGTGAACGCGCAGCTGCGGTTTGCCGCTGAACAGCGGCTCCTGCTGGAGCAGACCCTGAATCTGTTTAATCAGCGCCGAGTTATCGACGGTTGGCGTCTGGCCAATCACCTGACGCGCGGCTTCCAGCGCCATCTGCATCAGGCGCGACGCAATCACGCTGTCGAGCGCGTCCAGCGTATGCTGGAACTCGCTCACCAGCTGCTGCATACGGGCATTGAGGGGCGCCTGCTGCTGACGCGCCTGTTCGATGCCTTGCTCCAGCCCTTTTGCCAGCCCTTCCTGATAACCCTGCTCCTGACCTTTCTGTCGTCCTTCGTGCAGACCGGCGTTGAAGCCCTGTTCGTGCGCCTGCATTTGCATCTGCGCCAGCATCTGCGCACGCTGCTCTTCTTCGCTCAGCTCGGGCACCGCGGCATCGATATCGCCCTCATCGGACGGGAGTGCGGCCGGGATAAACTCGGAGAGGGGAGGCGCCAGATCGTCGGGCGTCCAGCGCGTCCACGGCAGCTCATTAGACATAGGTGTCGTCTCCGCTGCCAATCACCATCTCGCCGGTTTCGGCCAGTCGACGAACGATAAGCAGGATCGCTTTCTGTTCGTTTTCCACCTGAGACAGACGCACCGGACCACGGTTGGCCAGGTCGTCGCGCAGGATATCGGCCGCACGCTGGGACATGTTGCGCAGGAACTTCTCGCGCAGCGGCTGTTCGGCACCTTTGAGGGCGATAAGCAGCGATTCGGAATCCACTTCCTGAAGCAGGCGCTGGATGCTGCGATCGTCCACTTCGACCAGGTTTTCGAACAGGAACATCTCGTCGATAATTTTCTGCGCCAGCTCGCCGTCGAACTCGCGCACCGCGGTGATGACCGCTTCTTCCTGCTGCGTTTTCATCAGGTTGATGATCTCGGCCGCCGTTCTCACGCCGCCCATTTTGCTGCGCTTGAGGTTCTGGCCGTCGAGCAGGTTGTTCAACACTTCGGTCAGCTCCGCCAGCGCGGCTGGCTGGACACCGCCAAACGTGGCGATACGCAGCATCACATCGTGACGCAGACGCTCTTCGAACAGCGCCAGAATATCGGCTGCCTGGCCCCGTTTGAGGTGAACCAGAATGGTCGCGATAATCTGCGGGTGCTCGTCGCGAATAAGATCGGCGGCGCTCTGCGGCTCCATAAAGTTGAGCGTTTCGATACCGCTGGCGGTATCGCGGGTTTCCAGAATATCTTCCAGCAGGCTGGCGGCACGCTCTTCGCCCAGCGCCTTGACCAGCACGGAGCGCAGGTATTCGTTGGCGTTGACGTTGAGTGCGGCAAACTGTTCGGCTTCCTGCTCAAATTCCGCCAGCACTTCGGTCAGTTGCTTGTTGGAAATTTGCCGCACGTTGGCCATGGCCGCAGAGAGGATTTGCACCTCTCTTTGCGAGAGGTGTTTGAACACCTCTGCCGCGCGGTCTTCGCCAATGGTCATCAGCAGGATGACGCTTTTATCGGTACCTGTAAGCGTATTACTCATGTTCGTTACCCATCCAGCTGCGGATGACCAGCGCGACGACGCGCGGATCGTTGTCTGACATTTCGCGAATGCGCTGGCTCATGACCTCAGCGCCCATGCGCTGGTTAGCGCGGCGCTGCTGCACCTGCTCGTCTTTGCTGAGGCGCACTTCAACCGCTTCTTCCACTTCCTGGCGATTGCTCATCTGTTCCAGTGCGGCTTTCTCGGCTTCAGCACGGCGCTGGAGCTGAGGACGAATGCCCTTACGCCACAGCAGCCAGGCAACAATCAGCACCAGTAACCAGCGGCCTGCGGACATCAGCTGATCGATAAACGACTGCTGTTGCCAGAACGGGAGTTCGCCACCGCTTTCATCAACCGAGTTGAACGGTGAGTTCACCACGTTCAGCGTATCGCCACGTTTTTCGGAGTAGCCCATCGCTTCACGGGTCAGATCTTCAATCTGCTTCATCTGCTCGGCCGTCAGCGGCAGAGGCTTGCCGTCCGGCAGGGTTTTGTAGTTCACCACCACGGCAACAGACAGACGCTGAATATCCCCCACGTTCAGTTTGGTGTGGCGGATAGTACGGTCCACTTCGAAGTTCGTGGTTTCGTTACGGCTGCTGGTACGCGGTCCCGCGTTATTGGCCGTTGAGGTTGTCTGCTGTGCATTCTGCTGGTTGGCCGGAGGCGTTGAAATCGGTGCCGCGTTAGCCGGAGCAGGCTGGTTAGACAGCGCGCCCGGCACGCCGCCAGGGTAGGGGCCGCCCACCTGCTCGTTCGAGTTAATCTGACGAGAACGCATCACCGCCTGAGACGGATCGCCGTTCGGGCTGTATTGCTCTTCCGTTTGTTCTTTATTCGCAAAATCGATCTGCGCGGTAACCTGAGCATGCACGTTGCTGTTACCGACGACCGGGCCCAGGATCGCTTCGATACGGCGCTGAAGACGACCTTCCACATCGGCCGCGTACTTCAGCTGCGCGTCGTTCAGATCGCGACCGGCGCTGTTGTTTTGCGTCAGCAGATGACCGCCCTGATCCACTAGCGTCACGTTGCCCGGCGGTAAGCCTGCAACCGCGCTGGAGACCAGATGCGTGACCGCGCTGATTTGCCCTTCGTCCAGCGCGCGGCCAGGCTCAAGGTTGACGGTGACGGAGGCAGAAGGGGATTTCTGTTCACGAACAAACAAAGAGGGCTTAGGCATGGCAAGGTGCACGCGCGCACTCTTCACCGGGCCTAAGGTTTCAATGGTACGGGCCAGTTCACCTTCCAGCGCGCGCTGGTAGTTCACCTGTTCGCTGAACTGGCTGATACCGAATTTTTCCTGATCCAGCAGTTCGAAACCGACCGCGCCGCCTTTCGGCAGACCCTGCTGTGCCAGGCGCAGGCGAAGCTCGTGCACCTTGTCCGCGGGCACTTCAAGCGCGCCACCGTTATCGGCAAAGCGATAAGGGATGTTCATCTGGGTAAGCTGGGTGACGATGGCACCGCCATCCTGATCGGAAAGGTTACTGTAAAGCGTGCGGTAATCAGGGCTTTTCGCCCACAGGACCATCGCAACAAGGATCGCAATGGCGGCAGCGCCTGCCACGATCAACGGGATTTTAGGGTTCGCGCGAAGGCGGTTCATCCACTCGAGTGATTTATTCTGTGGCGCTGTCGATGCTGTTGCACTCATTGCGCACCTCTTAAATCCTGGTGGTTTACGTTATTCGTGTAGAGAAACAAAACTGACTCCCGGGTCGGCAAACACGACAAAAGTTCCATATTGATGGCCCTGCCATTATTTGATGATTCGTGATTTTCTATGCGTCAAATAACCTGGTTTTTTAACGCTATTTACCGCCATTATCTGATTGACAAGCTGTTAGTCTTGACCGCGTAAAAATCCATCCAGGGGAAAGTCATGGCTATACAGGGCATTGAAGGGGTAATCAGTCAGCTGCAGGCAACGGCAATGACGGCACGTAATCAGAACGTGATGGACGAACCTTCAACCATCAGTTTTGCGGGGCAATTGCACGCCGCGCTTGACCGTATCAGCGACAAGCAGAACGCTGCCCGCACGCAGGCGGAAAAATTTACGCTCGGTGAGCCGGGCGTGGCGCTTAATGATGTGATGGCCGATCTGCAAAAAGCGTCGGTGTCTCTGCAGATGGGCCTCCAGGTGCGTAATAAGCTGGTATCGGCCTATCAGGACGTGATGTCCATGCAGGTTTAGGTTTTCTAACCTAATGATAATTATAATTAATAACCATCCGATCCTGTGGCGTGGGGCATGGATGGGGCAAACTCACTCAATTTCTGGTTGAGGATGAGTACCTGGTCCTGGTTATTTTCAGCCATCCAGGATCCATATACCCGATAAACCATTTGCGCGTCGGTGTGTCCCATTTGCTTCGCGATGAAGTTAGGGTTAGCACCGGCAGCTAACGACCAGCATGCATAAGTGTGTCGGGATTGGTATGCTTTGCGATAGCGAATCCCGGCGCGCCGCATTGCTGCCTCCCATGACTGGTTAATCGACCCCACAGCGTAATGATGCCCGGCACGGCCATTACGCGCAGCGATCTGTGGGTTGAACACGAAAGTGCACGGATGCACATCAGTACGACCATACTCGCGCAGTTTCACTTCAACCTGGTACTGCTTGCCCAGGCGTGTTAATTCGGCCTGCCTCTTCAGAACGTCGATCGCTGGCTGAATGAGGTTGATGATGCGGTCCGTTCCGGCGTCCGTTTTCGGAAGGGTGAACTCCTTCGTCAAAGTATGGTTCCGGCGGATGATCATCGTGCCTGCTTTCAGGTCAATATCTTCCCAGGCAAGAGCTACCAGCTCTCCGTGACGTACTCCGGTATAAACTGCCAGCGACCACATGTTTTTCAACTGCTGATGAGTGCATGCGTTAATCATCCGGATGAACTCTTCTCGCGTCAGTGGGTCAGGCTCAGTGCGTGCCCGTTTGAGCTGAGAAATACCATTAAACGGATTCGCTTTTACATACCCGCTATCAGCTGCAAAGTTAAACATACCTGACATGGTTCTCATGTAGTTGTTCACCGTTCTGACTGAGCGCCCTTTCACCGGTGTTTTCTGTCCAGTCTTCAGGACGTGATAACCGGTCAGCAATTCCTTTCTGATAAACAGCAGATCTTCCTGCGTCACCGCTGAAGCCAGTCTGTCTCCGCCTATCCTTGGCACCATGTTGCGCGCTATTGATGTATAGCGAGACATAGCGTTGGTGCTGATTTCCATGCGCTTCAGTTCAAGCCACTTCTTCGCCAGTTCCATCACTGTTATTTCCTTACTCTCCACCCCGAATTTCTTCAGGTTAGGCGAGTCAGGAAACTGGGCGGCATAGTTGAAGTTGCCGGTCTTTATCGAAAAGCATACCGACGCGCGCAGCTCGCCAGCGACCTTTCTGTTTTTTGGTGTATCCGGCACGCCGAGGCTTTCACGCACCCGGCTGCCTTTATAGATGAACCATATGCGGAGTGTTCCGCCGTGGTTTTCCACGCCTGTTGGGTATGCTGACTTAGCCATTATTCCCTCCTGACGTCCAAGAGCCTGCTAAGCATAAACGGATCTTCATTGGCGCGCACCCGGCTGTTTCTTTTTGAGACTTTCAACCCACTGGTCGATCGCTTTGTGGTTATACAAGCATTCGCTGTTTTCCTTTGGGATGCTGTCCGGTGACATGTGGACGTACTCCCTGCCGCAGAGCCAACTGTTTTTACGGGCCCGCGCTATCGTTCCCGGGCGGAGCCCTGTCATCTTCACAAGCAGGTCTTCTGTAACCCACTCGCTGGGCACGATTTGAATAATTTCGCTCATGATCGCTCCTATGACATCGTTTTATAAAACTTCGGGCCGTCTGGCGTGGCCGCGCGTAATTCGTTTTCTGGATGCACTGAATAATTTCTGTCGTCCCACCGCACCCAGAACTGCGGATGGTCGCCGTCCGGTTCCTGCAGGCTATCCACCACGCCATGGATTCCGCCGGTCTTCTTCTGGACTATTGCGCCCACATTAAAAGCAGCCATTGCACACCTTCCGGTTCGTGAAGAAATGAGATGAGAGCGCCCAGCGCCATAAGTGCGGCGATGAGCCAGGTCATGGGGTTTGAATGCATTGTGAACTCCCAAAAAGAATGCCCTCACAGCGGAGGGCAAAAGGGATGACGTTGCAGTGCTTTCGCACCCAATAGCCAGCTCATAACTGGCTATCAGTTACGTCATAGCTTCGATGCGCGGTAATCGTCTAACGCTTTAGCAATCGTCTCAATTGGGTCATGCTCCTGGCTGATAATTTCATGGATGCTTTCCTCGCTTGGGTTTAGGCCTTCTCCATCGCCGAAGTAGAAGGCGAGTGCGTTCATAATTTCATCGTATGCTGACATAATCTCTCCTCATGCCGCGCGCTGGGCGCGCAGCTTCTTCAGATGTTCTGCGGTTTCTATTTCTTCGGCGATGCGCGCGGCCTGTGCTTTGGTCAGCGGCTCGAAATCCTGATAAAAGCGGCCCATGCTGGCGATGCAGGTGCGACCGTTGCGGATGTAGTGGATGACTTCGTGGGTAACGCGGAGTATTTTGCAGGGCGCGCCGTGGGGATCGGCGTACCAGGTATTAGGCTGGATTATCCTGAACATTGGGCACCACCTTTGACGAAGATCACCCAGTGGGTTTTGTCTGACTTGCCGGTGCGCTGCCAGATGATCGGCTTCTCGTCGGTAAGCGCCAGGATATTGCTTACCGGGATCTGCGTTTCGTTCCATTTGAAGATGAGCACGCCGTGTGGCCACAACACCCTGAACGCTTCGGCGAAGCCTGCACGCAAATCGTCGCGCCATGTTTCTTTGTTGAGCCGGCCGTACTTTTTCCCCATCCATGCATTATCACCGACACGCTCGAGGTGCGGCGGATCGAACACGACGACAGGGAAAGTGTTATCGCCAAAAGGGAGGGCGCGGAAATCGGCAATAAGGTCCGGGCTAATAACCAACTGGCGACCGTCGCAAAGCTCATGCCTCTCGGCGCGTATATCACTGAACACGGCGCGCTCGTCCTGCTTGTCGAGCCAGAACATGCGCGACCCGCAGCACATGTCTAAAATTGCCTTCTGCATTACAATCCCCTCTGCTTATTCTTCAACTCGATGACGGATTGGCACTCCGCGCAGGTCTTGCAGCCGGGAACGGCAGCGCGCCGCGGCGCCGGGATGTCTTCGCCGCATTCCGCGCAATGCTCAGCTGAAACGGCATTGCGGTCGATGCGGTGAGCGGAAAGGGCAGCGTTACGCTGAAGCTCTTCAATCTCTGCTGCGGTATCGATGATGTCCATGGTCAATGCTCCCAGAACTGACGGTTAATTCGGTTGAAGGTGAACGCCAGCAATAAAAAGGGAGCCTTAAGCTCCCGGGTGATTAGTGCTTTCATGCTGCACCGCCTTCATTCTTTTCGGCTTCATCCGCCATGCGTTTAAGCCTATGGTCTAAGGCAGCTAAAAGACCCTGGAACTCTTCATCAGACTCGACAGGTATTGGCACAAATCTTATTCCTGCCTGAGCGAGCATTTGGGCGGTCTCAAGGCACTTCCTCAAATCAACTGGTGAGGCTTTGTTCATGCGGCGCGATCCTCTTCCTGGAAGATAATTTCCATTTCCAGCTTCTCGGCCAGGGCATTCTCCGCGCGGGCGCCAGCTGATTTTTCCCAGCCACGCAGCATGAAAACAGCATCAGCACAGCGAATCATGGCGAGGCAGATGTCCATATACTCCGCCTGAGTTAATCCATCCGGGAGCAGTGCGGGGTTCAGAACAACATGACCTTTCGCCCCGAGAAAGACATGTGCATGGTTAAAAGCGGCGCGGTTAAAATCAGGCAGGCCGCTCATTGGCCCGGCGATGTAAATTTTCACTATTCTGCTCCGAAGCGGCGATTAAGCCGCCCTGTGTATACGACGAACTCCAGGAGGCTCACTCCCAGAGCTTCAATTTTCTTGTGATGCTTGTTTATGATGGGAGGTACCGTTTCGTTCCAGTTTGGCTTTGGCTTCTTGCGCATGGCCTGCTGGATTTCCTCGGTGCAGCGGCGGCAGGCGGCGCGGATGGCGTTATCTGTTTCTGGCGTCATGCGGCCTCCCTGCTGGCGAGAAGTTTCGCCCCGAAAGCCATCAGCTCGTCCCGGTCCACAGTTGCGAAGTGGCAGTGTGTACGCGGGTACGGTCGCCAGATTATGAGCATCGACCCTTTGTTGTTGCCGCTTACCGGCTTACCGGTGACCGGGTTGATAAATGCCAGCCGCCCGGCGGTGATGAAGCGAACCTCGCTTGCGGTCTGGATCGCCTCTTTGAACCAGCCAACCGACGTATCAGCCGGTACCAGCATGACCGTGCCGATCTGATTGGCGCTCTCGGCGGCAGCCTTCTTCACGAATGGCGTGATGTCGCTGTATGGTGGGTTCAGCCAGACGTAGCCAGGTACATTCAGGTAATCAGCCCACGGCGTTTCCAACGTGTTCTGCTCGGCGGTGATGAACTTCTGGCACAGCGCGTTATGCGGTGCAGCGGCGGCATCAAGCTGGAAGCTAAACTCAGCATCAAGAGAAGTGAAAAGGGCTGGCGGTGTGCGCCAGAGGTCGCGCTGATCCGCTGGCGTGTTGCTGCCGGTGAAATCCGTCATACATCCTCCCGCTCCGGATCGTTTACATTCCAGCCATTTCGCTCAATATTGGTTTGCAGCCGCTTATCTCCGACCTCTTCAATGCTGCGGCCGGTAATCTCTGCGACTTCGGCGTTTGAGTGTCGCCACAGCAGCGCCAGCTCTTCGGTAGTCCATTCAGGCATGACTTTTCCTCTTGACGATCGGGCAAGTGAGTTGCGCTTGCTGCGCACGGAGTGGATAGAGCGGCCGGTTGCCGCGGCAATTTCCTCAGGAGTGAACCGGCCAAACAGAAACAGCTCTGCTTTGGTCCACTTCCTGAGGTGGGTATTGCCCGGAAATTTCACATCTAGGCGAGCGGCCTGTGTGTAAACGGCGCGCTCAGTTCTTTCGAGTTTTTCGGCAATCAATGAGACGGGCATCTGTCCGGCAACTTCATGCAGGAACAGGTTTTCCCACGATTGCCAGTGATTGGCACCCATTATTACCTCCATTGCTCGCCAAACGTGAACCCGATCTCCGCCAGCGCCTCATCCATCTTTTCGATGAACTCAGGCACCATTTCGTTGAAATCGGTCATGTACTGCGGATCCCGCTCAACGACGACATGGTGAATGCCTTCGCGCTTCATGCGCGGGTCGTAGTTAGCAAAGAACCAGGCATCTTTCCCGGTCACCCACATGCTGTACTGCACCTGGGCCATATACTCTGACTTAATGGCCTCAAAACCGCCGAGGCGGAATTTCATGAAATCGCGGGAGGTGAACGGGCATTTAAGCTCGAGGCCAAAATTGTTACTGCAAAGG
>ERZ1106983.1807-NODE-1807-length-17014-cov-3.802819_pt1 | contig 17014 bp, 14 predicted proteins | sample MGYA00403693_ERZ1106983 | MGnify/ENA primary metagenome ERZ1106983 (study PRJEB35170, sample SAMEA104062420) | human gut metagenome | biome: human gut; feature: human-associated habitat; material: faeces | place: Denmark | collected 2012-07-13 ...
TCCGCTGGCAATGGTGTCGATAATCAGCTGGCGGTCAATGGCGTAGTTAACGGCATCCCTTACCTTCTGGTCATCATATGGCGCCTTGTTCATGTTCATGGAAATGTAGTAGCAGGTCAGGGACGGAGCCTCAAACAGCTGGAGGTCGGAATTGCTCCTTACCTTCTCCAGGTCATTTGGAAGCAGGTCGTAAGCCAGGTCCACTTCTCCTGTCTCCAGGGCGATGGTTCTCTGGGATGCCTCAGGGATAACCTTCATAACCAGCTTCTGTGTCTCTGCCGGTCCTGCATAGTAATCGTCAAAGCGCTCCAGGGTAACGGAATCGCCCTGCTTCCACTCTACAAACTTATATGGGCCGGTACCGATTGGATGAAGCTTGAAGGCTTCCTCGTCTGCCTCCACCACTGCCTTTGGAACAATGGCTGCAAATGGTACGGAAAGGTTTCTCAGAGCCGGTGCATAAGGCGCCTTCAGCTCTACATTAACTGTATAATCGTCTACCACGTCTACCTTGTCGATAAAGTCAACAATGTAGGAAACAGCGGCGGAATTAATGGCCCTGTCCAGGGAGAACTTTACATCCTCTGCCTTCACCTCAGAACCATCGTGGAATTTCACGCCCTGGCGGATGTGGAATGTGTAGGATGTATCGGAATTCTGATCCCAGCTCTCTGCAATCTGGGGCTGCAGCTCTCCGGTCGCAGCGTCAACAACAGTCAGCGTGTCGAAAATCTGGTCCGTAACCTCTACAGCCGGCGTCTCCTTTCCCTGATGGGGATCTAAGGAAGTAACATCCGCTCCCTGCGCCCATACCAGCGTATCCTTGTACTCCCCTGAACCGCCGGCGCTTCCTCCTGCCTCTGCTCCCTTGGAACCTGCCTCTGTCTGAGCGCTGCCGCCTTCCGTGGAGGTCTGTCCGGACTTGGAACAGCCGGCTGCACTTACTGCCATTGCCGCCACTAAAGATAATGCAATAACTTTCTTCCATGTTTTTCTCATACTAGCTCCTCTCTTTCTTACATTTCTCTCTGTCAATATTGCTCTCTATAAATACCGGACCACAGGCTCCTGCCCTGGATTTCTCCGGAATTTAACCCTGCTCCTGAACCATACGGCAGCTCACAAAGTGCCCCGGCTCCATTTCCTTTAAAGTCATTTCATTGCTGGTACAGCCTTCCGTTGCATAAGGACAGCGCTTTGCAAACCTGCATCCCGGCTCCGGGTTAATAGGCGATGTGAGCTCGCCCTTTAGCGGAATGCGCTCCATCTTAAAGTCCGGATCTGGAACCGGTATGGCTGACAGCAGCGCCTTTGTGTACGGATGCATGGGATTCTTAAACAGTGCCTTGGCAGGTGCTGACTCCACCATCTGTCCCAGGTACATGACCACGATGTCATTGGAAAAGTGCCTTACCACCGACAAATCGTGTGTAATAAACATATAGGTAAGGTTCAGCTCCTCCTGCAGATCCTGCATCAGGTTAAGGATCTGGGCCTGGATGGATACGTCCAGGGCCGATACCGGCTCATCGCAGACGATGAACTGAGGGTTCACTGCCAGTGCTCTCGCAATGCCGACACGCTGACGCTGTCCACCGGAGAATTCATGAGGATATCTGTTCGCATGCTCAGAGTTCAGTCCAACCTTCTCCAGCATGGATATGATCATATCATGACGTTCCTTTTTATTGGCAGCCAGCTTATGAATATCGATGGCTTCCCCTACGATATCTCCTACGGTCATTCTGGGATCCAGACTTGCATAAGGATCCTGGAATACCATCTGCATCTTCTGACGGTAAGGCAGCATATCTACCTTTACTTTATTTTCAACATCCAGGATCACATTGCCGTCAAATGTGATCTTGCCGCCGGTGGGCTCATATAATCGTAAGATAGAACGTCCGGTGGTGGTCTTACCACAGCCGCTCTCTCCTACCAGTCCGAGAGTCTCACCTTTATTCACAAAAAAGCTGACATCATCCACGGCCTTCACGAACTTACGGTTTTTACCCATGCCGCCTGCGGGGAAGTATTGCTTCAAATGTTCAACCTGAAGTAACTTATCACTCATTGGTATTTCCTCCCTCCATACAGACTTTCTGGTTCATAAAGCAGTGTGCATAATGCGTCTCGCTAAAATCTGTTCTGGGAGGATTCTCTCTCAGGCAGATCTTCATGCAGTTCTTACAGCGGGGGGCAAATTCACATCCTTCGGGAGGATTCAGAAGATCCACCGGGTTACCCTCGATGGGGATCAGCTTCTCATGCTTCGTGCTGTCCAGACGGGGGATACTCTCCAGAAGGCCCTTGGTATATTCATGCTTCGGATGGTAGAAGATCTCGTCACAGGTACCGGTCTCCACGATACGACCGGCATACATGACTGCAATACGGTCACACATGCTCGCCACGATACCCAGGTCATGGGTGATCATGATGATCGCCATGCCCAGCTTGTCCTTCAGCTCCATCATCAGCTCCAGGATCTGTGCCTGAATGGTAACGTCCAGTGCGGTAGTAGGCTCATCAGCGATCAGAAGCTTCGGTTCACATGCCAGCGCAATTGCGATCATGACACGCTGTCTCATACCACCGGAAAATTCATGGGGATACTGATCCATCCGGCTTTCTGCCGACGGGATTCCTACCTTTCCCAACATATCGATGGCTACTTTTCTTGCTTCTGCCTTGCTCAGGTTCTGATGACGTCGGAGTACCTCGATCATATGATACCCGATCTTTTTCAGCGGATTCAGAGCAGTCATCGGATCCTGGAAGATCATTGCCATATCTTTTCCACGCATTTTCCGTTTTTCTTTTTCAGACATGGACAGCAGATCCTTCTGCAGCAGTTCCAGATGATCTGCCTGCACATCTGCATTTTCTCCGAGAAGTCCCATGACCGACTTCATGGTTACACTTTTCCCACTTCCGGACTCTCCTACAATAGCCAGAATATCTCCTTCATCCACATGGAGGGAGACACCGCGCACCGCCTGAATCTTCTGTTTGTGACTCTCAAACGTAGTGGTCAGATTGTCTATGGTTAATACTCTGTTTTCTTTCATCTCCACTCCTCCTATTTGCTTGCGTCCATGACACGGGGATCTACATAGATCCGAAGCAGATTGCCCAATTTGTTGAACGCAAAGATGGTCAGCATGATCAAAAGACCGGGGATGATCGCCATGTAAACGGCATTCTGCAGGTTACTCTGCGCACTCTGCAGTAATTTTCCCCAGGAAGACAGCGGTTCCTGAATACCTATCCCTAAGAAACTCAGGGACGACTCTGTCATGATCGCATTGGAGATACTGGTGGTCGCTGCGATGATGATCGTCGGCAGTACCGAAGGAATCAGATGACGGAGTACCATTTTAAATAACGGCACGCCGGCAAAGTCCGCATAGAGGACGTACTCCCTCTCTTTGACGGACATAACCTCCGCACGCACCAGGCGGGCAATTTCCATCCAGGAGAAGAATCCGATCACGATAATAATGGACACCAGTCCCTGTTTGAAGAAAATACTGATAACTGTAACCAGAATCAGCCACGGAATGGACTGCAGAATGTCAACGATCCGCATCAGGATACCATCTATGATACCGCCGAGATAACCGGCAAGAATCCCAACAGTGACACCGATGGTCACACTCATCAGCATGGCAAGCACGCCGACCAGCAGAGACACACGGCCTCCGTAGATAACACGTGCCAGATAATCACGACCCACTTCATCGGTTCCGAAAATATGGGCACTGCTTGGTGCCTCTAACATATGAGCGACATCGGTTTTATTCGGTTCCAGCGGGAGTACCGGAGCCAGTAAGGATAATATCAGGATCAGTGCAAGGAAGATAATAGAAAATATTGCGATTTTGTCGTGTTTTAATGCCTCCCAGACATTTTCCAGACGTTTTTTTTGAGAATGATTCATTGCCATACGATTACCCCATCTTTCTGATACGCGGATCTGTCACGCAGTATAAAATATCGGACAGCAGGTTTCCCAGGACTACCAGGGTGGAAGACAATATCAAAACGATCATAACAATCGGATAGTCCATACCCTGCACCGCCTTGATAAAATACGGTCCGATACCCGGCCAGCTGAATACGGTTTCCGTGATAACCGCACCTGTTACCAGCGTTGGCAATGCCATACCCAGTTTTGTGATAACCGGAAGCAGTACGTTCTTACAGACATGTTTGAACATGATCTCTGCTTTGGAAGCGCCAAAGGCCTTCTGTACCATAACATAATCCTCGGAGTACTGTGTGATCGTGGAAGAACGCACATAACGCACATTGTCCGGGATAAATGCCAGTGTCAGCACCATATACGGTGTGATAAAATGCAGCAAGAAATCAGACAAAGTATTCACTCCTACCGTATGCATCCCAAGGATCGGAAAGATCCGCAGTTTATAACCGAACAGATAGATAAAGAGCATCGCTACCCAGAAAGTCGGCATCGCGATCCACAGGGAACAAATCCCGTCGATCAGTTTGTCCAACCATTTGTTTTTGTGAGAACCGGCCACCAGACCCAGCACGATTGAGATCACATAGGCCGTCAGATAAGACGGCAGCACCAGCTTGATCGTGTTCGGGATTCTTGTCGCCAGCTCATCGAAAATATTCGTTTTTGTCACGATAGAATAGCCGAAGTTTCCATTCAGGATTCCTTCCAGCCAGCGGATATACTGCACATAGACCGGCTGATCATAGCCGTATTTTTCACGGATCATCTGTACCATCTCCGGAGACATCTTTGGAGTTGTCATGGCATCAATTGCATCATACGGTGCCAGATGAATCAGAGAAAAACACAGGATCGTGATCACGATGATCAGTGGGATCGCAGTAAGAATACGTTTGAAAATATACTTTGCCATACCTTTTTCTCCTTTTGTTTTTCATTCTTAAGCCCAAAAAGCGGAACTCTTCGCCTGTTTCAGAAGAATTCCGCCCTCATTATAAATAGTGTCTAATCTTTGATGATTACTTATTCAGCAATTTTCAGACTGGAAGTATCCTCGAAGGTATATACCGGAACAAGTCCTGCATCTTCCACACCCTGGATTCTGTTGTTTACAACCAGGATTTTGTTGTTGGAAATGATCGGATAGAAAGCACCTGTATCCTGGACAGCTGCCTGCAGTTTTGCATAGGTTTCCTTTCTTGCAGACTCATCCAATTCAGAACGACCTTCCTCAAACAGCTGATCGATGGTATCGTATCCACTGTAGTGCATGTAGTTGTAAGCACCATCATTTTCAAACAGGCTGGAGAAGGTATCCGGGTCAATACCCATGATGTAACCGCCCAGATACATATCGTATTCGTTATCCGGATCCTTCATTGCGTTTGCAATGGCTGTTCCGTCTCCACCGGCAAGTTCTACGGTTACTCCAACTTCCTTCAGCTGTTCCTGAATCAGCAGTGCCTGTGCGGACTGTACGGCATCACTGGAGATGTAACCCAGTTTCAGTTTCAGACCACTCACACCGGCTTCCTCTAACATACTCTTTGCTTTGTCTACATCCTGCTCGTATTTTTCCACACCGTCTTCTGTGTAGAACTGGCTGTTGGTTGGCAGGAAGGTATACGGAATGCTGTAGTATTCGTCAGATTCGAAGGCTGCATCATCCATTGCTTTTCTGTCCATGGCAAACAGCAGGGCTTTACGAACGTTTTCGTCTGTTACACGGTTGCAGTTGATCTGCAGGTAACCGACACGACCCTCTGTGTAAGAATAAGCAGTCAGGTTGCTTGCATCCAGATCCAGTTTTTTCACCTGCTGTGGTGTCATCTGGTAAGCATCTACTTCACCATTCTGCAGGGCAAGGATTGCTGTGTCTGCGTTCTCGATAATCTGGAATACAACATTTTTGATTGATGGTTCGCCCTTATAATAATTCTCGTTTGCTTCGAATTTCAGATATGAGCCTGACTGATAATCTACCAGTTTGTAAGGACCGGTTCCTACGGAGTTCATGTTGTAATCGTTATGCTCAAAATCTGTAACATCTTTGTAGATGTGCTCCGGCATAATGAAAATCTGACTTAACATCTCGATAGCCGTAGGTGTTACGAACGGGAATGTGAAAGATACGGTGTAGTCATCCACTTTTTCCACTTTTACCGTTCCCTGATCGTAAACCAGCTGAGAATAAGCCCAGCCAAGGTTATCCTCCTGTTCCATGGCTTCGTATGTGAATACCACGTCATCTGCGGTAAATGGTTCACCGTCAGACCATTTCACATCATCTCTCAGTTTAAATGTATAGGTCAAATTGTCATCGGATACGCTATAATCTGTAGCCAGGAACCAGTTAATTCCATCGGCATTATTCATATACAGTGGGGAGTAGATCATCTTTACAGTAGATAATCCCCAACGGTCAGATGTTGTAATAACATTGACAGTCTCTGTAGGGTCCCCGGAGATGGCATAGGTAAATGTGCTGTCACCAGAAGTCTCTGTGGTAGCTGTACTGCTGTCGGCAGTGGTTGTGCCTGCTGTGCTGTCATCTTCTGCAACCGGATCTTTTCCGCCACAGGCTGTCAGACTTGCTGCAAGCATCGCTGTCAGAGTAAGTACAGATACAAGTTTTTTGAATCTTTTCATTTTACTCTTTCTCCTCCTTATTTGGCCTGATTTTTTAACAATCATACTTTATCATGTTAGCAAAGGAAGGTACATTTGTCAATTCATTTTCGCCATAAACATAGTTTTTCGGTATGTTTCTGATTCGTTCACTGATCATATCCCGCGAGGTGTTTTTGGTATTGTTCTCACAAATCGAAAAAAGCCCGGAAATAACCGGTGATTTTTCCGGTTTCCGGACTTTTCTCAGGTCATCAGCTGCTTTTTTCACAGCTTCTGACTTCACATGCCATCTTCACATTTCTTGTTGTTATATTTTTTACGCCCTGTCCCAGAAGCTCCCGGAACCGTTCCTCATCATTGACGGTCCAGACGGACAGATCAATATCATTTTCACCGGTCACACGGATAAATTCTTCTGTGGCAATCTTTTCATTTACATTCACGGTATGTATTCCGTATTTTCTGCAGGCTCTGCTGATTTTGTATGCCGCCTGTTCAAAAAGAAGATCCTCTTTTTGTTCCTTATAAATATCCGGAAGATATTCCTCGATGTTCCAGAACACTTCCACATCTCTCCAGATACAGGATTCTGTCACCGGAACCGGACGGACACTTCCGGAATAAAGGATCTGCTCTGTCTTCAGTCCGGATATCAGGGCCAGCTGACGAACCGCCACTTCCAGCCCACACTCTTTTAGATCGCAGTTGATCCGCATCCCCGGATATTTTCCCATCATACGGAATACATCAGCAAGACGTACTGCATCTTCATCTGTCTTATCGTGGGACAGAATCAGAATTCCGTTTTCTCCCATCCGTACATCTACTTCCAGTGCATCGGCTCCTGTCTGCATCGCATACGCTACGAATTCCAGACTGTTTTCTTTCGTTCCGTCCGCTCCGGAATGGGCGGTTATCATAGTCTCTCCCATTATTTTTCCCAGTCCTTTTCTTTCAGATTTGTATAGATATAAACTGCTGCAGACACTGAACAGATCAGGAACATGATCACAGACAGTGCTGCGGAACGATTGTAGGACAGATATTTGTTAAACTGATCGTACAGAGCGATACCGAGCATCTTCGGTGAGTTGCCGCCCATCAGGTACGGAGTGGTAAAGGAACCCACATTGGACATAAATACAAACGTGGATGCCACCACCACATCTTTCATGGACAGTGGCAGGATCATGCTGGTGAAGGTTTTCCATCTTCCCGCACCGCTGTCTCTCGATGCCTCAATGATCGAATCCGGGATCGCTCCCAGTCCTGCGGCGATCATCATGGTTGCAAACGGGATATTAAACCACATATTCATCACGATGATACCACTTGCATGATACATCAGCCCCAGCTTGATGTCCAGTCCGAACAGCAGACCGATCCGGTTGATCAGTCCCGAATCACGGATGATCGTGATCATCGCATACACGGCACACATGGTCGGTACAAATCGCGGAAGCAGGTACAGCATGCCGATGGCTCTCGAGATCCGGGATTTGACAAACCGCAGATACAGTGCCAGAAGATATGCCAGCACAATGGCGATCACAACCGTCACGATGACGACAAACAGGGTGTACAGCAGGTTGTTTCTCTGTGCGGTTTCGGTAAAAAAGTAGGTATAGTTTGCTGTGGTAAATGCGCCGGTATCCTCATCCTGAAAACTCTGGATCACTGCGGATACGATCGGATAAGCGACTGTCAGCATTACTACCAGGAATGCCGGCAGCACCATTCCGTACGCTGCCAGCAGTCCTTTTGTCTTATTCTTCATATTTGCTCCTTTGGATCTGACTCTAGTTCAGAGTTCCGATCTCGTTATCCCATTTTTCGTTGAAGTCTGTAGACAGATCTCCGATAGACATGATACGGAAGTTGCTGACATCCAGGCTTTCCACATCTTCATAACCGGTCATATCCAGCTGTGCGGTATCGATCAGCGGAATTGCTGCCATCTGTTTTACCAGAATCTCCTGTGCATCTGTGGTAAGGATGTAGTTCATGAATGCGTAAGCGCCTTCTTCGTTGGAACCGAAGGTCGGGATTGCCAGAGACTGGAGAGAACCGGTCAGAGACGGATCGATCTGTGTGATCTTAATGGTGTCTTTTAAGGTTCCTTCCGCTCTCTGGGACAGTACCATATCTGCCCAGTTCGGACACATATCGATCTCACCCTGGTTCAGCAGGTCCAGAGTTCCCTGGTTTTTGCTCGGGTAAACCACAGAACCGCCGGACTGATACATATACGGGTGAATGGATTTCAGGAAGTCAAATCCTTCGGTCCACTGGTCTTCCCAGGAAGGATCGTCAGAGGTAATCGCCTCTTCCGGCATGTAGTTGTATACGGAAGTACGCACGAAAGAATCTCCGGCTCCACCGGTTCCCGGTGCATTGTAGGCGAATCTTCCCGGGTTATCCTTCATCCACTGTACCAGCTCATCCATAGTCTTCGGCGGTGTCGGTACTTTTTCGGAATCGTAAGCCAGAATAACGGTAGTTCCACGATAAGGCTGTACATAATCCGTTGCCAGAGCGCTTTTTGCTTCTACATTTTCAGAATTCGGGATTTTGTTCTTATCCAGTTTTACAAAAGCTTCCTCTCCGATCTGGGAAATCACTTTGGACAGATCATCACCACCCAGATCTACCAGATCATAATCTGTATCCGTCTGTTTTGCTTTGTAAGCGGCTGCCAGCATATCTGTCATGGACTGTGCTCCGGTACCACTCAGCATAAACTGCAGTTCTGCCTGATATTTGTCTGCATATTCGGAATTATTATTAAAATCATCGATCAGTGCCTCAAAAACCTGACGTACATTATCAGAACCACTGGCCCAGATCGTCAGTGTTGATTTTCCATCTGTACTTTCCTGTGTCTGTGCACTGTCTGTACCTGCACCGTCAGAACCTCCCTGTGCACCTGTTCCACATCCTGCCATAGATACCAGCATCATTCCGGCAAGCATCGCTGCCATTACTTTTTTCATTTTCATTTTTTCATTTCTCCTCATTTGCTTTTGTTATGGATTCTTCTATATGATGATGTCAGAAGCAGACATTAGCTGCCCCCGGCTTATTGTCTCACTGTCTTACGCAGCCTGGGAAAATACCGTGTGTTTTCCGATCGTGAGATTTACCAGATCTCCCTCGCGAAGCTGATCACTCAGTTCCCGGTCGACATAACATTTGATGATCTCATTTCCACGCTGTACTGTCAGAACCACATAATGACCGAGCATCATGATCGTGCGGACAACTGCTTCCATCGGACCGTGTCCCTTGTTGACTACGATATCCTCCGGACGGACTGCAATCGTGCTGCCGCCATTCCGGATAAAGTTCATCTCCCCGATGAAGGATGCCACATGAAGGGTTGCCGGGCTGTCGTAGATTTCTCCCGGTGTTCCTACCTGATCAAATTTTCCTTTGTTCATAACCACGATCCGGTGGGACAGTGCCATCGCCTCCTCCTGGTCATGGGTTACGAAAATAACCGTGATACCGAGGTCGCTCTGGATCTTTTTCAGCTCCTCACGCATCTGCTGGCGGATCTTCGCATCCAGTGCGGAAAATGGCTCGTCCAACAGTAACAGCGATGGTTTTAACAACAGGGAGCGGGCAATCGCGATTCGTTGCTGCTGACCACCGGAGAGCTGTCCCGGATATTTTTTCTCAAAACCGCTCATGGAAACCAGTTCCAGCATCTTTTTAATCTCTGCATCTATCTCCTTTTTCGGAACCTTCCGCAGTTTTAAGCCGAATGCCAGATTTTCATAGATGGTCATATGCGGCCAGAGATTATAACTCTGAAACACCATAGCGGTCGGTCTTTTTTCCGGTGGCAGATTCACAATGGACTGTCCGTCCACCAGAATATCCCCGTCAGTCACATCCATGAACCCACCGATGGTTCTTAAGATCGTGGATTTACCACATCCGGAAGGTCCGAGGAGGGTTACGATTTCTCCTTCGTACACTTTCAGATTAATGTGTTCCACACCGTCTCCGTTATCATATTTTTTTGCCATATCTTTTAATTCCAGTTTTACTTTTCGTTCTTCCATACTAACTTCTTTCTATCCTCCTGGATATTCTTTCACTTTTTACTTCATCTTGAAACCACCGGCAATTGCTTCCGGTCCGATATATTTTCTCATCACAAAGATCAGCAGTGCCGACGGAATGATCAGCAGAATGGCAAATACCGCACCGATCTGGATCGCGGAGCTGTCAAGCACGATTCCGTACATGGCTACCGGCATGGTCTGGATTCTTGCAAGACCTACCAGCATCGTTCCCTGTGCCTCTTCCATGGAACCAAGGAAGGTGTACAGGGTGGCAACTGCGATTCCCGGCATCGCCATCGGCAGTGTCACCTTGAAGAAGGTACGGACCGGACTTGCACCAGCATCCCTCGCAGCTTCCTCCTGCTGCCGGTGTACGTTGCGGAACGCACTCGAGGGCAGCCATACCATAAACATCATGGAGTTGATCATGTGAATGATAATTACTCCGGCATATGTTCCCATCAGTCCGTATTTGTAAAATAAAACGGCGATGGAAGTGTAGATGCCCAGCTTTGGGAATGCATTGGTCAGCAGGAAGGACAGCATAAATACTTTTCTTCCCGGATACTGAAATCTCGCCAGTGAGTACGCCGCCGGAATACAGAAGATCATCGAGATCACAGTCGTCGCAATCGCGATGATAAAGGACTGGATCATCGAAGACACCAGACTCTTCTGTCCGAACACATACCCCCACCACTTAAAGCCCCACTCCTGTGGAAGTACTGACGGCACATTATATTCATTTGCAAACGCTAACATCAGCATATTCAACAGCGGTCCGTAAAAGAATAAGATAAATGCGGCCAGCAGGATAAATTCCAGAAACTTCTTCTTTCCAACGGCATGATAAAACCGTCTCGGATTTAACATCTTAAACATCTTTTTCGTTCTCCTTTCCGAAAGACAGAGTATCATGCCCGGGCGGGGTGCTTCTATCGTGGTTTTGTAAAGTTGTGTTAATTTTTTGTAATTCACATACAATTTACAGAACTTTTATTTGGGCATTGCGGACGAACCAAATACGCTCCGCACGCTTTGCTCATTATCACAGCATTCGCTCGCCATGGAACTTGCAGGCAATTATTGATATGCAATGAAAAAAAAACCTGCCAGCAGTTCATAATTCTCTGCTGACAGGTTCTGTCATTCTTTTTTATCTTTATTTTTTTCCTTAATTAAATGCAAACACTGCAACTTCATACGGAGCCAGCGGGTATGCCACATGGTATGGCTGTCCGTCACATTCTCCCTTGACCGGTTTGAATACCGGATTGTCCACATGATGCTGTCCGCCGTAAGCCGGGTCTGCACTGCTCAGGATTAATTTACACTGTTTCTTCTGCGGTACACCTACCCAGTAGTCTTTCCGTTCTACCGGAGTAAAGTTGCAGACAAACAGCAGGTTGTTTCTTTTCGTCGGTGACCAGCGGATGAAACTGTAGATGCTTCTGTCTGCATCATTGGCATTGATCCACTGAAAACCATCATAGCCATTGGCATCCGCATACAGTGCCGGATATTTTTTATACATCATCTGCAAATCTCTTACATAATCCTGTAACTGCTGATGTCTTGCCTCACGGAGCAGATACCAGTCAAGCTCTCTCGCCTCACTCCACTCCTGAAACTGTCCAAACTCCTGTCCCATAAAAAGCAGTTTCTTACCCGGGTGACCCATCATGAAGGAATATCCGGCTTTCAGATTCTCAAATTTGTCATCGTACTCTCCGGGCATCTTGTTGATCATGGAGCATTTCAGATGGACGACTTCATCATGAGACAGTACCAGAATATACTCCTCGCTGAAGGCATACGTCATGGAGAAGGTCATCTTATTATGGTTGAATTTTCTGAAATACGGATCCAGTTTCATATACTCCAGGAAATCGTGCATCCATCCCATGTTCCACTTAAACGTGAATCCGAGACCGTTCTCTTTTTCCACATCTCCGGTTACTTTCGGCCATGCAGTAGACTCTTCGGCGATCATCATGGTTCCTTTGTTTCTTCCAAGAATCAGAGTATTCAGATGCTTGAAAAATTCAATAGCCTCCAGGTTCTCGTTACCGCCATATTTGTTCGCGATCCACTGTCCGTCTTTCTTTCCATAATCCAGATACAGCATGGACGCCACTGCATCCACACGCAGACCGTCTACATGGAACTCTTCGATCCAGTACAGTGCGTTCGCGATCAGGAAATTCTTGACTTCGTTTTTTCCATAATTAAAGATCTTGGTACCCCAGTCCGGATGCTCTCCCTGACGTGGGTCGGAATGCTCGTAGATACAGGTTCCGTCAAACTCTGCCAGTCCGTGAGCATCTTTCGGAAAATGCGCCGGTACCCAGTCGAGGATGACACCGATCTTATTTTTATGTAAATAATTGACCAGATATTTGAATTCTTTCGGAGATCCGAAACGGGCGGTCGGTGCATAGTAACCGGTAACCTGATAACCCCAGGAGCCGTCAAACGGATGCTCCGCGATGCCCATCAGTTCCACATGAGTATAACCCATACGTTTTACATAATCTGCCAGCTCATGTGCCAGTTCCCGATAGCTGTAGAAGCCGTCCGGATCTGCCTCAGATGCCGGATGTTTTTTCCAGGACCCCGGATGTACTTCGTAGATTGAGAGAGCCGCTCTTCTCGGATCGGTCTCTTTTCTCTTCTTCATCCATGCGGCATCGCCCCATTTGAAACCTGTGATATCCGCGATACGAGATGCATTGCCCGGGCGCATCTCAGACCAGCTTGCATAAGGATCTGCTTTGTACAGCAGTCTTCCGTCCATGGCACGGATACAGAATTTATACAGATCTCCCACTTTGGCTCCTGCAACAAAAGTCTCCCAGACACCGATCGGTCCTGTCTTTTTCATCGGATGGCGCTCCGGATCCCAGTCATTAAACTCACCGACAACAGAAACATCCTCTGCGTTCGGTGCCCATACTGCAAAATACGTGCCGCTTTTTCCATTCTGTGTTACCGGATGTGCTCCCAGTTTCTTATAAATATCATAATGCGTTGCCTGACCAAACAAATATTGATCCAGTTCCCCAAACTCCATCTTTGCCATATCCCCGTCTCCTTTTTCTTTTATCTTAACTGTCTTTCCAGTTATTTTTCACACTCATACATGCAACTGTTCCATACTTTCGCAGTTACGAATAAATACCGTACAGGAACTGCCGGACGATCTCATACGTTCTCTGATCCGTCATCACCAGTCCGTGTTCTTCATCCTGCTCTCTTCCCAGCATCATCATATGGGAATCCAGAATCCCCATGAAGCTGACCGCGAACTGCTCCTGACGGCCGCCCATATTTCCCAGACGATCTGCAGAATCCTCGAAGATCCGCACCACAAGCTGGTAATACTTCTGGATCAGCGGATACACCGTACGGAATCCTTCCGATTTTTTTCCGGAATAAAACTGACTCAGCATAAACAGATAAAACTGCCAGTGGCTTCCCGCAAAATCAAAATATGCTCTCGCCACACGATATAACACCTGCGGGACATCCCCCGGTTCTTCCACTGCTTTTTCCAGCATCTCTTCCAGAATACGACTGTTCTCCTCAAGGATCGTTTCCATCAGTCCCTGCTTGCTTCCAAAATAATAATACAACGTCGGTTTTGTAATTCCGGACTGTTCTGCAATCTCCTGCACCCCAACCGCATCATATCCACGGGCACAAAACAGTTCCAGCGCTTTTTCCATGATCAGCTGCCGATTATCCATCTGTCTCAGCCCCTTTCCTTATATTTATCAGCTGTTGATCCGTAATTTTCCAGGGTAATTCCCTGTCTTTTTATATTATACCAATCGGTATATAAGGTGTCAACGCAATCTTCTCTTTCTGATTCTTGCTTTTTTACCAAAAAAAGTAATTATTTTTCATTAATTTTCACAAAATCTTCAGATATGTTTTCCTGTATTTGTGGTACAATAAAATCTGAAATTCTAACAAGGGGGAGTGAACTATGAAATGTCCATCCTGTGGTGCTGAAGTCACCGGTCGTTTTTGCAGCTACTGCGGCGCACCGCTTCCGGCCGCTTCCAATGACAATACTTCAGTCACAAAAAATACAGATACCGATCGTCTGGTGGATGACTGGCAGTCCTTCGATGATTATGTAAACCGCAACTTATCAAAACCAGTCGCCGATAATGGCAACGGTACCGGTAGTCCTGCTTCCGGTAAAAATGAGACTCCCGCTGCCAGACGTCGGGAAGAGAACAAAAAAAATCCAAACTCCGGTTCCGGCGGATCCAGAAATACTGCCACAAACCAGCATACAATTCATAAAACTAGCACGCAGAAAACCAAAACCAAGCGACAAAAGAAGAAAAAAGGAGGCGGACTCCTATCTGCAACCACTTCTTCTACCACTGGAAGCGTAAAACCGGGAGACACCCTGTTTTATCTTGTGATCCAGTGGATCTGCGTAGCCCTGATGGCTTTGTCCACCCTTCGTATGGCACAGAACTTCTGGACCAACCGGGTGACCCTGGGTTCCATCGCCGGCGTAGTCCAGGAAAAGAATTATGCCCAGGGAATCTATCTGATTGGGGGTACTGATCTGTGTGGGCTTTGGTTGTATGCAGGCACTGTGGATCGCCAGCAGAAAACGGATGCCGGATCTCGGCAAAATCCGCCAGGTAGATATAGGATGGGGACTGTTCGGTTTCGTTGTTCTGATTCTTCTGGCATTAGTATCTGCCAATGCCTATCCCCTCCTTCCTGTCAGCCCGTCTCCGCTGGAAAGAGCCAAATTGTTCTTCCATATGGTGGACGATCTTGGAAAGTCCTTTCTGTTTATGAATGTGATTGGCGCTGTTTTGTGTGTTGTACGTAAGATGGGGACACGGTAGACACAACGTAATCTGTTCGTACAATACACTTTAATAACCAAAATATGCCTCGTGGCGCTGCTGTACAAACAAAGAAACAGAGCAAATCGTTTTTTTCGATTTGCTCTGTTTCTTTAACTATCTCTGATTTTTTTGCATTTCTTCCATTTTCTCACAAAATTCATCCTGAGATATTTGATCCATCACATATTGTTGAAATAATATGCCGGTCTTAGAGATATCCTTCATTGGATTGGAAGAAAACGGACGTGACTTCAATTCAACATGATTCACATAATCCTGAAAGACCTGAAATCCTGGGATATCCAATTTTTCTTCACGAATCACATCAAGTCTGGCCGGAAGACGTTTCATGCATTCTGCATAAGCAATATTTCCTTCTCTGCTTGCGGCATATTTCAGGAATTTTATTGCCGCTTTCTCATGCTCAGATGCCTTGTTTAACACATACTGCCATGTAGCGATGTTGGTAGCATTCTTTCGAAATCCCGGTAATGGTGCCACCTGGATTTTTTCCATTCTGCAAGCTCCGGCACATTCAAAAGTGTTTATGGCTCCGCTATACATAAAAATACTGCCGTATTTTCCATCCAAAAATTTCTGTTCAATTTGTTCATACCGGTCTGTGATCTGTGAAATCGGAACTTCTCCGTTTGCTGTCAGATCGTGAAGAAAGCTGAGTGCTTCTCTCGTGTTTTTATTCTCCCAGTCGTAATAGTCTCCTCCGAAGAGATTTACAAATTCCGAAAGTTCATTGTACACATAAGACTGATCCCATGCTCCTCCATATCCGTAGACATCGTTGCCCAGGTTTTCTTTCAAAAAGGCAGCAAAATCTTCCTGCGTCCGGATCTCCCGGTCTCCTGTGACTTCCCGGTTTACCCAGAATACCATAATATCCATAAGGTAGGGGACAGAATAAACTTTACCATCTTTCATCGGTACATTCTGCATATAACTTTCCGGATAACTGGATAACAGTTCTTTCGTCATCACCGTATCGTTCAATGGTTTCAGATAATCTTTGTATTTAAATTCACTGATCATCTCATCATTGACAGAGAAGATATCGATTGAAGAATCTCCGGCTTCCAGAATCGTGGAGATTTTAGCCTGCCGCACATCTGCATCTGCAGGGCAGGCTATCGTCTCTATCTCAAGATTCAGTTCTTTTTCTGCATTTTCTATAAATTTTCTGAATCCGGGAGATTCTGCATCTACGTGCATGATGGTTAATTTTTCTTTCTGCAAATCCGTATCCTCTGTATGGACTCCATCCTGTCGATCCCTGCATCCGGACATCAGCAACAAAAATCCAATAAAAGCACCTAATACATACTTCTTCAAGTTCTGCTCCTATCTAGGCCAGCGTTCTTCTTTTCCAGGAAGTTCCGGGAAGCTGTTATGTGGTTCTGCCTGATACCAGTATGCCACAC
>ERZ1106983.1821-NODE-1821-length-16929-cov-2.926692_pt1 | contig 16929 bp, 20 predicted proteins | sample MGYA00403693_ERZ1106983 | MGnify/ENA primary metagenome ERZ1106983 (study PRJEB35170, sample SAMEA104062420) | human gut metagenome | biome: human gut; feature: human-associated habitat; material: faeces | place: Denmark | collected 2012-07-13 ...
GTGGGGCGGCTGATGGCGCTGTTGTGCGCGCTGCTGCCGGGGGCGTGCGGCTGCGCCCAGCGGACGGGGCTGGCCTTGGCGGACGCCACCGCTCCGGAAGGCCCGGCACGTCCGGCCTGCACGTTCCCGGCCTCCGCATCGGAGTGGGGTATGCCGGTCCCGCTCTCAGATACATTGGAGGGGGGTATGCCGGAACCGGGGCCGCTTCCGGGTGCATCGTTTCAGGAGGCATCGGCTCCGGGTACATTGGTTCCGGGCGCATCGGTTCCGGGCGCATCGGTTCCCGCGCCGTGGGCGTTTTCGGTCCGGGGCATCCCGGTTTGCGCGCCGGAACCGGGGCCGCTTCCGGGCCTCCCGGCTTCTGGGGCGGAGGGGCGGCTTTCGGGCATTTTGGCCCATACACCGGACCCGCCCTTGCCTTCTGCGGGGGCTTTCCCGGAGCCGTCTCAGCCTTGCGTGGCGGGCTCTGCGGAGGGGCTGCCGTCCGTATGGGGGACCGTCTCCCCGGCAAGCCCCTGTTCCGGCAGGGAAGGGTTGGGCTTGGCGCGGGAAGCGGGCCCGGAGGCCCCGTGCCCGGTTCCGGCGGGTGGGGGGTGCGGTTCAAGGGGATGGAGGCGGCGCGATGAGCGAAGAAGAGAACATCCGGCTTGTCCGCGAGATCGGGGAAGTGAAGGCCGAGCTTTCCGGGCTCAAGGCCGAGGTCGCGGGCACCAACCAGCGCCTCGACGACATCGTGATAACACAGCTTAAGGATCACGGAAAACGCCTCGCAACACTGGATGGCCGTATCGCTGCGCTTGAAGCCGCGGAGAACAAACGCGCCGGGGGCCTGTCCGTCCTTGCTGGCGTGGCTGCTGCGGCCGGCAGCCTCGGCGCGCTCATCATGAAGTTCTTCACGCTGTAGATTTTTCGGAGTTATCAAAATGGATCTGACTGTTGAAATGTGGCCTGTGGAGCGTCTGGTTCCCTACGCCCGGAACCCGCGCAAGAATGACGAGCAGGTCGAGAGGATGGCGGCGAGCATCCGGGAATTCGGGTTTCGCATCCCCGTTGTCGCCAAGTCCGACGGCAGCGTCATTGACGGGCATTTGCGGTTGAAAGCGGCCCTCGTGCTCGGCTTGTCCAAGGTGCCCGTTGCCCTTGCGGACGACCTGACGGACGCGCAGGTGAAGGCGTTTCGCATCATGGCCAACAAGTCGGCGGAGTGGGCGGCATGGGATGACGGCTTGCTCCGGCTCGAACTCGAAGACCTCAAGGAACTGGACTACGATCTGCTGCTGACCGGGCATGAGCTTTTGGAACTCGACGATATCCTGAAGGACGCCGCCGAGCCCGAGCCGCCCGCCGTTCCCGAGTCGTTCCCCGAGTTCGGCGAGGGCATCAAGACCACCCACCAGTGCCCGAAGTGCGGCTATGAGTGGTAGCAAGCCCCCGTACCGTGTCCCCCTCATGCGGGAGATTGGGGAGGTGCCCGGCAACGGGTTTTCCGTCGTTTCGACCTTTTCCGGCGGCGGGGGAAGTTGCCTCGGCTACCGGATGGCGGGCTATCGCGTCCTGTACGCCTCGGAGTTCATCTCGGAAGCACAGAAGACCTATCGCCTCAACCATCCCGGCGTCTATCTGGACACGCGGGACATCCGGCAGGTCACGCCGGAGAGCATCCTTGAAATCGTCGGCAAGCGGCCCGGAGAGATAGACCTGTTCGACGGTTCCCCGCCGTGCTGCGCGTTCTTGTGGGAAGCGGGAAAAGGGATGGGGCAAGCCCCACGCCTACAGCGACAAGGCGCAGCGCGTGGACGATCTCTTTTTCGAGTACACGCGGCTGCTCAAGGGGCTCCGGCCCAAGGTGTTCGTCGCGGAGAACGTCAAGGGGCTCACCATCGGGACGGCCAAGGGCTACTTCAAGCTCATCCTGCGCGCCCTTAAGGAATGCGGCTACCGCGTGAAGGCCGCGGTACTTAACGCGCAGCACCTCGGCGTCCCGCAGAGCCGGGAGCGGCTGATCTTCATCGGCGTCCGCGAGGACCTGAACCGGGAACCTGTTTACCCGAAACCTCTCTCCTTTGTGTACACGCTACGGGAAGCGTTCGAGGGCTTGGAAAACGACCCGCAGGAGGTCGCCCGACTGCTTGAGGACGGGCGCCGTTACAAATGGGGGAAGGTGCTTTCCCTGCTTCCGCGTGACCCGCGCAAGCCGTTGACGGGTGCTTCGGTGATGAACGGCTCCTACTTCAACCTGCGCCGGGAGAGCCTGTACGCCCCCTGCGGGACGGTTTGCCAGATGAACGGGAACCCTTCCGCCTGCGGGAACAGCCACCCGCTCGAAGACCGGAAGTTCACCATCCTGGAATTGCGGCGGATCATGTCCATCCCCGACGACTTCATCCTGACGGGAACGTATGCGCAGCAGTGGGAACGCCTCGGGCGCATGGTCCCGCCCGTGATGATGGGCCATATCGCCAAAACGATTGAGAGGGAAATCCTCAACCGGATTTAGGCAGGAAGCGCACTCGAAATTTGTTCAGGGTGCGCTTTTTTTGTGCTTTGTTGCATTCTGCATACATGGCGAATGAACAGAACCTGAAGCCCGCTCGAACCAAGAGTGAAGCAAGAGAAAGAGGCCGGAAAGGTGGCATCGCTTCGGGTGAATCCCGGCGCGAAAAAGCGACTCTCCGAGAATGCCTTGATCTGTTGCTGACGCGGAAGATGGGAGACGGGGGACGCAGCGGCGCGGAAATCCTTGCCGCCGCCCTGTTCAAGAAGGCCGCGAAGGGAAGCGAGAGGGCGTTTGAGCTGATCCGCGATACCGTGGGAGAGAAGCCGTCGGATCGCATCGACCATACAAGTTCCGACGGTTCCATGTCTCCCTATCGGCTGACGCCCGCTGAGGTGGCTCAGGAGCTTATCCGTCAATCCGAGGAACTGGAGGGAGAAGAGTGATCTTCCCCACGCTTGAGCAGTACGCCCGCGCCAAGGGAGCGGCGACCCGCGTTCCCCGCGTCATCCTGCCGTACCACCGCAAAATGTATGCGGCCATCACATCATGGGCTGCCGGCACGTTGCCCGGCGGCGCACGGAATCTGGCGATCACGATTCCTCCCCGCCACGGCAAGACGCTCGCCGCGCACGACACCGTGGAATGGCTGTTCGGCATGGTTCCCGAGAGCCGCTGGCTCTATACGGCGTACAGCGCGGATTTGGCCGTTTCCCAGACCATGCGCATCCGGGATGCGCTGGTGTCCGACTGGTACCGCCGCATGTTCCCGGATACGCAGGTGAGGGGCAACCGTCAGAACTTCGTGACCACGGCGGCGGGCGGCAAGCTGTACGGCGTAGGCATGACCGGGACGCTTACCGGGTTTGGTGCCGGGCGGAAGCGCCGGGAATTTGGAGGGGCCATCGTCATCGACGATCCCCTGTCCGCCGAAGAGTCACGCAGCGCGACCAGACGCGCCCACGTCAACGAATGGTACACGCGGACGCTCAAAAGCCGCCGCAACCACGACGGCACCCCGATCCTGCTCATCATGCAACGTCTGCATACCGAAGACCTCGTTGGGCATGTGCTCGCTACCGAACCGGGACTGTGGCGCGTGTTGAAGCTCTCGGCGATGGATGAAGCAACGGGGGAAATGCTCTGGCCCGAGACGTTCAGCCGCGAGTCGGCGGAACTCATGCGCGAAGTGGACCCCATGACGTTCTATGCGCAGTACCAGCAGGAGCCGATGATCCCCGGCGGGGCGATGATCAAGAAAGAGTGGTGGCAGTGGTTCGATTTTGACGGGCAATACCGCTTTGACGGGATGCTCTTTGCCACGGCTGACACCGCATACAAGGCCAAGTCCACGGCTGACGCCTCGGTCATCCGGGTGTGGCACGGGACACGGAACGCCCTTGATTGTGTTGATTGCGCCTATGGGCGGTGGGAATTCCCGGAACTGCTCCACGCCGCCCAGCTTGTCTATGAACGCTGGAAGGAGCGGGGCCTGCGCCAGTTCTTCATTGAGGACAAGGCGACGGGCACCCCGCTGGAGCAGACGCTGCGGCGGCAGGGCGTTCCCGCCTACGGGTGGCGTCCGGCTGACTTCGGTTTCCCCGACGACAAGGTTTCCCGCGTGCAGGAATCGGCGTGGGTGGTTGCGGGCGGCCGTGTCCGGCTTCCCTGTGGCGCGGAGCACGCGCAGGTGTTGGTGGACGAGGCGGCGCGGTTCATGCCGGATATGAGCCACGCACACGATGACCATGTGGACACGCTGACGATGGCCGTTAGCATTTGGCGTTATGCAGGAGGTCAGGCATGAGCCGTTTTCCCATTCGTTCCAGCCGCCGGGTCGTCGTCCGGCGTCAGCCGATCCGCAACATGATGCTGGACGGCGGCGGGGCATCCGGGAACGGGGACCGCGGGGCCTTGCAGCACGCCGCGCAGCGCACCAGCAACCCCTATTACAGCAACAATTTTCTGTACCGCTGGCAGGAGTACACGCGCTGGTACATGACGAGCTGGGAGGCCCGGAAGATCATCGACATCCCCGTGGACGACGCCCTGCGCCTGCCCTTTGAAATCACGGGCGTTGATACGGCATTGTCCACGGATCTGCGCAGCGCCTACGAAGCCTTTGACCTCGACCGTCAGAACCGCCGGGCGTTGATTCAGGAGCGGCTTTACGGGGGGTGCTGCCAGACCATCGTGATCAAGGGCGAGGAGGACGAGAGGCTGTCGGATCGGCTTTCCCTTGAGCGCATCCGGCGCGGCGACCTCGAAGCCTTCAACGTGGTCGACGTGTCGCGCATCACCCGGCCCGACTACGATCAGAATCCGTTTTCGGCAGGCTACGACCGCGCGGAACGCTACATCATTCAAGGGGTGGAAGCCGACGTTTCCCGGCTGGTCGTGTTCGACGGTTCGCCGCTCATCAACCGGGCGGCCATGAACATCCTCCAGAACTTCCGGTACAACCCTGCGGGATTTGGGGAATCGAAGCTTGCACCGCTGTACGATCTGCTGGTGCGCGTGGTCGGGACGCAGCAGGCTGCCTACCACCTCGTCAACATGGCTTCGGTTCTTTTGGTGCGGACAAGCAACCTCATGGCGTTGCAGGCCACGAACAATCTCGCCATCGACAAACTGGAAGAGATTTGCAAGCAGATTTCGCTCTATCGGGGGGCCATCATCGACAATCCGAACGCCGACGTGCAGCAACATGCGGCCTCGTTCGGGAGCGTTCCCGAACTGGTGATGTCCTTTGCGCAGCTTCTCAGTGCGGCCTCGGACATTCCCGCGACGCGGTTTCTCGGGCAGGCCCCGGGCGGGCTTAACGCCACCGGGGAAAGCGACCTCCAGAACTACTACAACATGATTGACGCCTTCCAGCGTCTGCGGATCAAGCCCGTTGTCCTGAAACAGCTTTCCGTCATCGGGCCGCACCTCATGGGGTTTGAGAGATGGCGGGCCGCGTCGAAGTCGCTGGACATCGTTTTCCCGCCGCTCTGGAACGAGTCGTCGCAGGTCAAGGCGGAGAACGCCCGAACCTACGCGGAACTTTTCCGGGTGCTGTACGCCGATGGCGTCATCAAACGGGATGTCGTGGTCAAGGAACTCATCCAGCGGGGCGTGTTCCAGACCGGGGAGCAGGTGAAGGATTTCCTTGCCGAGGAAGAGGATTCCCCGGACGCCGCGGACCTCATGCAGCCCGTTGATCCGTCCGGCCCGCTGGCGGAACTGGAAAAACTGGCCGCATCGGGGAGGGCCGTCTGATGCCGTCGATTCTCGTCCTCAACGCCAAGCGAACCCGAAAACTGCCGGGCGTCCGTTCCCCGAAGCCCGTGGAAGTCCGGGCGCGCCGGGCGATCGATTCCCTGATGGCGCCGATGCTGGCGGACGTCGCGGCGCGGCTGTCCGGGCTGGATTCCATGACCCGCATTGCCGACGTGATTCTGGCCCTGCGCGAGGCGCAGGAGGTCTGGGAGCGGGCGTTTTCATGGAAGGCGGAAGGGCTGGCCGGGCGTTGGGCGCTGGATGTGGACGTCATCGCCAAGGAGAAGCTGGGGCGGGCCGTGGGCAAAGCCCTCGGCATCGACATGGCCATGATTCTGGACGCCCCGGACGTCGCGGTGTCGGTGCGTCTGGCTTCGATGGAGGCCGCCGACCTGATCCGCAAAATTCCTACGGACTACATCGGGCGCATTTCCCGGGCGGTCTATCAGTCCATGCGCCAGCAGCCGTTCCCGGAAGGCCGGACGCTGGAGGAAGAAATCCGCTTGATCGGTGGCTTCGCAGAGGAGCGGGCGCAGGTCATCGCACGGGACCAGACCAGCAAGATGAATACGAACATCAACCAGATCCGCCAGACCGCGCTCGGCATTCAAGAATACATCTGGCGGACGTCCGAAGACAGCCGCGTGGTGGGCGCGCCGGGTGGGAAGTACCCGCAGGGGAACGCCATGCACGGGAACCACTACGTGCGGAACGGGAAAATTTTCCGGTGGGACGAACCGCCGGATGACGGACATCCCGGCTGGCCGCTCCAGTGCCGCTGCGTGGCGCTGGGCATCGTGGACCGCAGCCAGCTTCGGGAGGTGGCGCAGGTGGGGAAATGGTCAGGGCCGCAAACGGGCTGGAGGCTGGTGTGAAGGCATTCCGCAACAGGCAGAGGATCGCCAACTGGCGCGAGGATAAAAACGGGTTGCTGACCGTCACGGTCTGCGTGTTGAAAGAAGGGGTTTATCCTTACGGCGCGGACGAGTGCGAAGGGCTTCCCGATGCGCTGGCGGGGCTCGGCACGGTCATGGAATTCATCCCGGCGGCGGAGTTCACCCCGGAAGCCATGAAAACGCTTGAGGGCAAGCCCGCGACCATCATGACCGATGAAGAGGACGCCCACGAGTGGCGGACGCCGGACAACGCCATGAAGGACGGTTTGACGGTGGGGGCCGTGGCGGGGACGCCGTGGGTCGAGGGGGACGAATTGCGCTGCGACCTGCTCCTTTCCGACCGTGACGCCATCGACGCCGTGAAGCGTGGAAAACTGGCCGAGGTGTCCGCAGGGTATGAAGGCGAAATCACCTATGGCGACGGGACGTTCAGCGGCGAGGCGTATCAGGCCCGGCAATCGGATTTCCGGTTCAACCACATCCTGCTCCTTCCTTCAGGCGCGGCGCGGCTGGGGCCGGACACACGAATCATCAACAAAAGGACTACGGACATGGCTGAGTACACTGTGAAGCAGCACTTCAAGAATGGGGCCCGGACGTTCCGTTTCACCAACGAAGCGGACAAGGAAGAGGCCGAGCGCATGGCGAACGAGGCGGCTGAGGAGGCCAAGGTTTCCTCGGCGGAAGAAGTTGAAAACGCGATGAAGCGTTGCAACGAACTCAAGGAAGAGATCGATGTCAAGAATGCCGAGCTTGAAGAGGCGAAGCAGGTGATCGTCGACTACAAGGAGCAGATCGACAAGCTGCTCGATCCCGAATCGCAGGAACAGCTTGCCGCCGAACTGCTGGATCAGGCCGCCGCCGAAGAAGAGATCATGGAGTCCGAGGTGGACGAGTCCGAACGCGGCGAACTGGAAAACCGGGTCAGGAACTGCAAGCTCCGCGCCGAACGCCGCAAGGCCATTGTGGCCCACGTCATGAACAAGCGCGGTGTGGCCGTCGATGACAATTGGACGGACGAGGGCATCGGGGCCGCGTTCGCCGTGCTGGCGGCTTCCGCCAAGGCCAAGATCGGCAACCGGAAGCCGCGCAAGGCCCCGGGAAGCGAACCCGTGAAGGTGAAGAATGCGAACATCGGCGATCCCTTCGCCCGCATGATGGCCTTCAAGAACCGCAAGGGGGACAAGTAAATGAGCGTCTACACCGGATCGAACAACGGCTTCATGCAGTCCACCTACGTTGACCAGCAGGGCACGGCGTTGCCGGGCGATCTCGCCTATGCGTCCGACGTCGACCTGATCGACGCCTGCGTCGTGTCGATGCCCGCCGGAAGCGAAAGGGACTTGCTTCCCGTCGGCGTCGGCGTGGTGGGCGCGTACAGCGCGGACGCTTCCCGTCCCGGCATGACTTCCGTCAAGGTTTCCCCCGTCGGCGCGGACACCACCGCCGCGCAGCTCTACGGCGTGACCGTCAGGAACCAGCAGTGCCGCACCGACGAAAACAATGTGTCCGGCTGGGGCGACGGCGACGTCTGCAACGTCATGCGCACGGCCCGCGTCGGCGGCCGCATCTGGGTGACGGCCGGGAACGCGGCTACGGCGAACACGGCGGCCCATCTCGTTGTCAAGGATACCACGTCCCACGGTTTGCCCGTCGGTTCGTTCGTGGGCACTGAAATCACGGGCGATACCGTCGCTCTCACCAACGTCCAGTGGGTCACCGCCGCCTCCGCCGGCAGCCTTGGCCTTCTCGAAATCATCTAGGTAAGGGGGAACACCAATGCCTATCACTTACGGCACCCACGAGAACGTGACCGCTTCGGACATCGCGTTCAGCATCCACACGGCGGTCGACGCCGCCTTCTATGATGTCCTGTACCCTGAGCACGAGTGGTACAACGTCTTGTCCGAAGACCAGATCATGCGCGACATCAACCCCGGCGCCACACAGTACGCCTACATCAGCCGCGACAGGCAGGGGGCCGCGTCGTTTATCGGCAATGGCCCGAACGCCAATATCCCGATGGTCGCGCAGTCCGCCGGGGCGGTGAACGTGCCCGTGGCCTACGCCGCCGTCGGTGCGGTCATCACCAACGAAGACGCCCGCGAATACACGTTCGGCTTCAACGGGAACCTGTCTCAGGATCTCGGCGAAACCATGCGCGTGGCCTGCGACAACCTGACGGAGCAGTCTTTCTTCTACGGCAACGCGGACATGAACTTCCAGCCGTTCCTGAACTACTCCGGCATCAGCACGACCACGGTTCCCGCCGGGGCTTCCACGAAAACGGAATGGAAGGACAAGACGCCGCTCGAAATCTTCAACGACATCAACAACGCGCTGACGAAGATGTGGCAGGACTCCCGCACCATCTTCAAGCCCACAGTCGTCTATGTGCCGCTGGCGCAGTACGCGTTGCTGTCGCAGCCCGCCGTCATCGGCGGCGTGGGGATGCTGACCAGCATCAAGGAATACACCATCGCCAACGCGACCGTGGCGGGCATCGCCGGGAAGCCGCTGGAAATTCTCCCGTTACGCTACCTCGCGGGCGCGGGGGCGAGCGGGGCCGACCGCATGATTGTGTGGGACCGTGACCGCCGGAACCAGTGTATGCCCATGCCGATGCCCTACACGTTGCAGGCCCCGGTCCCGGCTCCGCTGGCCGCCGAGTTCTACGCCGAAATGAAGATCGGTTCGTTCCATGTGCGGCAGGCCGGTTCCATCGCTTACTATGACGGTATCTAAGGGGGAAGCCATGAGCAGCGTCATCACCAACCGTATGGATCGCCCGTGGACGTTTGTAGCGCCGGGGTGGGCCTTTTCCTTCACGCTCAAGCCGCTGGAAATGCGCGTCCTGTCCGATGAAGAGGCCAAGGCCGTGAGCGCGAACCCTTCCGTGGCCCGGCTTGTCGATTCCGGCTTGCTGGCTATGGATACGCCGAAAAAGGACGCCGAAGCCGTGAACACCGTGGCGCAGACGCAGAAGCGCGTGAAGGACGCGGAAAAGAGCGAAGTCCTGACCGCGCCGTCCGGCAACAAGGCCGCCACCGTGAAGACGGAAATCAAGGGCACGTCCACCGTGCTCGTGAAGTAGGGGGAGAGCCATGTCCGTCACCGTCGAAGCCTTCCGCGCGGCGTTCCCGGAGTTCGCCGACGTGCCCGACGCGGCGGTGGCGGGCGCGCTCGAAACGGCGTCGCTGTTGTGGAATCCCGGCAGGCTCGGGAAGTTCTGGGAACGCATCGTCATGCTTTCCGTGGCCCATCGCCTCGCCGTGCGCTTCAACATCGGGCGGGCGCTGAACGCGGCGGGGATGAAGGGCGCGGAGGCGGGCGTCGTCAACAGCCAGAGCGCGAGCACGAGCAGCCTGAGCGTCACCAACGCCAACAATGGGATGGTGACGGGAACCGATCCGTTTCTGGCGGACTACGCGCGCACCAGTTATGGGCTGGAATTGTTGTCCCTGCTCGAACTCATCATGCCGCGCGGCCATGTGGTGAAGTGACATGATCTCCATCAAGCTGAACCGCAAGAATCCCGGCGGGCTGAAAGGCTTCTCGAAGCGTCTTGAGGCGCTGGCCGGGAAAGAGGTCGCCGTGGGGTTCCCGCGCGGCGGGAGCGGCCTCGGCAATCCGCACTATAAGAACGGGGCCAGCATCCTGCTGGTGGCCGTGGCCAACAACTACGGTCTGGGCGTCCCGCGCCGGGCGTTCATGGAACTGGCGGCGGAAAAAATCCGCAAGTGGTTCCCCAAGTACATGCGCACGGCCATGCCGGACGCGGAAGCGGGCAACACGGACATTCATGACGTGCTGGAAACCGCCGGGAGCGTCGGCACTGATCTGGTCAAAGAAGCTATCGCCGATGGGGACTGGGAACCCAATGCGCCTGAAACCATCAAGCGCAAGAAGGGTTCGGACAAACCGCTGATAGATACCGATGCCATGCGTCAGGCGGCGACATGGCAGGTGAGAGACAGGTCATGAGCATGTTGCCTATGGATTTTTCATCCGTCCTCGACTCGTTTTCCCAGCCCGTCCTTGTGACGGACACCACCGGGGCGCACGTCAACGGGGTGTGGGTTGAAGACGGGCCGGGGACGACGCGCACCGTTTCCGCCATCGTCCTCGCCATGTCGTTCGAGGAGCTCCAGTTCTACGCCGAGGGGGACAGTTCCGCCGCGGGCATCACCCTGACCACGGATGAAGAGCTGTTTTTCACGGACATCAACGCGGAAGGGCTGGAGCGGCGTCAATCCTATGTCGAGTACGGGGGCTACCGTTTCCGCGTCGCCGGGACGGGGTTCATGCAAAAGAACACCTTGCACAACATCTACGCTTGCGTCCGGTACTTCGAATGAGCGGGCCTTTGGTAAAAACGCTGACCGTGAACGCGGTCAACACGCTGCTGGCGGACTACCTGACGTCCGTTTTCCAATGGGAAGCGGGGCGGGTAGTCGTCGAGACGCAGGCCGGGCCCCGCCCGCCGAGCGGCGTGTATGCGACGCTCTGGTGGAAAGGGCAGGAACTGCTCCAACAAGGGATGGGGGATTTCACCCTCCCGGAATCGCCGGAGGACGAGGGCGTCCAGTCCCTCGGCAACGAAGCGCTCTGTACGGTTCAGGTTTCCGTCCGGGGGCCGGACGCCTACAGCCTCGCCAGCGAAGCCCGGTACGGCCTTGAGGCTGCGGAACGCTTTTTCGACCTGTGGCGCGTCCTCGGGTTCGCCGGATGCGGCCCGGTGACCGACCTGTCCGGCCCGCTCGGCGGACGCATCCAGCAGCGCGCCTTCTTCGACATCACATTTTACGCCCTGTTCGGCAGGGCCTACCCGCTGGAGTGGTTCGACGCCTCACAGTGGGCCATCAACAACGAATCCCTGCAACTTCCCAAGGAGGAAGCCCCATGCCTGTGAGCCCTGTGGTCTGCCCGAAGGAACCCCTTTCGCGCGACCTCGACGTTTCGGTAAGCATCTCCCGTCCCATCACGGAGATCGCCACGGATATGACCATGATCTGCTTCGTGACCCCCGATGTGGAGTTCTCTCCCGGCAACGGGCGGGTGCAGTTCTTCAGCACGATGAAGGCCCTTTCCGCCGCCGTGCCCGCCAACAGCGCGGCCTATTGGGCCGGGAACGCCTTCTTCTCCCGAGACGACCGCCCGAAGACGCTGGCGGTGGGGCGCGTCTTCACCGAGCCTACGGCCGCCGAGCTGACGGGCGGGCAGGTTGCGCTTTCCGGGCTCGCGAACGTCACGGAAGGCGCGTTCGACATCGAGGTGAACGACGCGCTGGTATCCGTCTCCGGGCTGTCTTTCGACGTCACACCCACCATCGCCGAGGTCGCGGAAGTCCTGAACACGGCGCTGGCTTCCAAGGGCGTCACCGTTGCGGCATCCGGCAATGCGCTCCGGCTCGTCACCACGCAGGCCGGGGACGGCGCGTCCCTCGGGTACGCCGCGACGCCGTCTTCCGGCACGGACGTTTCCGCGCTGCTCGGGCTTACGTCCGCCAAGGCCGCAAGCACTATCCCCGGATACACGCCGGGCGATCTGGTTTCGGAGATCGGCCTTATCCAGACGGCGGCCCGGTGCGCGGGGAACGCGGTCTACGGCTGGGCCATTGACGCGCAATACCGCGACACCGACGAGCAGAAGGCCGTGGCGGATTGGGCGGAAGGGCAGAGCCCGGCCATCTTCGGGGCCTGCACCAACGCGCCCAACGCCTACGATACCGCGAACACCACGAACATCGGCTACTATGCCATGAACAGCGGATACCGCCGCACGTTTACGTTCTACCACGACAATCCGCAGGTCTACCCGGAAATGTCCTATCTGGCGCTGGCCCTTTCGGTGAACTACGCCCTGAACAACTCCACGCTGACCATGAAGTTCAAGCAGCTTCCGGGCATCAGCACCGTGCCGTTGACCGAGACGCAGCTCGCCGCGCTGGAGTCCCGGCGCATCAATACCTACGTCTCCATCGGGAACACGAGTTCCGTCATCCGGGAAGGGGTGCAGGCCGCGTCGGACTGGTTCACCGATTCGCTCGTGAACCTCGACAACTACAAGGAAGAACTGCAGGTCGAGGTCTACAACGTGTTCCTGCGCAACAAGAAGGTGCCCTATACGCAGGCCGGGCAGAACTTGCTGGTTTCCGCAGCCGCCAAGATCAATCGGCGCTACACGGACAACGGGACATTCGCCCCGCGTGACGTCGAATCGGACAACACGGAGACGGGATACGACACGCTGCCCGCGACCTCCATCACTCCGGCGTCCGTCGCCGGGGCCACCATGTCGGAACGCACGGCCCGCATCGCGCCGCCCATCGCCATCACCGCCTATGAGGCCGGGGCCTTCCATAGCGTGGCCATCGCCGTGTCCGTGTACAACTAGGAGCGCAGCACCATGAGAAAAGTCTACAATCAGAAGAATATGTCCCTCACCATCGACGGGGTGAACATTCAGGATTTCCACGAGGGAGCCACCTTCGTCTACACGTGGGACGGCGGCGAAGTGGACAAGACGCAGGGCACCGACGGCGCCGGGATCAACATCGCCACCAATCAGGGGGCGACTTTGCAGTTTACGCTCCGGGAGACGAGCCGGTCCATCAAGTTCCTGTCCGACCTGCGGCTGCGGCAGGAGAACGGGGGCGCGGGCGTGACCGTGGTGGCCCGCACGGGCGCGGACATCCTGCTGACCATGACGGAGGGCTATATCAGCCGCCCCGGACAGCTCTCCACGGGCGACAAGAAACAGGGTTCCATGCAGTTCACCATCACGTCCGCTGAGGACGAAACCGCGAACCTTTCTTCCTCGTCCGAACAGCTTCTTTCCTCGCTGTTCTAACGCATTATCACCGATAGGAGTTCTTCCATGAATGTCTCTGGACTGGGGAGCTTTTCCCTTGATGGCGTCATCTACCGTTTCGAGGCCCTGAACCCGCTTGAGGCCATGCGTTTCGGCAACCGGGTGTTCAAGGTCTTCGGCCCCGCGCTGCTCTCCTTGGCGTCCGCGAAAAAGGACGGCGGGGAAATGGCGGGGGAGGGCGTGCTTGCGTCCCTTGCGCCCGCGCTTTCCGAGATGGATGAGGACAAGGTGTCCCTTCTTGTCGAGGAGGCCCTCCGGCGCTGCTACACGCCGCAGAACGAAGCCCTGCGCGACGAGGTCGTTTTCAACCGCTGGTTCATGGAGCACCCTGATCAGCTCTATGGCGCGGGGCTGCTCGCCGTCTGGCATCTGGTGAAGGATTTTTTTCCGAAAACGCTCGCTACGTTGAAAGTGCCCTCCCTGACGTAGCCGTAGACGGTGCCGTTTCCATCCCGGTTCCCGAGGGTTGGGAAGAGTACGCGGCCCTGAGCCGCCTCGTTGGTTCGGGGCTGTGCCGCTACTCCGATCTGACTGACGGAACCCTTTCCATCAAGGGCTATTTCGACCTGCTGCGGCTGGCGGACTGGCGCGAGTACGCGGAAGCCTGCGCGCGGGCGCAAAAGGATTGAGCATGATTGCTGAAGAACTGGTGACGCTGCTCGGCGTGGAGCTTTCCCCCGGCGCAAAGGAAAAGTTGCAGGCGTTCGACAAGGGGCTGGATGCGGTCGTGTCCCGCGTCAAACAGGCTTCCGTCGTGCTCACCGCTGCGGCGGGCGGCATGGCTCTGTATTTTTCCAATGCGGTGAACGGCGCGGCGGACTTGCAGACGCTTTCCGACACCATGGGCGTCAGCACGACCAAGCTGCAGGAATGGGCCTACGCCGCGAACGCGATGGGGGTATCCGCCTCCGCCGTGCAGTCCGACCTTGCGAAGATGGAGAAGCAGGCCCGCTGGACGGGCAGGACGCTGGAGAGCTACGCCAACCAGTTCAAAGGCATGGATGCGGCCACGGCGAATATCTGGGGGGATGCCTACGGGCTCTCCCCTGAAACCGTGTTGCTGCTCCGGCAGGGGGCCGACGGCATCGCCAAACTCAAGGCGGAAGCCCACGACGTCGGCGCGATCATTCCCCCGGAAACCGTGAAGCGGGCATCGGAATTCAAGGCGCAGGTCGTCCAGATCTCGACCATGATCCGGGGGATGGCAACCACGATTGCGCTGGCGGCGTTGCCGCAGGCGGAACGGCTGGTAGCTACGTTCAAAGGCTGGATTTCTGAAAACAGGGAATGGATACGGCTCGGTATTGGCAAGATCATCGAAGGGATGGGTACGGCCTTTGAGCGCGTGTGGAAAGCCGGGAAGCGGCTGCTTGATTGGGTGAAAGATGCATTGGGGCCCGCCAAAGTTTTTTTCAAGCTCTTCTCAGAAGGAGAAATGTGGGTACATATTTTGACAGGTGCCCTCACTATTCTTGCCGCAATCTTCGCTCCTTTCATTGCAAAAATCCTGCTCATATCAGCTGCATTTACTGCAGCGAGCTTAGTTGTTGAAGACTTCTTTACGTGTCTCGATGGCGGAGATTCGATTATCGGGCGCGTGATTGCCTCTATTGATAACTGGTTTTTGGATATGGGTAAAAAGTTTCCTGCACTAAAGTCTATGCTCGAAGATATTGATAAATTTGTCAGTGGAGCTCTTCAACACGCTTTTGATAGTATAGCATCGATTATAGACGATATAGTGACACTTTTTGATGGATTCTGGGGAAAAGTGCAATCAGGGATAGAAAGTGTTGCGTCTCTCGGCAACGAATTTGCAAAGCTGCTCGGCTATAAAGATGAAGCTCAAGAAAAGAAAGACAAGAGGCTCAAAGAAAGAGAAAAAGAGATTTCTGCTGGCCTTGAACAGCGCACAGAATTGAAAGCACCGGTGGGGCAAGCAGGATTGCAAGCTGTACGAGATACTTTCAATGTTGCTGAAGGGAAGAAAGGTGATCCTGTTTTCTCTCAACCTCAGACGGTAGGAAAGCAAGTTGTCCCTGCTCCATCATCTTCCCATAGCGCAGAGAAAAAGCAGGAACTTTTTTCCCCTTCCATGCTCAGAGAAGTAAGTACGCTTGTGGAGCAGGTCGCGGCCTACTCCCAGAGTCGCCCCGGAGGCGTGCAGACATCTTTGGAAGGACAATCGGTCATTCGTATGCCACAGAAGAATGGCCCGACAATCACTGATAATAGAAGTTTCACAGTTTACCAGACGATAACCCCGTCCGATCCGCAACAAGCTGCAGACATGTCAGCAAAGTCTTTTAAAGATATTGCACAGATCGTCACGCCGGGCATGAATGCTCCAGTTGTTTATTAAGGAGATAGGCACATGGCTGATTCATCCATATCTTCGACAGTGCAGTCCGGCGAACCGGCCGCGATTGTGCGCAAAGGTGTTGCCATTGCAGGCATTCAAGTTTCAGTGAAAAAGAGCGAGGCGCACACATACACGTCGCAGGCTACGGAGTTGGCGATGGAGTCGGGCGCAACGGTGACGGATCACGTTATCCTGAAGCCCGTGACGCTGGCTGTTACGGTAGCCATGACCAACGCCGGAGACGGTGCGGACGCGGCGAGGGATGCGTTCGAGTCTTTCGTGGAGATGCGGAAGGCCCGTGAACCCGTCGAAGTGATCACCGAACACTCCATCTATACGAATATGGTGATCACCAGCCTGACGCCGACACACTCCGCCCCCTATAAAGGGGCGCTGGAAATCGGGATCACTTTCCAGCAGGTCAATTTTGTCGAACTGCAAAGTGTCGGGCGGTCGCCGTCGACGCTGAAAGGAAGTGCGAAAAAGACAGGGGCTGCCCCGGTGCAGAGCGGTAAAGTTGAAGCGAAGGAGATTTCTAAATCGGGAATTGTAAAATGGGTAGAGAGCAAAAAGTAATGCCCTCTAAAAAGAGGGCATTACTTTTATTTTTCTAATTTTTTCTTTGCGCTAAGTTCTTGTTGCACACACATTTTAAATGTCACATAACTCCCTTGACGCCCGCCCATTCGATTACATTTTTTCATGATACGTACATCGACAGATCCCATCTTCCAATCCATAACCGCATGGACATGGATTCATGGTGGCGATCAGTTGAAAGTCTGCCGGGAACTTGTGGTAGATCCCATTTCTGGTGATATCGATCGTTCCATCTTCCAATGGCTGTCTGAGTGCTTCGATACATTCTGTTTTAAATTCCATAAATTCGTCCAGAAATAAAATGCCATGATGTGCTAGTGTTATCTCTCCTGCCGTCGGCGTCTTGCCGCCTCCAAGAAATGCGGCTTTCGGAATCATTGGATGTGGCTGGCGAAATGGTCGGGTATCATCTTCTAAATACCTTGGAATTCCTGTGGCATCAT
>ERZ1106983.1832-NODE-1832-length-16824-cov-2.857773_pt1 | contig 16824 bp, 1 predicted proteins | sample MGYA00403693_ERZ1106983 | MGnify/ENA primary metagenome ERZ1106983 (study PRJEB35170, sample SAMEA104062420) | human gut metagenome | biome: human gut; feature: human-associated habitat; material: faeces | place: Denmark | collected 2012-07-13 ...
GGTGGATAATTTGATGCCGCTTATCGGAATAGAGAAAAACGCTGCCGCAAAATTACCCGATTTGAGTTAAAAAAAGACGCGCCTTTCTGCGCGAAATAAGTCTGACAATAATGGGTGTTTTTTCCCAGGGATAGCTACATCCGTCTGGTGGACATATCCACAGGAATCCGTACACCTGCAAGGAGAAGAATATGAGTAACGTAAAAGTTGTTGATGTCATCATTCGCAAAACGGCGGAGAAAACGAAATTAACCGGCGAAGGAAATCTGTCGGTATCCATTTCATCGCCGAGCGTGATAGAAATCCAGGGTTCTGCTCAGGACGTGGTGCGTTATGTCCGCCAGGGGAAAGATCTCCTGATTTATATGAAAGATGGCAGCGTGATCCGCTGCAATAACTATTTTGTTGAAGATCCAGAAACGCATAATCAGTCAGAGCTGGTGTTCAACGATAATCAGGAACTGACTCATATTTCTTTTGCCGATGCCGGGGAAGCGTCAGGCATGGCCGCGACGGAATTAACCGCGCAGGCCGCACCCATTAGCAGCATTGAGCCTTTCCTGGAGCAGGAAAGCATATTAAGCGATGCGCCGTGGGGCTGGATTGCGGGCGCGGCGTTAGGGGGCGGTGCCATTGGGGCGCTGCTGGCTCACGGCGGTGACGGCGAAACAAAAACGAAAGTTATTGATAATACCAAAGAGGTTGAGAGCGCCACGCCGACCTTTTTGCTGACGGATAACGCGGGTGACAAGCAGGGCGTGCTGAGTGCAAAAGAGATCACGGACGACAACACCCCAACCTTCAGCGGTGCCGGGCGCGACCATTCAGATTAAAGACAGCGGCGGCAGCACCATCGCCAGCACCATGGTCGCGAAGGACGGCACCTGGACGGTAAAACTCCCGACACAGACCGACGGGGAGCACACCTGGTCGGTCGTACAGATCGACGGCAGCAAAACCACCTCTGCGGGCAGCATCACCGTAACCGTCTCAACGGCCGAGGCCGCCGTGACGCTCGCCACCACGGCGGGCGATAACGGGATCAACGCCAGCGAACAGTCCGCGGGCTTCACGCTTTCCGGGGCCAGCAAAAACCTGGCGCAGGGAACGTCGCTGACCGTCACGCTGAACGGAAAAACCTATACCGCAGAAGTGGGAGCAAACGGCGCGTGGAGCGTGAAGGTGCCTGCCGCAGACGCGCAGGCGCTGGGCGACGGCACCTGGACGGTCAATGTGAGCGGCAAAGACGCGGCGGGTAACACCGTCAGCGGCAGTCAGACGATTGGCGTCGATACCGTTGCGCCTGCGCTCTCCGTGAATGCAATCGCGCAGGACAATATCATTAACGCCGCTGAACATAATCAGCCGCTGACGATCAGCGGTAAAACCGATGCGGAAGTGGGCCAGATTGTGACGGTCACGCTGAACGGTAAAAATCACACGGCGACCGTGGGCAGCGACGGCACCTGGTCCGTCACGCTTCCTGCCGGTGAAGTACAGGCGATGGCTAACGGCGGGCACACCCTCACGGTCAACGTCAGCGACAAAGCGGGTAACGGTTCTTCTACCACCGCCGATTTTACGGTTGATACCGCCGCTCCCGTTGTGACGATCAACACCGTCGCGGGTGACGACATTCTGAACACCAGCGAGCAGGGCCAGGCGCAGATCGTTTCCGGGAAGGCGAGCGGCGCGGCGGCAGGCGACGTGGTGACCGTGACCGTTGGCGGACAGACCTTCACCGGTGTGGTGCTTGCCGACGGCAGCTGGAGCGTCGGCGTGCCTGCCTCCGTCATTGGCGCGCTCGGTGAGGGCAGCCACACGATTTCTGTCTCCGTCACTGATGCCGCGGGCAACACCGGCAGCGCGACGCACGGCGTGACGCTGAGCGGCAACCCGCCGGAATTCACGATTGACGCCATCAGCCAGGATAACGTCCTGAACGCGCAGGAGGCCATGCAGCCCCTGAGCCTGAGCGGCACCAGCAACCTGCCGAACGGCAGCGCCATCACCGTCACGTTAAACAACGTTAACTATCAGGCCACGGTTGAAAACGGTATCTGGACGGTTCAGGTGCCGGTTTCTGACGTGCTGAATCTGGCGAACACCCTTTATACCGTCAGCGTCAGCGGTACCGATAGCGTGGGTAACAGCGGCTCTGCCGAGGCGAATCTGCTGGTGGACACCGTGCTGCCGCAGGTCATTATCAATACGTTTGCGGGCGACAACCTGGTCAATAACGCCGAAGCGGGCGTCGATCAAACCCTCAGCGGACGCGTTAGCGGCGCGGCGGCGGGCGATACCGTCTCTGTCACCGTAGGCGGCAAGAGCTACACCGCGACGGTGGGCAGCGATCTGACCTGGAGCGTGAAAATCCCGTCAGCGGATCTTCAGGCGTTCGGCGACGGCGATTTGACCTTCAGCGCCTCCGTTACCAACGCGCACGGCAATACCGGCACCGGCGAGCGTGATATCAATATCAACGCGGAGCTGCCGGGCCTGCGCGTGAACACCATTTCCGGCGATGACGTGATCAACGCCATTGAACAGCAGCAGGATCTGAGCGTCACCGGCTCCAGTACCCATCTGGCCGCGGGGACGCAGATTGTCGTCACCATTAACAACGTTGAGTACGTCACCGCGGTTAACGCCAGCGGCAACTGGCAGATCGGCGTTCCGGCGGCGGACCTGCAGGCCTGGACGGCGGGCGGCATGACGGTTAGCGTCAGCGCTGAAGATGCCTGGGGCAATACCGTTGCGGCTGAACACCCGATTGAACTCGATCTGAACGCCGTGGCGGTCACCATTGATACCGTCTCCGGCGACGACCTGCTGAACGCGGCGGAAAAAGGCGCGGACTTAACCCTTTCCGGCCAGACGCAGGGCGTGGAAGCGGGGCAGACCGTGGTGGTGAAATTCGCCGACCAGACCTTTACCGCGCAGGTACAGCAGGACGGCTCCTGGAGCCTGACCGTACCCGCCAGCGCCATGGAAACCCTGATCGACGGGCGCGCGCAGGTGAGCGTCAGCGTCACTAACGTCAGCGGCAACAGCGCGGACGCCGCGCGCGTGGTCACGGTGGATACGCAGCCACCGGCCATTACGCTCGATAACCTGACCGACGACAACATCATCAATGCGGCTGAAGCGCAGCAGGATTTAGCCTTAAGCGGTACCAGCACTGCGGAAGCGGGCCAGACGGTCACCGTGACGCTGAACGGCAAAACGTATCAGACAACGGTTCAGGCGGACGGTACGTGGCAGCTGAGCGTGCCTGCGGCTGACGTGGGTGCCCTGATGGATGGCATCGTGACCGTGACGGCAACCGTGAGCGACGTGGCGGGCAACGCCAGCAGCGCGGACCGCGTGGGTCTGGTGGACGCGACCGTACCGCAGGTGACCATTAACAACTTTGTCACCGACACCAACACCGTTAACCAGCTCGCCCATTCACAGGCGCAGATCCTGAGCGGCTCCGTCACCGGTGCGGCAGCGGGCGATCGGGTGACCGTCACCATTAACAGCGTGGATTACACCACCGTGGTGGATGCATCGGGCAACTGGAGCCTCGGCCTGCCCGCATCCGTCGTGCAGGGGCTGACGGACGGCACCTGGACCATCGACGTCTCCGTGACCGACCGATCCGGCAACACCGGAAGCAGTTCGCTGGATGTGGTGGTGAATACCGTGACGCCTGTTATCGCCATCAGCACGCTGGCGGCGGACGACGTGATTAACGCGACCGAGAAGGGCGAAGATCTGCTGCTCTCCGGCACCAGCAATCAGCCGGAAGGCACGCGCGTCACCGTTAACCTGAACGGCATCAATTACACCGCCACTACTGACGCCAGCGGTAACTGGAGCGTGACCGTACCGGCCTCGGCCGTTAGCGCGCTGGGAGAAGCCCATTACACCGTGACGGCGAGCGTCACGGATAACGTAGGCAACAGCGCCTCAACCTCACACGATGTGCTGGTGGACAGCTCGCTGCCGGTGGTGACGATCGACACCCTGGCGGGCGACAATATCGTTAACGCCGCGGAAGTGGCGGCAGGGCAAACCCTGACCGGTAAGGTGACGAACGCGGCGTCAGGTGACACTGTCACTATTATCCTTGGCGGCCAGACGTACACCGCTACCGTGCAGGACGATCTGACCTGGAGCCTGCCGTTAAGCGAGAGCCAGCTTACCGCGCTCGGCAACGGCGACCTCACCGTATCCGCCAGCGTGACCAACGCGCACGGAAATACCGGCTCGTCGTCGCTGGACGTCACCATCGACGCCCAGCTGCCGGGTCTGCGCATTGACACCGTCGCGGGCGACGACGTGATTAACGTCATTGAACACGCCCAGAACCTGATTGTCTCCGGCACCAGCACCGACCTGGCGGCGGGCAGTACCGTGACCGTTACCATCAACGGCAAAGCCTATTCGGCAACGGTACTGGCGGACGGCACCTGGCAGGCGGCGGTTCCGGCGGCCGATGTGTCCCTGTGGGCGGATGGTTCGCTCACCATCAGCGCCAGCGCGCAGGATGCCTCCGGCAACCCGGTGGCTATCGGGACCGTCGTGGACGTCGATCTCGCGCCTGTCGCCATCACCATCAGCAGCGTGACCGACGATAACGTGCTCAACGCGGCGGAAAAAGGCCAGGACCTGGTGCTTTCCGGCACCACGTCCAACGTTGAAGCGGGTCAGACCGTGACCATCACCTTCGCGGGTAAAACCTATACCACGACGGTGGATACCAACGGCGACTGGACCTGGACCGTTCCGTCTGCCGATCTGAGCGGCCTGAAAGACGGCGACGCCAGCGTGCAGGTCAGCGTCACCAACGTGAACGGCAACGCGGCGTCTTCGGCGCAGGAGTTCAGCGTCGATACCACCGCGCCGACGGTGACCATCAACACCATCAGCCATGACAATATGCTGAACGCGGCAGAGGCGGCGCAGGATCTGACCCTGAGCGGCACCTCTACTGCCGAAGCAGGCCAGACGGTCACCGTGACCTTCAACGGCAATCAGTACACCGCGCAGGTGCAGGCGGACGGCAGTTGGACGCTCGACGTTCCGGCGGCGGATATGGCAGGCATCACCGACGGCAGCGCAGCGGTAACGGCGACCGTGTCCGATAAGGCAGGCAACCCGGCCAGCGCGGGCTCCTCGGTGCTGGTCGACACCACCGTACCGCAGATTTCATTCAACATCGTTGCGGGGGACGACGTCGTGAATATTGCCGAGCACGGCCAGGCGCTGATCGTCTCCGGCAAGGTGACGGGTGCGCAGGCGGGCGACGTGATTACCCTGAGCCTGAACGGCAAAGACTACACCGCCATGCTGGATGCGTCCGGCAGCTGGAGCGTGGGCGTTCCGGCGACAGACGTGGGCGCGCTGGCAAACGGCGAGCAGACGATCTCTGCGACCCTCACCGATAAAGCCGGCAACAGCACCACCGCGACGCACGAGTTTGACGTCTCCTTGACCGCGCCGGTGGTTGCCATCAATAACCTGGCGGTTGACGACGTGATCAACGCGACCGAGAAAGGCCAGGATCTGCTGGTGTCCGGCACCAGCAACCAGCCGGACGGAACCACCATTACGGTGACCCTGAACGGGATTAACTATACGGCGACTACCGACGCCAGCGGGAACTGGAGCGTGACCGTTCCGGCGGCAAACGTCTCTGCACTGGGCGAAGCAAGCTACGTCGTGACGGCGAGCGTAACCGACGCCGCAGGCAACAGCGCGAGCACCGGGCACAGCGTGCTGGTCGACAGCGCGCTGCCGCAGGTCACCATCAACCCTGTCGCCACGGACGATGTCATTAACGCCGCGGAAGTGGCTGCCGGGCAGACCCTGAGCGGCAAAGTGAGCGGCGCGGCGAGCGGTGACACTGTCACTGTTTCAATTGGCGGCAATACGTACACTGGCATCGTTCAGGACGATCTGAGCTGGTCGGTCAGCGTGCCGTCCACGGTGTTAACCGCCATCGGTAACGGCGAACTGACGGTGTCAGCCAGCGTCACCAACGGCCACGGCAACACCGGAACCGGCGAGCGCGACATCACCATTGACGCCAACCTGCCGGGCCTGCGCGTCGATACCGTGGCGGGCGACGATGTGATCAACAGCATTGAGCACGCGCAAAATCTGATTATTACCGGCTCCAGCGAAGGCCTGGCAACAGGCGCGGTGTTAACGGTGACCGTTAACGGCAAAACCTACGCCGCAACCGTGCTGGCGGACGGCACCTGGACGGCGGCCATTCCGGCGGCAGACGTCAGCGCGCTGAATGCGGGCACGGTCACCGTGACCGTGGAAGGCCAGAGCGCGGCGGGCAATCCGGTTTCCATCAGCCACGACGTGAAGGTGGATCTGGCGACCGTTGCTATCAGTATTAACCCGGTTGCCTCGGACGACGTAATCAACGCGGCTGAGAAAGGCGCGGACCTGGTGCTGTCCGGCTCGACCACCAATGTGGAAGAAAACCAGACCGTTACCATCACTTTCGGCGGCAGGTCGTACACCGCGACGGTGGATGCCAGCGGCAACTGGACGGCGACCGTGCCGTCTGCCGATTTGGGCAGCCTGAAGGACGGCGACGCCAGCGTGCAGGTGAGCGTCACCAACGTGAACGGCAACAGCGCGTCTGCAGGCCGCGAGTACAGCGTGGACGCGACCGCGCCGACGGTGTCTATCGAAATTGTCAGCGACAACAACATCATCAATGCGGCCGAAGCGCAGCAGGATCTGGCTGTTAACGGCGTGACCAACGCCGAAGCGGGCCAGACCGTCACCGTGACGCTGAACGGCGTGGACTACACCACCACCGTGCAGGCAAACGGCAGCTGGAGCGTGACCGTGCCGTCTGCGGATCTGAGCGGCATTACCGACGGCAACTACACCATCAGCGCCGCCGTGTCTGATAAGGCGGGCAACCCGGCCTCTGCGGATCGCGACGTGCTGGTCGATACCACCGTCCCGCAGCTGACCATTAACACCGTTTCCGACGACGACGTGATCAACAGCGCCGAGCATGCGCAGGCATTAATTGTCACGGGCTCCGTGACCGGCGCGGCGGCGGGCGACGTGGTCACCGTTACCCTCAACGGCAAATCGTACACCGCTACCCTGGATGCCTCCGGCAACTGGAGCGTGGGCGTGCCTGCGGCGGACGTCACCGCGCTGGCCGCGGGGGATTACACCATTACCGCGGCGCTGACCGATAAAGCGGGCAACAGCAACAGCGCCACGCACGGCGTGGAAGTGAACCTGACCGCGCCGGTGCTGACCATTGACACCGTTTCCGGTGACGATGTGATCAACAACACCGAGAAAACCCAGGATCTGACGATCTCCGGTACGGCTTCCGGCCTGGCGACAGGCGCGGTGGTGACCGTGATGCTGAACGGCAAAGCGTACAGTGCGATGGTCGACAGCAACGGGAAATGGACCACCACCGTTCCGGCTGATCGGGTCGGCACGTTGGGTGAAGCGTTGTACACCGTTACCGCATCGGCAACGGACAGCGTCGGCAACAATACCAGCACGTCGCACACCGTGAACGTGGAATCCGTTCTGCCGGGCGTGATTATCAACACCATTGCAGGTGACGACGTCATTAACGCGGCGGAGCTGGCAGCCGGCCAAACCATCAGCGGTAAGGTGGTCAATGCCGAAGCGGGCAACACCGTGACCGTGACGATTGGCGGTAACAGCTACACCGCAACGGTGCAAAGCGATCTCACCTGGTCCGTCAACGTGCCGGAATCCGTTCTGACCGCGCTGGGCAACGGCGATTTGACCGTGTCAGCCAGCGTCACGAACGGCGTGGGCAATAGCGGAACGGGCGAGCGCGAAATCGTGATAGACGCTAACCTGCCGGGCCTGCGCGTGGATACCGTGGCGGGTGACGACGTGATCAACAGCATCGAACACGGACAGAACCTGATTATCACCGGCTCCAGCGACGGGCTGGCGGCGGGCGCGGCGCTGACCGTGACCGTAAACGGCAAAACCTATCCGGCGACCGTGCTGGCTGACGGTACCTGGAGCGCGGCGATCCCGGCGGCAGACGTGAGTGCGCTGGCCGCAGGCACGGTCACTGTGACCGTTGCGGGTCAGAGCAGCGCCGGTAACCCGGTCGCTATCGACCACAGCGTGACGGTCGATCTGGCGAACGTCGCCATTAGCATTGACGCGATTGCGTCAGACGACGTGATCAACGCGGCCGAGAAGGGCGCGGATCTGGTGCTCTCCGGCACCACTTCGAACGTGGAAGAAAATCAGACCGTCACCATCACCTTCGGCGGCAAGAATTACACCGCCACGGTCGATGCCGACGGTAAATGGACCGCCACGGTGCCAGCGGCCGATCTGGCGGGCCTGAAAGATGGCGACGCCAGCGTGCAGGTGAGCGTCACCAACGTGAACGGCAACAGCGCCTCGGCGGGCCGCGAGTACAGCGTGGATGCGACCGCGCCGTCCGTAACCATCAACACCCTGGCGACGGACGACATTCTGAATGCCGCCGAAGTTCAGGCCGATCTGACCGTGTCCGGCACCAGCACCGCCGAAGCGGGCCAGACGGTGACCGTATCGCTGAACGGCAAAGACTACACCACAACCGTCAGCACAGATGGCAGCTGGACGCTGAACGTTCCGGCGGCGGATCTGGCTGGATTAACCGACGGCAGCGTGACCGTCACCGCATCGGTTAGCGATAAAGCGGGTAACCCGGCGTCCGTGGACCACAACCTGGCGGTAGATATCACCGCGCCTGCGGTGACCATCAACACCGTGGCGGGCGACGACGTGATTAACATCACTGAGCACGCTCAGGCGCACATCATCAGCGGCACCGCCACCGGCGCGGCAGCGGGCGATAAGGTCACCGTCACCATCGGCGGACAGACTTACACCACCGTGCTGGACGCGGCGGGCAACTGGAGCGTGGGCGTACCGGCGAGCGTCATTTCCGGCCTCAGCGACGGCACCGTGACCGTCACGGCATCGGTCACCGACGCGGCGGGCAATACCGGCACTGGCAGCCATGACGTGACCGTCGACACCGGCCTGCCATCGGTCAACTTCAACGCCATCAGCAATGACAACGTCCTGAACGCCGTTGAAAAGGGTCAGGATCTGAGCGTCAGCGGCACCAGCGCCAACCTCGCGGAAGGCTCCGTGGTGACCGTGACCCTCAACGGTAAAAACTACACCGCCACCACGGCGGCAGACGGCACCTGGAGCCTGACGGTTCCGGCAGCGGATCTGGCCGGTCTCGGCCAGGCCAATTACACCCTGAATGCGACCGCCACCAACGGCGTGGGCAACAGCGTGAGCAACACCGCGAACCTGCTGGTCGACACCGCGCTGCCGACCGTCACCATCAACACCGTAGCGGGCGATAACGTCATCAACGCGGCGGAAGTGGCGGCAGGCCAGACCCTGAGCGGTACCGTGGCGAATGCCGAAGCGGGCAACACCGTTACCGTCACCCTTGGCGGCAACAGCTACACCGCAACGGTGCAGAGCGATCTGACCTGGTCAGTGAACGTGCCGTCTGACGTGCTGACCGCGCTGGGCAACGGCAGCCTGAGCGTGACGGCGACCGTCACCAACGGCCACGGCAATACCGGCACCGGCGATCGCGAGATCGCTATCGACGCTAACCTGCCGGGCCTGCGCGTTGACACCGTCGCGGGTGATGACGTGGTCAACACCATCGAGCACGCGCAGAACCTGATCGTCACCGGTTCCAGCGACGGGCTGGCGGCAGGCACCACGCTGACCGTGACCGTCAATGGCAAAACCTATGCGGCCTCCGTGCTGGCAGACGGCACCTGGAGCGCGGCGATCCCGTCCACCGACGTGAGCGCGTGGCCGGAAGGCACCGTCAAAATCAGCGTTACCGGCGACAGCTCAGCGGGCAACCCGATTACCATCAGCCACGACGTGACGGTGGATCTGGCGACCGTTGCTATCAGCATTGACGCGATTGCGTCAGACGACGTGATTAACGCGGCGGAGAAGGGCGCGGATCTGGTGCTGTCCGGTGCGACCACCAACGTGGAAGCCGGGCAAACCGTGACCATCAGCCTGAACGGCAAAATCTATACCGCGACAGTAGACGACAGCGGCAACTGGACCTGGACCGTGCCGTCAGCGGATCTGGCTGGCCTGAAGGACGGCGACGCCAGCGTGCAGGTGAGCGTCACCAACGTGAACGGCAACAGCGCGTCTGCAGGCCGCGAGTACAGCGTGGACGCGACCGCGCCGACGGTGTCTATCGAAATTGTCAGCGACAACAACATCATCAATGCGGCCGAAGCGCAGCAGGATCTGGCTGTTAACGGCGTGACCAACGCCGAAGCGGGCCAGACCGTCACCGTGACGCTGAACGGCGTGGACTACACCACCACCGTGCAGGCAAACGGCAGCTGGAGCGTGACCGTGCCGTCTGCGGATCTGAGCGGCATTACCGACGGCAACTACACCATCAGCGCCGCCGTGTCTGATAAGGCGGGCAACCCGGCCTCTGCGGATCGCGACGTGCTGGTCGATACCACCGTCCCGCAGCTGACCATTAACACCGTTTCCGACGACGACGTGATCAACAGCGCCGAGCATGCGCAGGCATTAATTGTCACGGGCTCCGTGACCGGCGCGGCGGCGGGCGACGTGGTCACCGTTACCCTCAACGGCAAATCGTACACCGCTACCCTGGATGCCTCCGGCAACTGGAGCGTGGGCGTGCCTGCGGCGGACGTCACCGCGCTGGCCGCGGGGGATTACACCATTACCGCGGCGCTGACCGATAAAGCGGGCAACAGCAACAGCGCCACGCACGGCGTGGAAGTGAACCTGACCGCGCCGGTGCTGACCATTGACACCGTTTCCGGTGACGATGTGATCAACAACACCGAGAAAACCCAGGATCTGACGATCTCCGGTACGGCTTCCGGCCTGGCGACAGGCGCGGTGGTGACCGTGATGCTGAACGGCAAAGCGTACAGTGCGATGGTCGACAGCAACGGGAAATGGACCACCACCGTTCCGGCTGATCGGGTCGGCACGTTGGGTGAAGCGTTGTACACCGTTACCGCATCGGCAACGGACAGCGTCGGCAACAATACCAGCACGTCGCACACCGTGAACGTGGAATCCGTTCTGCCGGGCGTGATTATCAACACCATTGCAGGTGACGACGTCATTAACGCGGCGGAGCTGGCAGCCGGCCAAACCATCAGCGGTAAGGTGGTCAATGCCGAAGCGGGCAACACCGTGACCGTGACGATTGGCGGTAACAGCTACACCGCAACGGTGCAAAGCGATCTCACCTGGTCCGTCAACGTGCCGGAATCCGTTCTGACCGCGCTGGGCAACGGCGATTTGACCGTGTCAGCCAGCGTCACGAACGGCGTGGGCAATAGCGGAACGGGCGAGCGCGAAATCGTGATAGACGCTAACCTGCCGGGCCTGCGCGTGGATACCGTGGCGGGTGACGACGTGATCAACAGCATCGAACACGGACAGAACCTGATTATCACCGGCTCCAGCGACGGGCTGGCGGCGGGCGCGGCGCTGACCGTGACCGTAAACGGCAAAACCTATCCGGCGACCGTGCTGGCTGACGGTACCTGGAGCGCGGCGATCCCGGCGGCAGACGTGAGTGCGCTGGCCGCAGGCACGGTCACTGTGACCGTTGCGGGTCAGAGCAGCGCCGGTAACCCGGTCGCTATCGACCACAGCGTGACGGTCGATCTGGCGAACGTCGCCATTAGCATTGACGCGATTGCGTCAGACGACGTGATCAACGCGGCCGAGAAGGGCGCGGATCTGGTGCTCTCCGGCACCACTTCGAACGTGGAAGAAAATCAGACCGTCACCATCACCTTCGGCGGCAAGAATTACACCGCCACGGTCGATGCCGACGGTAAATGGACCGCCACGGTGCCAGCGGCCGATCTGGCGGGCCTGAAAGATGGCGACGCCAGCGTGCAGGTGAGCGTCACCAACGTGAACGGCAACAGCGCCTCGGCGGGCCGCGAGTACAGCGTAGACGCTACCGCGCCAACCGTGAGCATTGATACGGTCGCTGGCGATAACGTGATTAACGGCAGCGAAGCCGCTGCGGGCGTGGCCATTTCCGGCACCACCACGGCGGAAGTCGGTCAGACGATCACCGTGACGCTGGGCGGGAAGAGCTATACCGCGCAGATGCAGCAGGGCGGTATCTGGAGCGTGAATGTGCCGGGCACTGACCTCTCCGCACTAGCGGATAACGGCTACACCGTACAGGTCAGCGTGAGCGATGCCGCGGGTAACCCGGGCAGCGCGGGCAAAGCCATTACGCTTGATACCACGCCGCCGACCGTCAGTTTTAACGTCGTGGCGGGCGATAACGTCATTAACAGCGTGGAGCACGGGCAGGCGCAGATCGTCAGCGGCACGGCAACCGGCGCGAGCGTCGGCGATAAGCTGGTCATCACCATCGGTTCGAACCAGTACACCACCACCGTTGACGCCAGCGGCAGCTGGAGCGTGGGCGTTCCGGCCAGCGTGATTTCCGCGCTGACCGACGGCACCGTGACCCTCAGCGCGACCATTACCGACAGCGCGGGCAACAGCAGCACCCAGACCCACGATGTGGTGGTGAACACCGCCTCCGTAGCGCTGACGGTGAACACCGTTAGCGGTGACGACGTCATCAACGCGGCGGAAGCCGGTTCGTCACTGGTGATTAACGGCTCCAGCGCCCAGTTCGCCAGCGGGACGCAGGTCACCGTGACGCTGAACGGCAAAACCTATACGGCCACCATCCAGAGCGACGGCAGCTGGACGACCACCGTTCCGGCCGCCGACGTGGGCGCCCTGGCCGATGGCGCGAGCTATCAGATCTCCGTGGCGGCGCAGGACAGCGCGGGCAACAGCGCCTCGGCAACGCACGGCATCAGCGTGGATACCACCGCGCCGGTGGTGAGCATTGCGACGCTGTCGGGTGACGACATGCTGAACGCGCTTGAAGCGCAGCAGCCGCTGACCGTGCATGGCGCTTCCAGCGCGGAAGCGGGTCAGACCGTCACCGTGACGCTGGGTGGCAAATCCTACACTGCAACCGTGGCAAACGACGGCACCTGGACGCTCGACGTGCCGGCAGCCGATCTGGCTGCGCTGAGCCAGGGTGCGCTGACGGTGACCGCCTCGGTCAACGATAAAGCGGGTAATAACGGCCAGACCACGCACACCTTAACGGTAGATACCGTCGCGCCAACCGTGACCATCAGCACCGTGGCCGATGACGATATCGTCAACAACGCCGAGCAGCTGGCGGGTCAGACCATTAGCGGCACCACCACGGCGGAACAGGGCCAGACGGTGACCGTCTCCTTCAACGGGCACAGCTATCAGGCGACCGTCGGGGCGGACGGATCCTGGTCGGTCTTCGTGCCGGGCCGTGATTTCCTCGGCCTGAGCGACGGGGATTACACCATTACGGCTGCGGTGAGCGATAAGGCCGGTAACCCGGGCAGCGCCACGCACGACGTGACGCTGAACGGCGACGTGCCGACCATCGCCATCAACACCTTTGCGCAGGACGATATCGTCAACGCCGCCGAGCACGGCACGCCGCTGATTGTCAGCGGCACCACCGACGCCCCGGCGGGCCAGACGGTGACCATTACGCTGAACGGTAAAACCTATACGGCGACCGTACAGAATGACGGCACCTGGAGCTATACGGTGGGCAGTGTAGACGTGACCGCGCTGGCGGACGGCGGTTCGTACGTGATTAACGCGCAGGTGAGCAACGCCATCGGCAACAGCGGCAGTGATAACCACACCGTGACCGTCGATCTGACCGCGCCGTCGATGGGAATTACGATTGATTCGCTGCAAAACGACACCGGCCTGAGCGCGAGTGATTTCATCACCAACGACGGCCACGTTGTGGTCAACGGCTCCCTGACCGCGCAGCTCGGCAATAACGAGAAGGCGCAGATCAGCCTCGACGGCGGCACCACCTGGATTGACCTGACCGTGACTGGCACCACCTGGCGCTACACCGATGGCCGCACCCTGACGGACGGGACCTACCAGTACCAGGTGCGCGTGATCGATAACGCGGGCAACGTGGGGGCAACGGACAGTCAGGACGTGGTGATTGACCTGACCATGCCTGTAGCAACGACGATTACGGTCGATTCCATCACCCAGGATACCGGGCTGTCCGGAAGCGACTTTATCACCAGCGACAACCAGATCAGCCTGAAAGGGACGCTCGGCGCGGCGCTCGGCAACGGCGACCACGCGCAGATCAGCCTCGACGGCGGCGTGACATGGACCGACGTCAGCGTCAGCGGCCTGAGCTGGACGTATGTAGACGGTCGTACGCTGGCCGACGGAGACTACAACTATCAGCTGCGGGTGATTGACGACGCGGGGAATATCAGCGCCACTACCAGCCAGGTGGTGACCATTGATACCGTCGCGCCGGACGCCAGCAAAACGATCGCTATCGACAGCATCAGCGACGATACCGGCCTGAGCAGCAGCGACTTTATCACCAATGATACGTCCCTGACGCTGCACGGCTCGCTCGGCGCAACGCTGGCCGACGGGGAATACGCGCAGATCAGCATCGACGGCGGCGTGACCTGGCAGAACGTCATCGTCACCGGCAACAGCTGGTACTACGTGGACGGCCGCACGCTGGGTAACCAGACCTATGACTACTACGTTCGCGTGGTGGATGCCGCCGGTAACGTGGGCGCCAGCGCCCATCAGCAGGTGACCGTCGATACGGTCGCCCCGGATGCGGCGATTACGGTGACCGTGGATAACATCACCGTGGATACCGGCTTTGACAATAACGACTTCCTGACCAGTTCGACCTCGTACACGCTGCACGGAACGCTCGGCGCAGAACTCGGCGCGGGTGAATTCGTACAGGTGAGCATGGACGGCGGCAGCACCTGGGTTTACGCCACCGTCAGCGGTACGCAGTGGAGCTACAGCGACACCCGTACCCTGACCGACGGCAGCCATAACTATCAGGTGCGGGTCGTTGACCAGGCGGGGAACGTCGGGGCCACCACCGCGCAGGCGGTGACGGTGGATACGCAGTCGCCGCAGTACGGCGTCACCATCGACAGCATCAGCGACGATACCGGCCAGTCCGGCAGTGATTTCATCACCATGGACACCACGCTGACCATCAACGGTTCGCTGGGCAGCGCGCTGGCAAGCGACGAGCGCGTACAGATCAGCCTGGACGGCGGAAATACCTGGCTCGATACCACGGTCACCAACCAGCGCTGGAGCTACACCGATACCCGCGATCTGCCTGACGGAGATTACACCTACCAGGTGCGGATTATCGACCAGGCGGGCAACGTCGGCTCCACCGCCTCTCAGGTGGTGACGGTGGACACTACGCCGCCAACCACGGTGGGCACGGTAGTGAGCTACACCGACGGCGAAGGCGAGCGTCAGGGTACCTTTGGCAGTGCGGTGGCAACGGACGATAACTCGCCGCTGATCAACGGCACGCTTAACCGCTCACCGGACGACGGTGAAATTGTGCAGCTCTATCGTGACGGCGTCCTGCTCGGTCAGGTGACCATGAACGGCAGCGCGAGCTGGTCCTTCCAGGACAATGGCCTGAGCGACGGCAATCACACATACATCCTGCGCGTCACCGACAGGGCCGGTAACTACACGGAATCCGACGGCTTTGTGCTGAACGTTGATATCAGCATCCCGACCACCACGGCGGCGATTACCGCGCAGACCACGTCGATTGTCAGCGGGACCGTCTCCGCTGACCTGGTGAACGGTGAATATCTGGTGGTGACGGTGAACGGTAAAACCTACACCTCCCAGACCGGCGGCGCGGTGGTGGTCGACCCGGATCACAACACCTGGTATCTGCAGATCCCGGACGGCGATGCGCTGAGCGTGTCGAGCTACAGCGTGACGGCGCAGGTGAAGAGCAGTGCGGGTAACGGCAATACCACCGGTACGGCGACAGGCAGCCTGGTGATAGATACCACCTCGGTGAATACCGATTGGGCGACCACGGCGGGGAACAGCAACAACTCCACCATGACCCTCGGCATGAACAGCAGCGGTCTGTGGAATATCATTGCTAACGGCCAGTCTTACTCCAGCAGCGATAGCTCGACCTATGCCGGAAATACGCTGACCAACACCCGCGGGTACTACGCGGTGAGCCAGACCGCCGCTGACTTCGATCGTAACGGCACGCAGGATATCTTCGCGACGGAAAATACCTACGCTGGCTCTACGCAGGTGATGTGGACCTACGATGGCAGCACCTATAACGCCAGCCAGCTGGCGATGGGGACCACCATCTGGTACGGCGGCGTCATTGCCTACGATAAAACCGGGGATGGCTATCTGGATCTGGCGTACGGCGATGCCGGTGCTGACTCCATCACTTATCTGATCAATAACAATGGGGTACTTTCGCCTGACGGTACCTACGGCGGCGCGGGATTCTGGGGACAATTCACCACCATGCGTGAGATCTCCGGCGTCGATATTAACAATGACGGCACCGTGGATGTGGTTCAGCACACCAACCGCAGCGGCGCGTACTCGTTAACCGTGATCAACAACAACGGCAACGGCACGCTCTCTATCGGCCAGAACCTGACCAACGTGTTTGTGGTTAACGCCGCGAACACCACCACGGCAGCATCCATGACGTGGGCGGACTTCAACGGCGATGGCTACATGGATCTGTACCTGGGCAGCAGCTACAACAACAACGGCGGGGTGATCTACTACAACGAC
>ERZ1106983.1833-NODE-1833-length-16819-cov-3.150382_pt1 | contig 16819 bp, 14 predicted proteins | sample MGYA00403693_ERZ1106983 | MGnify/ENA primary metagenome ERZ1106983 (study PRJEB35170, sample SAMEA104062420) | human gut metagenome | biome: human gut; feature: human-associated habitat; material: faeces | place: Denmark | collected 2012-07-13 ...
ACCCCCGCCATACCTTGTGTTTTTACCAATGATACACATGAGTTGCATCCTCATTAGCCGGGAATTGCGTCCGGCTCTTCCCCATTGCGGCAAATCCAGCAAGCGTAACCGTTCCGCTCCGAACAGGGCGGCGGAAACACCTCTATGAGGACGGGAGGCCCCGCCTCCGCCGACTCTGCCCATACCAGTATGGAATCCGCCCCGCTTCCCGTTCGCCTGACGGAAAACGGCCTGACAGCCGACGCGGGGAAAAAGGAAAGGCTCCAAAGGAATTCGCAGGCATGGGGGACTCCCCATCACGGAGACAAGCCGCCATGCGGTACGGGCACAGAAACGACGCGGGGATTCCGGTACAGCTCAAGGTATCTGGCGGAACCGCCGAGACAAGCCTCCTATGGAAGGGGCGGCCTTGGAACCTTTTCAGGCCTGTTCCGGGTTCTCGCAAGAAAACGGAACAGGAGCGCATACCTTATATCGTATATATCGCTTTGGGAGGGCGATTCTTTTGCTGAATCGAGTAAAAATACTGAAAAAGAGGTGCTATGAAGCGCAAAAAGAGGAAATTTCACCCTATACTGAGGCGAAACGAAGCGTAGAGAAGTAATTTCAGGCCATAAGAGTTCTCCATATGGCCTTACAACAGAGCATTAAGCCATACGTAGCACAAAATCAGGCTACGTCAACGCCTTTTTGAATATGTCTCTATATTCACAATGATCATCCCAAAAGACGGGAACGTTGCATGGCATCGCACGGAACGGGGAAGGGGCCAGGGGCGGGTAGGGGAAAGGATTAGCCGCACAGGAACCCGTTTCTGCGCCGCCAAAGCCCATCGGAGAGAGCCGCCTGTCGCGCCACGCTGCAAGGCTCCGTATCCGCGCAGCGCCAGTATCCCAAAACCGGGCATGGTTTTGCTCCTCAGTCCATAACTATGCGACAGGGCGCATCCCTTGCTCGCTTTCCGCTACGGCGCTTATGGAGGAAAACAAGAAACTGGGAAAAATACCAAGGGATGCGGAGTAGCATCAGATCTTCCAGCAGCGTCGGCTTTCGTCTTCCAAGTGGCCCCCATTGCCATAGGCTCTCTTAAAAGCATGAAGGAGCCGGGGCATCCGTTGTCCCGGCCCCGTCATTTACCGAACGGGTACAGTTTTCCAGGACGGGGCATCCTGTGAAACAGGCACCCACCGCCTTGTTTCCGTCGAACCCTTCTTTTCCGGCAAGACGGAGCCCTTCCGTCATAAAAATGGGGATTTTCGATCGCCAAAAATACGATTTTTTCCTTTTCATCGCGTTTCCGTTGACACCGGAGCGAGGCATTTGGTAGGGCCTTAATTGAGAAGACTAGAGATTATTTTGGCAATCATGACGCATGGTTTTGCACATGAATATCGTCTATTGACTATCGGAATCCCGAACGCCTGAAACCCGCAAGGGCCTCCGCCCCAACGCCAAAAGATGATCGCCTTGAAACCGGAAAACGTTGTTGACGTCCTGTTCGGCAACCGTCTGCGGCAGTTGCTGGATGAAAGGAACATTTCGCAGGCGCACTTCGCGGATCGCATAGGCGTCAGCCGATCCCGGATGAACAACTACGTCGCCCAGCGCAGCGAACCCGACTACGCCACACTCATCCGCATCGCCAACACGCTGGACACCACTATCGATTTCCTACTCGGCAAATCCGAATATCAGGGCTTGCCGCAGACGGCCTGCCTGAGCGGGTTTCCCGACTTCATCCCCAGCCGCAGCGCAGACGGCGAGCCTCCCGATCCGTCCTGCTGGATCCCGCTGTACGGATCGCAGTACGAAGCCCCGGAACCGGACTCTGCCCCAGCTGCCCCCTCCGATCCGGGCCGCACGGACGGGCAAGCGCCCTGCCCGTCCAATCCGCTCGGATGGATTCGCCACAAGACGCTGCCAAGCCTTTCCTCTTCATATGAAAATCGGAAGGCTCCCACGGCAGATTTCCAGCAATAGAGTGAACGGGGGCACTCGTTGCCGATACGGAAAGGCTCCACGCCCATTCAGCCTGCTATTTCCGCGATGCAGAAGCATACAGCGGCTGGATGTGGCTGGATTGTACGATGGAAAGGCAATCCGGCCTCAGCACAGACAGGCAAGGAAATCCCCGCAGATTGCAAAATCGGCTCACCAGATGGCAATTGAGCCGAGCCCATGCATAGGGAAGATGGCCCTCGCAGTACCTTCCGAGGGGAAAGGATAGGACAGCCGGAGGACAGCCCTGGTGGAGGAGACCGCAACCTTCGCCGTGTGTCGTATGATACGGCATGATGTCTCGCATCAGCGTTCATACAAGCCGTCCATCGGCTTGCCCCGCTCAGCTCGTGCGGGGCAGGCCAATGCGCGAGATCAGGTTTCCCTGCGCGTCGAAGGCCAGTTCCCGCAACGGCCCAACTACCTCGAAACGTCCGGTATCGGCCAGCTCCGGAAGGATGGCTTCGGATACATAACAGTCCGCAAGGTACAGGGTATTGGGGATCAAGATCAGCCGCGTTTCGGCGAGCGGGACGCTCCGCAGGCAAAACATCATGGTTTCCAGCATTTCCCGATCCGTATCGAACCACAGGGGCGTGAACGCGCGGGTGACGAACGTAGTGGTGAGGTTATTCAAGTACGTGGCCTTACGGTCGATCTTGTCCACCAGCCTGCGGGTCACAAAGTCCACAAGGCCCACGCCCGTGGCGTTGCCGTGCGAGGCTTCCGAAAGGTCCAGTACCGAAACGTACCGGATGCGCGGGCTTTCCATTTCCGGTTCGCCCGTAATGCGCAGCCGTCCGATGATATTGGTGTCGACTCCGGTTCCGCTGAAATTCTTCCCCATTTCCTCCACGATGAGGCCGTGCAGCCTGTCCGTGGGCAGGGCGGGCATGAGCGACTTCGACCACGCCAGCAGCCGGATTTCTTCCTCGATGAGCGCCTCGGCGGGAATCGCCTTGATGCGCGCGGTTTCCTCATAAGCGTTTTCGACGATGGCCACCCCGCCAAGCACGGGCATCTTGCCGAGGATCACCTTGGTGACCTCCACCAGCAGGCGGGGAAGTTCGGCCTGCCCAAGGCTGTGGAACTGGCCTGCCCCGCCCGGCCCGCCAAGGCCCACCACGAGCTTCTTGCACAGCCCGCTCTCCACGCAGCCCTTGAACGACGTGTGCGTTTTCACCCGGTTGATGGGGATGATTGCGTCCACACCGAACGCCGACTCCAGCATGTACGCCACAAGTCCGCCGGGCGTTTCCCCAATGGCGCGGGTCACATCACAGGTGATGACCGGCGCGCCGAGGCGTTCCTCCGTGATGCCGAGGCTATCCAACACGTCCTTTTGCCCCTGACGGGTACCGCCGCCGTGGCTGCCCATCGCCGCCAGAAGCACCGGGGACGCGCCGCAGCCGCGCACCGCTTGAACGGCGACTTCCAGCATGGTCAGGATGTTCTGGATTCCCCGGCTGCCCACGGTCAGCCCCACCGTCATGCCTGGCCTGATCCGGGGCGTGAGCACCTGCATCTGTTCGCGCATTTCCGCTGCTATATCGTCAACGCGCGGACGGGCGAAGGTCTGCCGGATACGCGCCATCTTGGGCAATGGGCATCGGGTTTCTGTCATAGGGGCCTCGCTTCTTTGGGGTAGAACACCCCATTGGGGGGAGAAAGCGCCTTCCCGCCGGGTGTCGTTTCAGCGGCGTTTCCCCAATGGGGGAAGGGGCTGTACCATATATCGAAAAAAAATAAAAATAGTGCATTATACTGAAATATCCACCACATCGAGCCAATGGCGTACGGTCACGCCGGAAGGGGCTGCGGAAGCCAGTTGCAGCGTACAGCCGCTGCATCCGGTGATGATATGGCGGCAGTCCGCGAAGCCCTCCACGCATCGGCGGCCAATGGCGGCGGACACGTCGGCGTCGGTCATCTTGAGGATGCCGCCCATGCCGCAGCACAGTCCCGTACCTTTCATGATAAGGGGGAACGCCTGCCTGAGGAACGGCAAATCAGGGTCGTCCTCACCCCAGTGACAGGGTTGATGGTAGCCAATGCGGGCCGGAGCATCGGGCACGGTCTCACAGACAGGTGCCGCCAGAAGAGCTGAAAGGCCGCGTACCTGCCGTTTCCACAGCGCGGCCTCTTCGGGTTCCATGCCGCCCTCTTCGGCATAGGCGTCAAGACCGTGTTTGCACGAGGCGCAAAACGCGGCTATGACTGGGCGGCCCATATCCCGCCAGCGTTCGATGTTCCGCCGCCGGACTTCGGCCTGTGCCGCAAACAGCCCCGCATGGTGGAGCGTGCCGCCGCAGCAGGTGAATCCGCCGCCGTCGAGAACCACATAGCCCCAGCGCCGCAACAGCGTCTCAGCCCGCGCAATCCAACCGGGGCGGGCGTTGCGCGCCGTGCATCCGGCGAACACAGCCACGGGCGTCCCCACCCCCACCTGCACGGCAGGCTTGATCCGTCCCCACGGCGCGGCGGTCTCCTGTGGCAATAGGGCGCGGGCGGTTTCCAGCGACGAACAGCCCGGCAGGAAAGGCAACGAGGCGATGCGTCCGGCAAGCGGCCAGAGCGGGCCAACCCGCCGAATCCAGATATCCCAGACAAACTGGGTCCAATGGGGATGCTGCGACCGCAAATCTGCCAGCAGCTCGCTGGTGGAGAGCTTGCGGGCACACCGGCGGGCGCACCGCCCGCAGCCCGCGCACAGCCGGGAAAGCCTGCGGATCGTCTTCCAGGGCAAGGGCGTCTCGCCCGCCCCCCAGCCGTCCAGCGGCTCCATAAGCAGACGTTTCCCCTTTGGGGAGTATTCCTCCCGGCGGTAAAGGGCGAAGATCGGACAGACATCCAGACAATCGCCGCACTGTGTACATCCCCGCTTCATAGGCAATCCTTCGGAGCAGTGCGCTCCGTGCTGAATCGAAACATGTTGCCCCTTCCCACGCGGGGCCTGCCCGCAAGGAAAACAGATCCCCTTCCGGCCCAATGGTGCCAAAAAACGGCTCCGCAAGAAGCCTTCCAACAACTTGATACCAATGCTTCACGGCCGGAACGTACCGCTGCATCACTGCGGACTGTCTAGGGATGCCCGCCCCCGCATCCTTTCCGCTGCGGAACCCCTACTGTCGGTACGCCCTCAGTAGCCCTTCCCGGGATTGAGGATTCCTTGGGGATCGAACAGGCGGCGGACCGCACGCATAGCTTCAAGCTCGTCAGCGCCGAGCTGCTTGCCCACATCCTTGAGGCAGCCGCCTCCGTGCTCACCGGAAAGGCTCCCGCCGAATTCGAGCGCTGCGTCGTCGAGCGCATGATGAGCCGCCGCCGTGCGCCGCGCGTCGTCAGGATCAGACGCGTCGTAATGCAGGTTGGCGTGGATATTGCCGTCTCCGGCGTGCCCAAAACCGATGAGGCGCTTGCCGTGACTGGCGGCGATAGCCTCGAAACGACGCACGGCCTTGAGGAGCGAACCGCGCGGCACGGCCATATCCCCGCCAATGCGATCCGGGCCGAGCACATAGGATGAGGAGCTGACCCGGCGACGAAATGCCCAGAGCCGATCTTCCTCTTCCTTTCCGACGCCCTGCATACTCCAAAGCGCGTCGTCAAGCTGTGCGGCGAGGCGGGCGTTTTCCAGCGGCACCGTCTCCCGGCTGCCGTCCACCTGGAATAGCAGCAGCGATTTGACCGTATCCGGCCACGGCACGTCGCCGGTTCTGGACAGGATTTCCAGTACGGTTTCGTTCATGAATTCCACGGCACAGGGCAGGATGCCTGCGGCGAAGACCTTGCTCATGGAGGAAAGCGCCGCATCGAGCGAGGGGTAGCCGACAAGGACCGACGCCGAGGATTCGGGCTTGGGGAGGAGTTTCAAATACAGTTTGGTGACGATGCCGAGCGTGCCCTCGCTGCCCACGAACATACGGGAGATATCCAGCCCGATCACGTCCCGCCGAGCTTGAGCAGCTTCCCGCCGGGGAGGACGGCCTCCATGCCGAGCACGTAGTCCCGCGTGACCCCGTACTTGACCGCGCGCAGGCCCCCGGCGCAGGTCATCACGTTACCACCCACGGACGTGGCCTTACCACTGGCGGGATCGGGCGGGTAAAACAACCCTTTTTGTTCGCAGGCCTGCTGAAAGGCCAGCGTATTGACGCCCGGCTCGATGACCGCCACAAAATCTTCACTGGAAATATCAAAAATGCGATCCATGCCGAGCATGGACACAACCACCCCCGCCCTGGTGGGCACGCACCCCCCGGAAAGGCTGGTTCCCCGCCCGCGTGGATGGATAGGGATGCGTTCGACCTCGGCCCAGCGCATCAGTTCCCGCACCTGTTCGACCGTACGGGGGCGCACCATCGCCAGCACGGGGCCTCTCCTGAGGCTGGCGTCCGACGCGTATACCCGCAGCGCGTCTTCCTCGAACGCCGCGTCATCCTTGAAAAGCGCTTCGAGAAAAGAACGCTGTTCCGGCGTGAGGGCCGGTTTTGCTGCATTCATTGCCTGCTCCTTGTCGGCGTGCGCCGGAAAAATCGGTGATCTGGCCCCGGTGGACGCGGCGTGCTCCGTCACGGGGACAACGGGAATTGCATGGGGTTGCCACACTACATAGGACGTTCCCCACCGTCTGGGCAAGCTCCCTTTTCCGCAACGCCGCTGCTGGCGTTTCGCAGCGGAGAGAAAGCAAATATCCACGAAAAGTATTTTATGGCAATATATTGTAGCTTAAAGGGGAGGAGAAATGGCCTCTGTATCCGATCGGAACACGGACGCTCGGGGTAAACCGGGCACGGAACGTACTGAAAAAAATTTTCTTCCATTACAACCGATAAAGGACAATTGAATGCTCCGGGACGTTGCCCCAACAATGAACAAGGTATCCCATAGGATGGGGTCGGTACAGGGCGGGCATGAGGGGAACATTCCGGTTGAGGGCCATGCGTTATTGTATTGTTGTGGTTTGGGTTAGGTTTGGCTTGAGAGGTACGGATAAAAAGTAACATAATATTTATGATTATGAGATAAAAATGAAACAGTGATGTTTTACAACTCTTTTTTAAATATTCATACGTTAATGAATCATGCAGTCCTCAAAGGCAGAATGTCGGAACACCCCCAAGAGAAGATTCCGGCATTGGAATGGGATGGCTGTAAACACCAGTCCGTTAACGCGTAAACAATGGCCATAGCGAGGGGCCGCGCCCACGGATGGCTTTTTACTCGCATCGAACGGGGACCACAGAGGGAAAAGGGCACACCGGAAACCCCAGCTCTATCCTGTTACTCGCAAAAAAGGAGGCGCCTCACAGGGAAAACCCTCTGAGACGCCTTACGGGAAGCCCGGCGGCCCGCGCCGTTCCGGTGAAAGGTCAGCGCTAGCTGAGCGAACGTTCGGTATACTCGGAAAAATCGTATGTCGATTGAGGATGTTCCTGCAAGAAGGCCGGCGACGAGACAAGGCAGTTTGCTGTGGCGACATTACAAGCCGTAGGGATATTGTACAGATTGGAAATGCGCAGCAGGGCCTTAACGTCCACGTCATGCGGCTGGGCCAGCATGGGGTCCCAGAAGAAGATCAGGGCGTCGATCCTGCCTTCCGCGATACGGGACCCCATCTGCTGATCGCCCCCGAGCGGACCGGATTTCAGGCACTCCACGGGGGTCGACGGGCTCTCGTCGCCAAGCAGCTCGCGCAACGCCGCGTCTATAAGACGTCCCGTGGTCCCCGTGCAGGTCAGGCGATGGCCTTTCAGTTCGTTGACATGCTCCCGCGCCCACCGGACTAAATCCTTTTTGCAGTTGTCGTGCGCCACCAGCGCGATATTCATGAAAGCTCCTTTGGGAAAGAAGATAGCAAAGAACGACGCCCTCCCCCCAGCCTGTTCCGAAACGGCGCGGGCGTTCCTGCAAAAGGATACGAGAGGCGCGGACGGAGTCAAGAAAAAGGTTTTCCGTGGTGCCCGGCTACCGCCACGGGCCCTCGACAATCTCACAGCCCTTCCGTTCCAGCGCGCCGTCTACCCATCCACGATCAAAAAGCCCCCGGCGGGCATTCTCGGTCTTCGCCAGATCCCGCTCATGGGATTGCCGCGCCGCGTCGTACAGACTGGCCGCATCTCCCGACGGGATGACGATGACGCCGTCGCGGTCGCCGAGGATGATGTCCCCGGGCTCCACACTCTGGCCGCAACACACGACGGGGACGTTGATTTCGCCCGGGCCTTCGCGGTATGGTCCGCCCGGAGTAAATCCCGAGGCATACACGGGCAGCGGAAAACCGCGCAGGCAATCCGCATCCCGGATCGGGCCGTCGACCACAATCCCGGCGAGTTTTTTGGATGCGGCATACCGGAACATGAGTTCGCCCATAAGGGAACGCCCCGATTCCCCACCAGACACGATGAGCACGTCGCCCTCCTCCGCCATGTTGAGGGCTTTATGGATCATAAGGCTATCGCCGGGACGGGCCTTCACGGTCAAGGCCACACCCGACATGGTTCCGACCGGGTCCGAGAGCAGACGCACATCCGGAGTCATGGCGCACATCCGGTGCATGGCATCCGCGACCGGAGCCGTGGCGAACGCTCCATAGGCCCGGACCAATTCGGGATCAGGCAGAGGACGTTGGGTAAAAATACGAAAACCAACCGACATAAGAACCTCGGGATGGCGGAAGCACCGCTTCCGGCTGCAGCTATCAACGGAAAGGGCCGCACCGCTCGGGGGGAGAGAGCGGCACGGCCCGCCGGGAGAGGCTTTCGTGTATGGGACTCCAATTTCAACGTATCGTTTGAAGCCTCTCCACAAGGCTATCAAGGAAAAGGTAACCAGCATGGATACCCTTTCCATCAATCTGTTCTGATTTTTTTAAGAAAGGTTCCACCGAACTTCTGTCGGATTTAGGCAACCCCGGCCCTTTTTCGGAGATCGTTATACAGTGCCTCTGGCAGGTTCACGCCTGAAATCCGGTTTCGTTCCCGCAGCGTGAAACGCCGTTCCCCGGGCAAACGTACGCCTTCCTGTCCGAGCAGGTGCCCGCACAAGGCCTCAAGCCGTGCCGAAAAATCAGGATTCAACGGTTTCGGGTCCAGCAGGATGAACGTCTGTCCTATGCCGGGCGCGCTTCCCGTGGGCTCAAAGAACGAGCTGGCTTCATAGGCGTGATTGGCACCCGTGAGCGTAGCGGAAAGGATTTCCACCATCAGGGCAAGGGCCGCCCCTTTGGCATCCCCGACGGGAATCATCGTTCCGCCCAGCGCCGCCACGGGGTCCGTGGTCGCCCGGCCCGCCGCATCCAGAGCCCAACCTTCGGGGATCGCCTCACCCCGCTGTTTCGCGCCCATGATCTTGCCCCGCGCCACTTTGCTCAGGGACATATCGATCACCAGCGGATGCTTCCCCTCCCTCGGACAGCCAAAGGCTAGCGGATTCGTCCCAAAGGACGCCTTTGATCCGTTCCACGGAGCCATCGCCGCCGGCGTGTTGGAAAAAATCAATGATATGAGCCCCGCTTCCGCGATCCGTTCCGCATACAGCCCAACCACGCCGCAATGGTGCGACCGGGTGACTCCCAATACGGACACCCCGTTGCCGCGCGCCAGAGGTATGGCCTTTTCCAGCCCCGCCAGAATGGCCGGAAAAGCGAACCCGTTTCCCGCATCCACCAGCACGGCCGCAGGAGCAGCCTGACGCACCAGCGGAATGGCCCGCGCTTTTACCTTGCCTGACAGAGCCTGATCCACATAAAAGGGAATGCGGGAGAACCCGTGTGAGGGGAGCCCATCCAGTTCGGCCCGCACCAGCGCCTCCACGACGCTGGCGGCGGACTCCTCGGGCACGCCCGCTTCCCTGAATACGGCCATGCCCAAATCCTGAAGCTGTTCGGGAGTCAAAATCATGCGGCACCTCTCAGGCATTCGGCAACCTTCCGTGCCACGACGGCGCTGACCCGGACGTTGGATTCACGGGTTACCCCGGCGATATGGGGGGTCAAGAGGCAATTGGGAACGTCCGCCAATGGCGAACCCGCCGGGAGCGGCTCCTTCTCAAAGACATCGACCATCGCCCCGGCGAGCCGACCTGAGCGGAGCGCATCCGCAAGGGCCGCTTCTTCCACAATGCCGCCCCGGGCCGTATTGATCAGTACAGCTCCCGGCTTCATGCGCGCCAGCCGTCCCGCGTCGAAAAGCTGGCGGGTATCAGGCGTAAGCGGTACATGCAGGCTCACGGCATCCGCTTCGGCAAGCAGGGTCTCCAGCATCACCGGCTCCACGCCCAGCTTTTCCCAATCCGGTGCGTCCGCCGGCAAAAAAGGATCATAGGCCATGACCCGCATCCCACAGGCACGGGCGCGCAGCGCCACGTCCCGGGCGATCCCTCCGAATCCGACAAGACCGAGCACCTTGCCGGATATCTCGCCGCCCACCATACGTTCCCTGGGCCATGCCCCGGCGGCGACAGCGAATGTTCCGCAATAGCAGCCTCGGGCGAGCATGAGCAGCCCGGCGAGCACATATTCGGCCACCGCCGTGTTGTTCGCGCCTGTGGCCGGAATAACCGCGATGCCCCGTTCCCGGCAGGCCTTGCAGTCAATATTGTCAAGGCCCACGCCAAGGCGGCCCACTACGCGCAGATGTGCGCCTTCCAGCAGCGCGCCACGCACCTGCGTCCGATTGCGGACGATGAGCGCGCGGCACCCAGCTGCGGCGGCGGCCAGTTCCTCGGGCCTGTCCACGAGGGTTTTGTCATAAAGAACATCAAACGACGCCCTCAGATCGGCGACGGCGGCCTCATCCATGAACTCTGAAATAACGATTTCTGCCATGTCGTACTCCCGGCCCGCCCGCCTTCCGGGGAAAAAGCGTTCAAGCCATTTGATCTTCTATATTATATAAGATAAAAAGTACTGAAAGATTCTCCGGAGGAACCATGACCCCATCATCGAAACTCACATTCGCTCCACTGTACGAACAGGTGAAAAAGGCCATTCTCAACCGCATCATTGCCGGAGAATGGGGGCCGGGAAGCTTCCTGCCCAGTGAAATCGCACTCGCTAAAGAATACGGAGTCAGCCAAGGAACGCTGCGCAAGGCCCTTAATGCGCTTACCCGCGAAAAACGGCTGGTCCGCTACCAGGGCAAGGGAACCGCTGTGGCCGTACTCGACGAAGACAGTTCCCTGTTCCCCTTCTTCCTTCTCAGCGACAGGAACGGAAAACGCGTCTACCCGCTTTCACAAATCTACGGCGTGCGGCTCGCCACGCCGTCGGACGCCGAACGGGCGGCTCTCGAGCTTGCTCCGGACGCCAAAGTCATCCACATCGACCGTGTACGTATGCTCAACGATTTCCCGGTCATCAACGAACGGGTCGCGCTACCGACCGCCCGTTTTCCCCATTTCAACTTCGAGTTCGATAAAGTGCCGAACACCCTCTACGAGCACTATCAAATCCATTTCGGCATCACCGTGGCCCACGCCACGGAACAGATCGAAGTCACCATGCCGGACAGCGGAGACCTCAAGCGGCTTAACATAGAGCGGAACCATCCGTTGCTGCTGGTGACCCGCACATCCTTTGACCTTCAGGACCGCCCTGTCGAATTTCGCATCAGCCGGATCAATACGGGCAACCACGTGTACCGCGCCGACCTGCGCTGAGCGCGCCCCTTCCGTCCCTGAGCCCCCGAAGCGGGGTTTCGGAGATTCTTTAGAGTGATATATTGAAGGCAGGAGGTTCCCCTCCCGCCTTCTTTTTTATAGGGATTCCAGCGATATTAGGCGCTTTCGTACAGACGGGTCATAACGAACTGGTTCTGCTTCAGAGCTTCGGCGGCGGTCATGCGGCCGGCGATGGTCTGGAACATCATGTCGAGCAGCTTGTCGCCAGCCTGGTCGAGATTCATTTCGCGGCGCAGGATACCGGACACGTCCACGTCCATGTGTTCGGACATGGTACGGATGGTGCGCGGGTTGGCGGACAGTTTGATAACGGGCACGATCGGGTTGCCGATGATGTTGCCCTGCCCGGTGGGGAAGAAGTGCACCACGTAGCCGGCGGCGGCCACGAGGGTGATCATTTCGGCAGCGGCGGAGGAGGAGTCCATGAACCACAGGCCGGGGCCGGTAGGCGTCACGGCCTTGTCCAGCGTACCGATGACAGGCGCCTTTGTACCGATCTTCTGGATGTTGCCGAGGGCCTTTTCTTCGATGGTGGTCAAGCCGCCTTCGATGTTGCCCTTGGTCGGCTGGGAGTCGGAAAGGTCGGAGGTCTTGTGATCGTCAATCACCTTGGCGTAACGGTCAAAGAACGCGGTGAATTCGCTGCGGACCCGGTCATTGGCGCAACGGGCCTTCACCAGATGTTCGCCGCCGGTGAGTTCGGTGGTTTCACCGAACACCAGCGTGCAGCCTTCTTCATACAGCTTGTCGAACGCGTTACCGACGGTCGGGCAGGAGGCCAGGCCGGAGGTGGTGTCGGATTCGCCGCATTTGCAGGAAACCCACAGGTCGGAGATGGGGCATTCCACTTTCTGGAGGGCGGAGGCGTACTGCACGAATTCCTTCGCCTTGCGGGAAGCGCGGGCGATGGTGTCGATCTGGCCGTGCTGTTCGATGCCGAAGCCGGCGACGGGCTTGCCGGTCTTGGCAATGCCGTCCACCACGTCCTGGGTCCACTTTTCTTCGATGCCGATAACGATGACGGCGGCAACGTTCGGGTTGCTGCCGGCGCCGATCAAGGTGCGGAAGTGGAGGTCAAGGTCGGCGCCGAACTGCAGACGGCCGTAAGGATGCTGGATGGCAACGGTGCCGCCGATGTTATTGGCAACGGCGTTGCAAGCGGGCTGGGAAAGGTCGTCCAGGGGCAAAATCAGCACATGATTGCGAATGCCCACGCGGCCGTTGTCGCGGCGATAACCGAAAAATGACTTTTGCATGTGACCTACCACCTTTTGGTCTTGACGTTGTGGACATGAAGATGCTCGCCCTGACGGATGGGTTTGACAACCTTCCCGATATCGGTGCCGTACTTGAAGACGGTATCGCCGACATTCAAATCCTTGAGAGCGATCTTGTGCCCGATCGGAATATCATCGAGAACCTTGAACGTAATGGTCTTGTCCTCTTTCATGATCCAGCCAGTCAGTTCCTGACCGGCCTTCACGCCTTCCACGGTGATGACGCCGACGCTGTCGCCGTCTTCATGAACCAGAAATTGCACTGACATGATTGCCTCCTAAGGTTTGGTTCAAATGCGATTCTTCTGTATTATGTCTTATATAAGACTGTCAAGCAAACAACTGATCCTTTCCGGACGAACGTTTTAATATAGATAAAACTATATCTTCTAAAACGTTTCAGGCCAGGGGTTAAGAACGGGTTATGAATGTTTCACGGAAACAGGCAACGCACGCGGCAGGCTAAAGGAACATCCCCTCAGGTACCGGAACGTTGAGCAGCAGCGTAAAGCCCGCCCATACCAGCAAGCTGAAGCCAATCGCAAATGCGATCGCCGTTCGCGCAAGACGCGGCAGGCCGCGGCTGTGATCGCCGAGGATGAGCGTGGAGCCAGCGATGAACCCCATCGTGGTGACGAGGAAGCCGAACACCGGGATAAGCACGGCGTAGCACAAAGAGGTCGCGCAGATGATGCCGATCTTGCACCACGCCACAGCCTCACCGCCTTCGGGTTCGGCGGCCTCACGGGAGCGGCGCCACAACCCCTTGCCGACGAAATACGCTCCGCCCGCGCCGATCAGCGTAGTCAGCACTTCGGGAAAGACACGGCTGACCCCTTCCAGACCTTCGTACTGGACAAGGAAGGCGGCGGCGATGGCGAGGAAACCAATCCCCGCGAACAGATCCGTCTTCCAGCCGGGACGGGGGCCTTCAGGAAGCAGAGCGGCGTGCTTGCGGTTACGCAGCTTGAGCAGAAACGGCGTCAGCAACGACAAGAGCAGCGCGGCGATGAGCACCTTATTGATCGAGCCTTCGAACATGACGGACATCAGGCCGCCGTCCACCGAACGGGACAAGTCCACGCTCTTTCCAAGGTTCTCCTCGATCATCGGCCCAAGGATGACGCCAAGGGCCATTGCACCGGTGTCCATGCCCACCTTGCCGCCAAAGAACCCGACGAGCCCGAAGGCGAGCACTACCCATATGTCCACTAGGCTATTGCTGATGGCGTAGGCCCCTATATAGGCCAGCACCACGATGCCGATGGCGACCAGCGTAAGCCGGATGCTCAGAAGCCGAGCCATAGTCCGACACAGCACGAAGCCGACGGGGATCATCAGCAGGTTCACCGCGAACTGGGACATGATGAACGTATAGGCCAGATCTCCGGATGCGGTGAATATCTTGAATCCCGGCTGGATGCCGTGAGCCATGAGCGCCCCGAGGATGACCGCCGCCACCGCGCTGCCGGGGATACCGAGGGTCAGCATGGGGATGAGCGAGCCGCCGATGACCGCATTGTTCGCGCTTTCGGAGGCGGCGACGCCCTCAATGCACCCCTTGCCATAGCGGGAAGGATCCTTGTCCCACCGCTTGGACTCGTTGTAGGAAATGATCGAGGCGATCTCGCCCCCCGCGCCGGGAAGCATCCCAACCCACGTCCCGATGATGGAGGAGCGGACAAGCACCGTCTTGCAGCGGGTGGTAAGATACCGGAGTACTTTGCCGAACGCGCCCTTGTGCGGATGATATTCCGCGATGAAGGTCTTGTCTGTACCGATGAGGTACAGCACTTGCGAGAATGAGAACAGGCCGATCATGCAGGGTATCACGGACACGCCCTGCAAAAGGTCGTAAGTCCCGAAGGTGAAGCGCGGCGCGCCGGTGTTGGGGTCGAGCCCGATGGTGGAAACCAAGATGCCCACTGCACCGGAAACGATGCCTTTTCCCATGTTGTCCGGGGTCATCACCGCGATGGTGGAGAGCCCGAAGAGACACAGCCAAAAACTTTCCGGTCCGCCGAATTGGAGTGCGAATCGTGCCAAAGATCCGGCAAGACACAGCAGGAACACCGTCCCCACGATGCCCCCGAAGGCCGAGGACAAAAGCGACGTGTACAGCCCAATATCCGCGTCACCCTTCTGGCACAGCGGCCAGCCGTCGAACGTGGTCGCCACGGAGGAAGGCGTGCCCGGCGTGCAGATGAGAATGGCCGAGTTCGCGCCGCCATAGATGGCCCCAGCGTATATCGCGCCGAGCATGATCAGGCCGCTGGTCGGGTTCATGGCGAACGTGGCCGGGACCATGAGCGCCACCCCCATGGTGGCGGAGAGCCCCGGAAGCGCCCCGATGATGATGCCTCCGGCGAGGCCCGCAATCATCAAAAGGATATTCAACGGTTCGAACAGATTGAGAATAGCCGGCAAAATGAATTCTGTCATGCGAAACGTCCTTTCGAAGCGATGCAGCGCTCCGCTCCCATAACGGGAGCGGAAACACTATTTCTTGAGCAATCCGGCTGCGGAAAGGGCCTCTTGAGCATGAGCCTGCTGCCCGGCGATGTAGGCCGCAAAAGCTTCGCCGTCCATGTATTCGGCGGGCTGCCCGGCCTTCTTCATATCGGCCAGATACTCAGGATCTTCGCAAATCTTCTTGAAGAGCACCCGCAAAGCGTCGAGCTCGGCGGGCTTGATGCCCTTGGGCGCGGCAAAACAGCGGCGGATGTCGGACACCATGTCGATGCCCGCTTCGCGCAGCGTCGGGACGTCGGGCAGGAAGCCATTGCGCTTTTCGGCGGCGACATTGAGCACCCGGAACTCGTCGATGGAACGCATCACATCGTTGATGTTTCCGAAAATCATGTCGATTTCCCCGCCGAGCAGCGCCGCGTTCTGGTCTGCGGCACCCTTGTAGAATACGCTGGTCAGCTTGGCGTCGGGATACTTTTTGCCGTAGTCGAGGAACATCAGGTGGTGGCCCGACAGAGGGCCGACGAGGCCGACGCGGATCTTGCCGGGGTTTTTACGAGCTGCGGCGATGATTTCGCTGGTCGACTGGTAGGGGCTGTCCTTGCGGACGGCGATGCACTGGGGATCGTTGACGACCTGGCAAATGTACTTGAAGCTGTCAGGGGTGAACTGGGCGTTCTGCGCCAGCGGCTGGAGGATGATGTGGGGGACGTTCAGGCCGCCGATGGTGTAGCCGTCCGGGCGGGCCTTGGCTATTTCCGTGAACCCGATGATGCCTCCCGCACCGGGCTTGTACACGAACACCCACGGCTGCGGCGCATACTTATTCCAGTACTTCTGCATAATCCGAGCCTGCACGTCGCTCGAACCGCCCGCAGTGAAGGCGATGATCATGTTAATAGGTTTCTCGGGATAGGCCGCCGCTGCGGGCATAGCCAGCAACCCCAGCAGACACAACGCCGTACGCAAACAGGACAACAGTTTCATAGAGGCTCTCCTTACTTGTCGGTGATACAACACTCCTGACGCTGTATGACAACGCGCCGTTCCCTGAGCGGGCCATCCTTGAAGCGGTATCAGTTTCAAGAACGCCATTCACGGGAAAACATGATTTCCCGTAGATTCGCGGGTGGTTCCTTCCGAATCCGGACGTTCCGCCTCCTTCAAGGCCGAGATGCTCCGGTTCGGCGCGTATTGTCCCTCTCACTGTGAATCTTTTGTAAGATGTCTTATATAAGATTGTCAAGTGAAAAAGAACACAGATTGCCATTAAAATAGATAACTATTTGAAACTGAACATTCTTTTTCTATAAAAAGAAGCTGCTCAACCCCGTGGCACCCATTATCCTGGTGAATACCCTGAAGACATCGGCGCTTCAGCACACTCAGTTTCT
>ERZ1106983.1846-NODE-1846-length-16691-cov-4.066663_pt1 | contig 16691 bp, 9 predicted proteins | sample MGYA00403693_ERZ1106983 | MGnify/ENA primary metagenome ERZ1106983 (study PRJEB35170, sample SAMEA104062420) | human gut metagenome | biome: human gut; feature: human-associated habitat; material: faeces | place: Denmark | collected 2012-07-13 ...
AACGCGATGCAGCCCGCCCACTGGGTCACGATGGGGCGGTGCATATGCCCGCAGCACAGGCGCACCCACGGCGAACGGCGCAGGATATCGGCAAGGCGGCCCACATTCTCGAAGGGCTCGTCCATCGCGCCCATGCCGGTCACGAACGGGGGATGGTGCATGAACAGCAGGGTCGGGACGCCGGGCCGGGCCGCGAGCGTCCGTTCGAGCCAGCCCGCTACGGCTTCAGGGCAGTGCCCGGAATGCGAACCCGGCTGCATGGTATCCAGCATGACCAGGCGCACCGGGCCATCCTCCACGGCATAGCACAGGTACGGAGCCACGGAAGCATCGGCAGGGCACCAATTCCCGAGCAATTCGCGCATCCGGTCGCGGCGGTCATGGTTGCCGGGCACGGCGTACACCGGCAGGGAAAGCGGTGCGAGCGCCTCATGCAGCAGGCTGTAGGCGTGCGCGTCCCCGCTGTCTGCCAAGTCGCCCGTGATGACCAAGGCATCGGGCTTTTGAACAAGCGTCTTGAGATGGTCCGCAACGACCCGCAGGCATTCAAGGGTGTCCACCACCCTGAACGAAAGGCCACCGTCGCCGCGCAAATGAAAATCGGAAAGATGCAGGATACGCATTTCGCTTACCTTCAATCGGTTGTGCGGAAACGCAACGGCCTCCGCGCATCATCTAAAACCCCATGAACCTCGCCGAACCGGATGTGCTCCGTTTTTCCGGCGGACTCCCTCCTCACGCAACGCTCTCCGTTCCCTATGCGCACGTTCTCCAGCCTTTCAAGCCAAGGCTCTCCAACAGGAACGAACCGTCGTCACGCGCCCTCCCCATCCCGTAACAACCTTTGGAAGGGAGGAATGGATGGTCTGGAGAAGGAAGGGATGCCTTTCCTCAGAAAAGCCCTTCCTTCTCCAATTCCCAATCCCGCTACAGCATCTTACACATGCTCAACTTCGCCGTCGACGCTTCTGCGGACCGCTGCGTTGTGCTTGCGCTGGATGATGAAGGCGGACGCCGCGCTCGTGAGGCCCGCAAGAAGCGTGAACAGACAAACGTAGAGGGGATCGCCGTCATTCCACTTCATGAACAGGGTACACAGGCCGGGCACGATGCCCGCGACGAGGAAACCGGGGAACTGGTATACGATGGAGATGCCGGTGTAGCGTACGTCCGGCGGGAACAGGTCGGAGAACAGCGCAGCCTCGGGACCGAACACGCCCGCGTAGAATACGCTCAGCGGGATGACAATCGCAAGCCCGATGAGGAACAGGTTGCCGCCGCTCCCTTCCATCAGCCAGAAGGAGGGAAAGATGGACAGCCCGCAGAGCAGACTTGCCAAACCGTACACTTTGCCGCGCCCGAAACGGTCGGCCAGACGCCCGGCGAACAGGATGAACGGGCACATGACCAGAGCGGCAATCATCACCACGGTGAGCGCTTCCGTGCGGGGCACATCCACATACTGCACGAGATAGGTGATCACGAACACCGCAAGGACGTTGAAGAACACGCCGTCGATCCAGCGCGCGCCCACGCCGAGCGCGATATTGCCGGGATGCTCCTTACAGACGCGTACGATGGGCAGGCTCTTGTGTTCGGTCTTGCCGCGTTCCTGCGCCTTGCGGAAGTCGGGGGTTTCAAGGATATGCATACGGATATAGAGGGCCACGCCCACCAGAACCACGCTGAGCAGAAACGCGCAGCGCCAGCCCCATGCCATGAACTGCTCGTTCGTGAGCCCCCACGACAGGAGCGCCACCACGCCGGAGGAGAGGCACAAGCCCGTGGCAAGGCCCATTTGGGGAATACTGGCGTAGAAGGCGCGTTCGCGCTTGCTCGCGTATTCATAAGTCATGAGCACCGCGCCGCCCCATTCGCCGCCGAGCCCGAGGCCCTGGCAGAGGCGCAGTGTCTGGAGGATGATCGGCGCGGCAATGCCGATCTGGGCGTAGGTCGGGACAAGGCCGATGCCGATGGTCGCCAGCCCCATGATGAGCATGGTCAGCACCAACATGCTCTTACGTCCGAGCTTGTCGCCGAAGTGGCCGAAAACGAACCCGCCGAGGGGACGGGCCAGATAGCCGATGGCAAAGGTACTGTAGGCCAGAATGGTGCCTATGAACGGGTCGGTGGTGGGGAAGAACAGCTTGTTGAAGACGATGCCCGCCACAACCCCGTACAGAAAGAAGTCGTACCATTCGATGGTGGCTCCGAGCAGACTGGCAAGGACGACCTTGCGGATCTCCTGCTTGCTGGGTGCGCTCATGCGATGCTCCTTGGGACGGCCTTCCGCCGCCCGGGTTGCCCGTCCGCCCGTTCCGTGGCGCCGGGTGAGGGATTCGCGGGGCGAGGCCATCTGGTGGGATCCGCCGTCCGCTTATTAAAAATTTAATAAAAACTCCGCCTCATTTTTAAATGCCAAAGAGGGTTCCGTTCTGCCCGCACTGGCATAACACCGCTGAAACCATGCCATCTAATCCGAAATATGGCAATATATCGTCCGTGTCTTTTTGCTGAAAAAATGAATTTTTCAAAAATATACTTTTTAAACCTCTTTTTTTCACATAGTATAATTAAAAATTTAATAAATCTAAGCCCGGTTTGACACCCGAAAGTTCTTGTGCCTATATGTTCCCCATAACAACGAAAAAGAGGATGTCGTGAGCCCCAGAACCAGAGTCACCTTGACTGATATAAGCAGGCAGTCCGGGTATTCCCCCGCCACGGTCTCAATGATCCTCAGCGGGCGGACGGACGTTTCCTTTTCCGCGGACACCGTCCGCAAAGTGCGGGAAACCGCCGAGGCCCTCGGTTACGCCCCCACCGCCAAAAAGCGGCCCTCCCTCTTTGATCGCAAGACAGTCCTCATCGTCTGCCCGAACGTCCTCAATCCTTATTATTCCACCATCGTACAGGCCATCCAGCAAGCCGCCGCCGACAAAGACTGCGACACGCTCGTCTACACGACTTACCGCGACGCCGAAAACGAAATCCGCATCCTGAACGCCGTGGCCGGTTCGGATCTGGCGGGCGTGGTGTTCACCATGATGCCACAGTCCACCGAACTGGTGGAACGCGTGAACAGGCTTGTACCGGTCGTGGTCATCGGGGACCGCAACACCAGCCTCAACGTGGACACCGTGGAGATGAACAACTACAGCGCCGGGGCCATCATCGCACACTATATGATCGGCCTCGGGCACAAGCACATAGCCTATATCTCCACCACGCTGAACGAGGCCAATTCCGCCCGCGTCCGCCGTCTGGAAGGCGTGCGCGACACCTACCGCGACGAATGCCCCGAAGGCTCCGTAATCGTGCGTTCCCGCGAGGTGACCCCAAAAGAGGAACGGGACAACATTTCCATCGAGCACGCGGTCGGCTTCGAGCTGACCCGCAAATGCCTCGGCGAGCGGCGCATCACGGCCTTCGTGGCGGTCAACGACATGGTGGCCTACGGCGTGCTCGACGCCATCCGTGCCGAAGGGCGCCGGGTTCCGGAGGACTACAGCGTGTGCGGGTTCGACAACATCTTTCCCTCGCAATTCCTCCCCGTGGGCCTGACCACTGTCGAGCACTACATTGCGGACAAGGGACGCAACGCTTTCGAAATCCTCCACTCGAAGATGTCCGGCGAGTCATCCGACCGCAATATCACCCGCGTCGAATTCAAGCATCATTTGATTGTCCGGGATTCTACAGCCGCCCCGCGTGGAGAGGAAAAAACGGGGTAAGGAACTGACGAATGGGAGGCCGGGACTCTGTGCGGCCCTCCGTATCCTTCCGACCATTTTCAGATGGCGCATGGCTGCGGCCTGGCCCGGAAAGCTCCGAAAACCGGGACTCTCTTGCAGATTATACATGGAATATCGGGTAGTTTTGTATAACAGGATAATGTGCGGACAACTGCGTATTGAGGATGTTTTTCCCGGCATACCGTTTTTATCAATATAAATGTGGCATACCTCTCATTGGATGTGTTTTTTAATATTACGCCGCTAATAACGCTGGACTGCACCATACCTGCCGCATTATATTGCCTCTCATCCTTACTGCTGCATTTTTGAGGTGCAAAAAAGATGAGATGGATGGAAACCTCGCCAGCCCTTCCCAAAGGGGGGAGCCGTGCGTATCCTAGCAGGCGGCATCAGTTCTTCCTCAAATGATAAGAGAAAAGCTTGGACTCGGCAGAGCGTGCTTCTCGGCATTTCTGTAACCCTGTGCGAATACGGTAGGCACTATGCAGCTCAAAACGAAACTCCTCGTGTATATCACAGTGCCTATTGCTCTTGCCGTCTGCATTTCATCTTATATGACATACAGAACACATTCCGCAGCCATGCGGCATATCATTGAGAAAGATATAAAAGCGACATCGTTCTTTGTCGCGGAAAATATCAATCTGACCATATCGGATATAAAAAACAGTTTCCGTGTTGCCGCAAAATCGGAAATCATCAAGGAATCACTGGAAAACACGGGACAACGGGAACATGAACGCGTTGTCGCCTTCTTCGAGGCCATCAAGCACGTCATGCCGACAATCACGGACGTCTTCCTCCTTGATGAAACCGGCAATATCCGGGCGAGCCTCAATTCGCATGATTACGGCAACAACTATGGGGATCGCACATACTTCCGACAGGCAATCGCCGGAGAAACGGCGATCGTCGGCCCTTTGGTCTCACGCGTCACTCAAAAAGAATGTGTCTATATCGCTGTCCCTGTGGGCAACGAGCGGAATAAAGGCGTTCTGGTTGCCTCCGTGGAACTGGATAGCATATCCGTTCTCTGCTTTAACCATGATATCACTTCGTCCCGGATAGATATTTTCCTGCTCGACAATACGGCCCATATCCTCATGGCCAAAGAGAGCACAAAAGACAGCAAACACCCGGACAGCATAAAGCTGGATGACCACACCTTAAGCGACGGGACTCCACAAGGGTATGTCACGTATGCCTTCAACGGCAAAACCTATACGGGCTTTTACAAAAAAATCAAAAACCTGAACTGGTATGTCCTGATCGCGATGGATGACACGCAAATCAATAAGACGGTGTTATCATCCACGAAGAACAGTTTTCTGCTGACCCTTCTGGCAATCCTGATTGGCCTGCTCATCGGATCCATTCTTATTTATAATGTAGTGAAGGCCCTGTACAAGATTATCGAGTATGCCCGCAGGATTTCCAACGGACAGTTGGAGGCGACTCTGGACGTCTATGGCCAAGGCGAGCTTGGCGTCTTGGCCAATACGTTGCGGTCAATGGCCAGAATAGTGAAGCAGGATCAAGACAGGTTGAATCGCCTTGTTGAAGAGCGCACGGATCAGTTGAGGCTTTCTCAGGAGAGGCTGCTTAAAGAAAGCGCTCTGTTGAAGACTATCTTAAATACCGTTCCAGATCTGATCTTCTATAAAGATATGAACGGAATATACAAGGGATGCAACAAAGCGTTCGGCGCTTTCATAGGCAAGAGCGAACAAGAGATTATAGGCAAAGACGATGTGGAGCTTTTTCAGCTTTCAGGAAATGCCGCTCAGAAATTTATTGAGGACGACCTTCAGGTCATGAGGGGAAAACTCGATACCTTGATCCGCGAGGAAGAGGTGCTGTATCCCGATGGGAAAAGGATATACCTTGAAACCATCAAGACACTGTACTACTCGGAAGACAATGCGCCTTTCGGCATGGTTGGCATTTCCCGCAACATCCAGCTGCGAAAGGAAACGGAAAAGGCCTATGCCGAAGCCATCCAACGGGCGCACGAAGCCAGCAAGGCCAAAAGCGAATTTGTGGCCAGAATCAGCCATGAAATACGGACGCCCCTCAATGCCATCATCGGCATGAATTATTTGCTGAAACAAAGCTGTACAGACCCTGTGCAGGAGAGCTACCTGCGCAAGATGGAACTTTCTGCCAAAAATCTCTTATCCATCATCAATGATGTGTTGGATTTCTCAAAGATAGAGTCCGGGAAGCTCGAGATAGAGAAGAATACATTGTCAATAGAGAAGCTGGTGCGCGATGTCGTCAGCATCAATGAGCCCAAAGCCAAAGCGGCGAACGAATCTTTCGAAACCCATATTGATCCGGGCATTCCCGACGTACTGATCGGCGATACGTTGCGCATCAGCCAAATCATGCTGAATCTCGTTTCTAATGCCGTCAAATTTTCGCATCACGGAACCATCAAAATCGAAGTCCTCTGCGAACGTGTGCACGGTGAAAACGTCACGCTGCTCTTTTCCGTCCGCGATCAAGGTATCGGCATGAGCCAGCAGCAATTGGACAAACTCTTTATCCCCTTTACCCAGGCGGACGGCTCGACGACAAGGAAATACGGCGGCACGGGGCTTGGCCTCTCCATCTGCAAGATGCTGGTGGAGCTCATGCATGGGGAAATATGGGCTGTGACCGAGGAAGGCGTGGGCTCAACCTTTTTCTTCAGGCTCCAACTTGAAAAGAAGGACGCAGCGACCCCGGCGGCGCAGCATCCCGAAACGGAACAGAGCGCCCCCGTTGAAGCCCTTCCCGCTTCCAGCTTGAAGGGAAAAACCGTCCTCCTAGCGGAAGACAATGAAATCAATCAAGAAATAGCTAAAGAACTCCTCCTGATGGAAGGGGCGTCCGTTGACGTCGCCGACAACGGGGAACAAGCGCTCAACATCTTTGCCCGGTCGGAGGAAGGGTATTATCAGCTTGTCCTGATGGATATCCAGATGCCCGTCATGGACGGATACACGGCGACTGCCGCGCTCCGTTCCTTGCGCAGGGATGATGCGAAGACTGCCATCATTCTGGCGATGACCGCCAACGTGTTCTCGGACGACGTCATCAAGGCCGAGGCATCGGGAATGAACGGGCATATTTCGAAGCCGTTCGACCCGGACAAGCTGTACGCCATGATCGCGGCGTCCTGCCATAAGAAAAGGGGATGACGGCCCGGCGGGTTGAATGCCTTCTTGTGCGAAGGGTGATAGGGTTTCCTTCCGCAAGGAAAAATGAGGTGTGGGGAAGGGAACTGAGAAGGGACAAAAGGCTGGCTGTCCCTTTTATATTGATGCAGCGCTGTCCCTATGAGGGGAGCGGATCCTCCTGTCGGAGTGGGTGGGCAAATGAAGCTTTCGCCGCATGATTCCTCGCTGGATGCTCTCAAGTTCGTTGTGGATATGGCCGATGTCCCGATGGTGATCACGGACGAGGACGGGCGTTTCGTGTTTGCGAACGGGCACACGCTGGATATTGTAGGGAAAGCCGAAGATGCCTGCATAGGTAAACCACTCGCGTCCCTCCTATCCGTTTCCCGGCGCCCACGGTTCAACAGGAGCGGCAAGGCCCCTGTGCTGTTCACGCGGGAAGGGCGTTTTTATGAAGTCGATGGGATCAGCCGGTTTCATACCAAATCGGGTATGCTCGAGTTGTCCCGGATTCATGACGTGACGTCCACGTACCGGGACAAGGAAATGCTCGAATTCCTGAAAAGTAACGCGCCCATAGGTATTTTCCAGTTCGTCATGGACGAGCACTTCTCGTTTTTTTACGTTTCGGAAGGGTTTTGCGCGATGCACGGGTATACGCAGGACCAGATGAAAACGGCTCCGGATATCAGGGGGAGCGAGCTTATTCACCCCGACCACCTCCAACGCTTTAACGACTTGATCAGGACGGCCTATGAAGACGGAAAGTCCTCCGTCGGCTTCGAGATGAAAGTCATCAGGCGGGACGGCAAGGTCCGCTGGCTCCTCACGCAGTGTTCGTTTATCAAAACGGTGGACGGGACCATCGTGTACGGCTACGTCTCGGACTGCACCGACCTGAAAAACATGGAGGAAAAGACCAAAACCGTCCAGGATGTTTGCAGGTTCACGGTCAACCACGACTACGAATGGATCTTGTTGGTCGACATCCCGGCGGACAGGTACGAGTACTTTTTTTCGGGTCGGAACAGCATGATCGGAAGCGGGATGCAGGGCGTTTTCAGCGAGCTGGTGCGGCTCCGGAGCGAAACGGTCGTCCATCCTGATGATGTGGAGGCTTACCGGGCCTTTTTTAAACCGGAACGCCTTGCCTGGGAAAACGGCACGCCGGGGCTGTCCCATGAGCTCAAGTATCGTGTGCTCATGGGCAACGGGCAAGCCCGGTGGCATTGCTTACGGGCGTATCTTTTTGACCCCGTAAGGCGGATGCTCCTCTTTTGCGCCAAAGACGTTGAGGAAGAGGAGCGCCAGAAGGCTACGTTGCGTATGGCGCTCGTTGCCGCCGAACAGGCCAACCATGCCAAAAGCGAGTTCCTTTCCCGGATGTCGCACGACATCAGAACGCCGATGAACGCGATCATCGGCATGGCGGCCATTGCGGGCATGAACGTGGGCAACCCCGAACGGCTCAGCGAGTGCCTGAACAATATCGCCTTGTCGTCCCGTTTCCTGCTGTCGCTCATCAATGACGTCTTGGACGTCGCCAAGATCGAAAGCGGCAAGATGAGCCTGGCTTCCGAACCGTTTGATTTTGGTGAACTCGTCAGCTCCGTCAGCTCGTTCACATACGGCAGCGCGGTGGCGAAGGGCATAACGTTCAACCTGTTTGCCTCTCCGCTCCTTGAGAAGATCTATGTCGGCGATCCCCTGCGCATCAAGCAAGTCTTGATGAACTTGCTGTCCAACGCCCTGAAGTTTGCGCCCGAAAAGGGCAGGATCGAATTCAACATCACGCCAGTCCAAAAAGTCGGGCATCGGGAACTCGTACGGTTCGTCATTTCCGATAATGGGATCGGCATGAGCAAGAGCTTTCAGGAAAGGATGTTCCTGCCGTTCGAGCAGGAGATGACGGATCAGCGGGGCCTTTCGGGATCAGGGCTTGGCCTGGCCATTGTCAGGAGCTTCGTCCAGCTGATGGACGGGACCATTCGCGTGGAGAGCGAGCAAGGAAAGGGGTCGTCTTTTTCCGTGGACATACCGCTCGGGCTGTTCGAGGGGGCGCTGTACGGATGGGATAAGGACGCCTTGGAACAATCCGAGAGCGTGCGAGTGCTGGTCATAGGCGATGACAGGGCTGCCTGTGAGCATACGGCGGTACTGCTGCGCCGTATGGCGGTTGAAGCGTCCTTCGTGCTTTCCGGCGAAGAGGGCGTCGTCTGTGTTCGGCAAGCCAGGGAGAGGCGGCGGGATTACGGCATGATCCTGATCGATTGGAAAAAGCCGGGCATGGACGATATGGAAACGGTCCGGCATATCAGGGAAATCGTTGGAAAGGCCACGACCCCCATCGCTATGTCGGCCTGTGATTGGAGGGGGATGGAAGCCCCTGCCCGTACCGCCGGCGTGGATTATTTTATCAACAAGCCCGTATTGCGGGAGCATCTGCGTGATATGCTCTTGGTGGTGACCCATCACAGGCACGCCTTTGATGTTCCGGCCATGCCGGAGGAAGTCCGTTTTAACCATGAAAAGATCCTGATTGCCGAAGATAACGATCTGAATGCCGAGATCCTCAAAACGCTTCTGGAGTCAAGGAATCTCTCCGTCGTCTGGGCCGAGAACGGCAAGGTTGCGGTGGGGCTCTTTGCGGAATCCGAACCGGGGGAATACGCCGCTATCCTGATGGATATCCGTATGCCGGTTATGGACGGCCTTGAAGCCACACGGCACATACGCGGCATGACAAGGGAAGACGCGCGGCGTATTCCGATTTTCGCACTCTCCGCGAACGCCTTTGCGGACGACATCCAGCGATCCCTGCAGTGCGGCATGAACACGCATTTTAACAAGCCTGTGGATATGGATTCCATTTGCGCGGCACTGTACTACTGGCTGGAACATGATAAAGGAAACCGGCCGTGATGTGGCGGTATTGCTCCGTCAATGCCTGCGGCATCCGGAATGGGATTGAAAAAAAGAGTTGTGCAATGAGGCCGCAACTCTTTTTTATTTGTGGAGATAGAGAACAGCGGAAGAGGAGGAGCTAGGGGCAGGACTCATTCAGAGCCCGTGCTTCGTCACGCCTTTTTCTGGCTTCGGCAAGGCTGACTTCTGGGTACTTGCCAAGGGCAAGAGTCTTCTGTTTGCCGTCAAAACGGTAGAAGAGCCTCCAGAGCTTTCCCCCAGCAGGTGAGACATGGATGTACAGCCCGTCACAGTCCGAGAGCTTTTGAATCTTGCCGGAGGGCTTCAACGCTCTGAGCTTGGTATCCGTTTTTGCGGCTTTTGCTGGTATGGAAAGATGCCAGCGAGAATACCAGCAAAAAGGGCGGATGTACACGACTCCAGCGAACGCCTATGAACATGCAAACAGCATAAAAGTAAAGCCCGCCAAGGCTTTGTGAACCTTAACGGGCTTTACCGAACTTCGATATGGTGCCGAGGGCGGGACTCGAACCCGCACAGGAATTCCCACTACCACCTCAAGATAGCGTGTCTACCAATTCCACCACCTCGGCGCGAAAAGAGGTATATGCAAAACAGAGGCGGCTGGCAAGCTTTTTTTTGCGATTCAGTGAAATTTTTTCGCCTGTCCGCATGGGGTCCCGGCCTTTTTCCCTTTGCGGGCGTTACGGATGGCTCGAGTGGGGAGGAGCCGCATTCCTTGCTATGGAAGGGGAGGAGAAATCTGTTTGTTTCGGCTGCTGAGGGTTCTTTTCTGGGGGCCGCGGAACCCAGCGCTTGGGGGAAGCCGCTTTGATCCGCACACTAGAAGAGGGTGGCAGCGGCGGAAAGACGCGCTTTTCCTTCAATCTGTCGAAAAGGGTTGCCTTGCCGGGCTGTTGCATGTCAATGCAGGGGGAATCGGCTGAACAAGGATGGTGGGCATGAACGTCTCGTTTGAATACTACAAGGTCTTTTATCACGTGGCGAGGCTCGGGAGCATTACCCTTGCGGCCAAGGCGTTGTTCCTTTCGCAACCGGCGGTGAGCAAGTGCATACGGCAGCTTGAAAAGGTACTCGGCTGCGCGTTGTTTTATCGGATGCACAAAGGAATGCGGCTCACGCCTGAAGGGGAAGTGCTCTACCAGCACGTTGCGCAGGCCTGCGAGCAGATCGCCATCGGGGAAAAGAAGATTCAGGCCATGCTGCATCTGGACTGGGGGAGCATCCATATCGGTTCCTCCGATATGATCATGCATGCCTTCCTGCTCCCGTATCTGGAGCGGTTCCATAAGGATTATCCCAAGGTCCGCATCAGCACCATCACGGCATCGACGCCTGAAACGATTGCCTCGCTGCGGGCCCGCCGGATCGATCTGGGCGTGGTGTTTTCGCCAGTGGAAGAAAACGAGGATCTGGACATAATCCCCGTTTGCAGGGTCCAGGATACGTTTATCGCGGGTAACACATTTCGCCATCTGGAAGGCTCCGTGCTCTCGCCGGATGAGGTTGCCAAGCTCCCTATCGTGTGCCCGGAAAAGGGGACCAGCACCCGGGCGTATCTGGATGCGTTTTTCCAGTCGCACGGCGTTGTGCTTGACCCGGAATGCGAACTGGCGACGACGGTGCTGATCGTGCCTTTTGCGGAGCGAGGGTTGGGGGTGGGCATAACCGTGCGGCGATTTGCGGAGGAGAGCCTCAGGGCGGGAAGCGTCTTCGAGCTCCAGACAACGCATAAGATACCGGAGCGGGCCATTGCGGTGGTGACCAGAAAGCGAAGCCAGATTTCACACGCGGGCCATGCCTTCATACGTTGCCTGACCGGAAAAGGAACTGAAGAGGCCGGAGGTGAGCAACCGCGGGAAAAGTGCAGTCCAGGCTGATCGAATCATTAACTTAATGGCATGTTTCTCATGAGTATATTTCATTTTACGCATGAATGGGCGTAGCGTACGAACGGGAGGCAGGAGGCGCCCACGTTGCGGAGGCGTACGGCCAGAATGGTTGTCGCGCGAGGGGACGCCGGTTTTGCAGTAAGGGGATATGCCATTATGAAAAGAGGTTACCTGTTTATTGCACTGGCAACGCTGTTTTTCAGCACGATGGAAATCGCGCTCAAGGAAGTTGCCGGACTGTTTAATCCTGTCCAGTTGAACCTCACACGGTTTCTCATCGGCGGCCTTGTCCTCATCCCGTTCGCCAGGCGGATGCTCAGGAAGCGCGGTGTCCGGATCGACGGCTTGAGCCTCGTTAAACTGGCCGGGCTCGGCTTTCTGGGGATTGTGGTCAGCATGACCTTGTATCAGCTCGCCGTGGAGAACACGAACGCCTCGGTCGTCGCCGTCCTGTTCAGCTGCAATCCCGTGTTCGTGCTCGTTTTCGCCGGGCTCATCCTGCGCACGCAGATCCTGCGCCAGCACGTCATGGCGCTGGTGCTGGAATGCCTCGGCATCCTTATCCTGATCAATCCTCTGGATACGTCCATCAGCACGGCGGGCATCACGTTTACCCTGCTGTCCACGGCGGTGTTCGCCCTGTATGCCGTGCTCGGGACCAAAATGTGCGCCAAGTATTCCGGCGTGGTCGTGACATGCGGGAGCTTCCTGTTCGCCAGCCTTGAAATGGCGGCCATCGTCGCGGTCAGCCGCCTCTCGGCGGTCGCCGGGGTTCTCGCGGACATCGGGCTCGGCCTTTTCGCGGATATCCCCCTGCTTTCCGGGTATACCCCGTTCAGCGCGCTGATGATGCTGTACATCTGCGTCGGCGTGACCGGGGCGGGCTTTGCCTGCTACTTTATGGCGATGGAGGCGACCTCTCCGATCACCGCCTCATTGGTCTTCTTCTTCAAGCCCGCCCTCGCGCCCGTGCTGGCCTTGGTTTTTCTGCAGGAAGCCATTCCGGTGAGCATGGTGGTGGGCGTCCTGTTTATCCTCGCGGGTTCGCTAGTTTCGCTTATCCCTGCCTTGTCCATGATTCCCGCGATGGCACTCGGAAAGGTATGGTGCTGGAAGCAGGGCCGGGCCTGACGCCTTTCCGCAGACGGGCAACGGCGTTTTCCCTCTTCCCGCAAAAAAAGCCCGGACAAAAACCGTCCGGGCTTTTTTGTGGGGAATGTCGTTTAGTTCCAGGGCTGCTTGCCGCAAGCCTTCAGATATTCGTTGATGGCATCCTTGCCGCCCACGAAGTCCGCCATTTCAGGCCACACCTTTTCAATGGCGACTTTTTTCCACTGCTCTTCGTCTTCGAGCTGGGAAACCTTGAGCCCTCCGGCCACGAGTTCCCGCTTGGAGGCTTCGGCCTGCTCGACCTGGAACAGCAGGGATTTTTCCTGCGCGTACTTGCCCGCATCGATCAGGATCTGACGGACTTCGGGCGTCAGTTTTTCGAAAACGCGCTCGCTGATCACCAGCGGCTGGAGATGGTAGGTGTAGTGCACCTCGGTCAGGTAGCGCTGGTTGGCTTCGTTGAACTTCATGGCCCGGAAGCCGATGTAGCCGTAACACTGGCCGTCGACGTCGCCGGACTGGAGGGCGTTGAAGGTCATGGACCACGGGATGAGGGACGGGATAGCCCCGAACGCCTTGTAGGTGGCGATCATGACCGCGCTTTGAGGCACGCGGAATTTCAACCCCTTCATATCGCTCAGTTTGGTAATCGGGTGCTTGTCGTTGGAGATGAAGCGGAATCCCGTGTACGTCCACGTCAGGATACGGAACCCGGCTTCGGTGGCGTACTTGTTCAGCAGTTCCGCAGGGGCGCCGTTGGTCCCGGCCACGACCTCGTTCAGGTTGGCGAACAGGTAGGGCAGGGTCAGAAGGCCCAGCTTCTTTTCAAGGGGCACGATGTTGGCGATGCCGCCAAGGGCCATGTCGAGCGTGCCCTTCTGGACCTTGCGGAAACGTTCCCCTTCGTCGTCGCCCGGCGAACCGCCGTAAATGCAGACAACCTGGATGGCGCCGTTGGTCTTGTCTTCCACATATTTTTTGAACGCATTGCCCACGACGCCCATTTCGGAGCTTTCGGGATCGCCCATGGCGATCGTCAGCGTCGTGTGCGGCGCGGCGGCGGGCGCGGCGGAAGCGGAGGCGGCGCACAGGAAGAACCCCGCCATCAGCAAGGAAACGATGGTTTTGCAGCTCATAGCATTCTCTTCTTTCTGATTGGCTTGTGTGAAGCGAAGGCGGCGGGAGGGCCCCGCCGCCCGGCAGTTATTGCAGCCCGGTACCCATGAGGTTGGGCAGGAAGAGCACGATATCCGGGAACATCACCAGAATGGCGATGACGGCGATGTTGATCGCCACGAGGGGCAGCGCCTTGAGGGATATTTCCTCAAGGGAAATATTGGCGATGCCGGAGGCGATGAACATGTTTTCGCCCAAGGGCGGCGTGGAGAACCCGATGCCGCAGCAGCAGATGAGGATGATGCCGAAATGGATCGGATCAACCCCGTATGCTGTCATAATGGGCAGCAGAACCGGCGTCACCAGCATGATGATGGCAAGGGTTTCCATAAACATGCCGAGGAACAGCAAGAGGATAACCACAAAGAACCACACCAGGTTCACATTGTTGGTGAAGGACAGGATCCAGTTGGCGATTTCCACCGGGATCCGGTACGAGGTGAGCAGGTAGCCGAAAGCCGTTGCCGTGAAGACGAGCACGAGCACGCGGCCCGTCAGCCAGGACGTGGTCTTGAGGGACGCCATGAAACTTTTCAGCGTCAGTTCCTTATGGATGAAGATACCCACGAGGATGGTGTAGAAAATGGCCACGACGGCGGCTTCCGTCGGCGTGAAGATACCGGCGTAGATGCCGCCAAGGATGATCACCGGGGCGAGGATGGACCAGAAGCCGTCGCGCAGGGAGTGGATGAAGGTCTTCAAGGACCAGTCCAGCCCTTCCGTTTTGAGGTTCCGGCACAGGAAGAAGTGCATGACGCTGAGGCCGACGGCGATGAGGATGCCCGGGATGATGCCGGCCATGAACATTTTTGAAATGCTCTGCTGGCCGGATACGCCGTAGATGACCATGGGGATGCTCGGCGGGATGATGATGCCGATGCCGCCCGCCGTGGCGGTGGCGGCGGCCGCATAGCCTATGTTATAGCCGCGCTTGGCCATGGCCGGGATCATGAGCATACCCACGGCGGCCGTGGTCGCGGGGCCGGAGCCGGAAATGGCGCCGAAGAAGACGCAGGACAGGGTCGTGGAGATCGCCAGGCCGCCGGGCGTGGGGCCGACGATGTTTTCGGCGACATGCACGAGACGTCTGGACACGCCTGCCGCTTCCATGAGTGAGCCCGCTAGGACGAATGCCGGCAACGCCATGAGCGGGAAGGCCGTCAGCGAGGCGAAGGCACGTTCGATCATCAGGCTGAGGTCAATGTCGAGCACGATGAAGCAAGCCATGGTCGCAACGCCGAGGGCGACCATGATCGGGCTGCCGATAAGGAGCAGCACGAAGAAGATGCCGAACAGCAGAAGGCCGATGTTCGCGGGGGAAAGGGCTTCCATCATTCCTTGTCTCCTTCTGCCATGAGCGTCTTTTGGCTTTCTTTGATGGATTCCTGATCCGGGTCAAGAATCTCTTCTTTCAGGATGTACTTGATGACGTTCACCTGAACGATGCGGATGGCCATCAGCAGGAAGCTCAAGGGGAAGACAAGGTAAACCATGCCCAAATCCCAGTCCAAGGCCGGGGTTGCGTACGGGAACTCCACGAGGTCGAGGACGGCGATATAGCCTTCCCACGCCATGATGAGCGAAAAGCAGAGCCAGATGATGTCCCCGATGAACAGGAACAGGTTGCCCACCCATTTGGGCGCTCTGGAGAACTGGAGCGTCACGCGGTTCAGGGCGCACAGGCGCGTCGCATAACATGCGCCGAACAGGATGAACCAGATAAAGGCGAAACGGGCGATTTCTTCCGTCCACGGCAGCGACATGTTGATCTGCCGCAGGACGATCTGGAGCAGAATGACGACGACAAAGAAAACCAGCAGGAACTGGCACAGATAGCTTTCGAAGTGGTCCAGAAGGGCCAGGACTATTTTTTTCACGTTTGCTATTCCTCCTCCCAAATCCTTAAAAAGCGCGGGACGGCATTCCCCGAACGGGCGCCGGGCCGGAAAAAGGCGGAACCCGCGGCAAGAAGACATTCCGTACAGGAGGAATCCGTGTTCCCCTGCCTCTGACGCCGTTCCGCAAGAACAGACCGACGCCAGCGGCGCTACACGGATTCCTTCCGTACTCAAGAGGGCAGGGTCCGCCCCCGCAGACCCGACCCTATGTCTTCATGACGAATTACTTCCAGGCGTCCTTGCCGCAAGCCTTCAGGTATTCGTTGATGGCGTCCTTGCCGCCCACGAAGTCAGCCATTTCGGGCCACACCTTTTCGATGGCGGCCTTCTTCCACAGGTCCTCGTCTTCAAGCTGGGAAACCACGAGGCCGCCGGCAATGAGTTCCTTCTTGGCGGCTTCGGCGTTTTCGAGCTGGAACTTCAGGACGGCATCCTGAGCGTACTTGCCCGCGTCAACGATGACCTTCTGCATTTCGGGGGTCATCTTCTTAAACACGCGTTCGCTGATGACCAGAGGCTGCAGCTGATAGGTGTAGTGGACTTCGGTGAGGTATTTCTGGTTGGCTTCGTTGAACTTCATGGCCTTGAAGCCGATGTAGCCGTAGCACTGGCCGTCCACGACGCCCTGCTGGAGGGCGGTGAAGGTTTCGGCCCAGGAGATGGGGGTCGGGCTGCCGCCGAAGGCCTTATAGGCGGCGATCAGCACGGCGCTCTGGGGCACGCGGAACTTCAGGCCCTGCATGTCGG